>Ga0307512_10001635_pt1 | contig 31047 bp, 28 predicted proteins | sample 14_EM_MG_FD_200267 | JGI IMG/M metagenome (GOLD analysis project Ga0307512, IMG submission 200267) | Populus trichocarpa ectomycorrhiza microbial communities from riparian zone in the Pacific Northwest, United States - 14_EM | ecosystem: Host-associated > Plants > Roots > Unclassified | place... | reverse complement strand
CTGCGCATTCATGGCAGGGGTGCTGCTAGAAGAATGGGATGCCTGGCTCGGCGAAGCGGGTGCGGGAGACTGTTTCGGCGTGGTGGAACTCGAAGTTTTCGCCACGTCCACGTGAGGAGGCGACGTGCTAGGCGAGTTGGTAGCCGAAGAAGACGACGTGGAACTGGGGGCCGGCGGAGACAGAGCCGGGTTTCCGCTTCCGGTCCCGCTGCCAATAACACTCCCGGCCACGCACCCCGGGACGACGTCCGCAGAGGTCGCGGCTGCAGGACCCTCGGTTACTGCGATACAGCCGGGCAGGTGCGACAACAGGGTTCCGGGGCCAACCAGCTCTTCGGGCATGGGGTTCTTCGCGGCGCAGGTATTCATAACGGAATCAGCATAGAAGCGGCCCTCGTTCTGGAACACCGGGCAGTCCTCGATGACGCCGGATTGGGCCGTGCACGTCTCGACGGCGCGCGCGAGGACGCTGCGGTCCCACCCGTTCAAAAAGTCGCCGTGCAGTCCGTAACCGGTCGGGTCGCCGTTCGAGAGGACGAAGCGTCCGCCGTCGTTCAGAGCGTTGAATGGCGCGACGTCGAAGTAGACCTCGTAGAAGATGGAGACGAGGTGGATAGGGTGTGTGGGCGGGCACAGGCCATTGTCGACGCGATCGGGGTACGCCATGTGTGACTTGTGGTCGGCCGAGTCGAGGTTCTTACCGTCCCAGCAGGCAGGGAAGAACACTTGGGCCCGGAGGCCGTTCGGGCAGTGAGTATTGGCAAAACCCGAGGTCTGCGGTGCCGCAGGGCCGTTGAAGTCGATGCTAAGCGGGGTCGGCCTCGAGTCAGCCCCGGTGACCACGGAAGTGCATATGAAGGAGACTGACCAGTTCCAAGTGATGGCTTTGGCCTCTGGAGTGTTCGTGTTGCTTCGGAGAAACGGGTTGCCAGCCAGCATGCGAAGACCGTCCGGGAAGGCTTGCACGGTCTCGGTGCCAGCGCTGCGCTGGAGATAGTAGCTACAACGCTAGTCAGGGAACTCTTCGCGGCTGAAAATTTGCTCTGGAGACCCACACAAGCATGCCTCCGTGGTTGACGCCCTGGAAAGAGCCGTTCTTGTACTGGTAATACTAAACTCGATGGTCAGCTTGTCATATCCGGACATGCATACATGTGCAAATCAAGGCACGTACCAACTCGGGAATCCAGTATGCGGACTTGTCATCCTTGACTTTGCAGGTCGAGCAATCAGAGTTGCGCAAGTCCTCGAACGTGGTACTATACCCAATGGCTGGTACGACCGATCAGATGACTGTGGCCCGATGCATTACTCCGAGGATGGGCGCCACATACCTCCTGAGCCCATGATGGTATGAGCGTGGCCGCTCGCCTTGCCAGGATTCACGATGGGGTCCACCCGAGCATTCAAGACCGGCTTAGCGCATGGGAGGCGGAAGAATGCATTGACTGAAGAGATAAGCAGGAGCCCTACAGCAAAACGAGTGACAGTCATTTATAACGACAAGAAAATAAAAAAAGGAGTGACGGAAAGGAGAGGAAGTGAGGGCAACTGTGAATGGAGAGGTACTGACCCACGAAGGGGACTTTATAATTGGGAGGGATTAGAAGGGAAATTGTTCATCCCGGTACGTGGTGTCGAGTTCGGACGTACGGTTTTGGTATGCCTGGCAACAATCTTTTGCCTTGATGAAAAGCAGATTACACCAATCTGCGAATTTCCCACAGCTCGTCGTCAATTTAAATCACCGACAAGCTGATCAGCCGTGTCACGGTTGGTGTGAGCAATCGAACTCACTTAAGATTTTATTTCACTAGCTACTGGGTAACACCCATTTTGGCCCCTATCTGAATGCCTTGCTGTTTCTCTTTTCTCGCCCCGCGTGCAAGACTGTAATTCAATGTGTCGAGTATGAGAGCGACCTATCACCGCTCACTGGCAGCCTCGTCCATAGAGCGCGGCATATTACGAGAACTACATTGACAACCACCGTCAGGCCAGATTGCAATGCAATGACCAGAGGCACTAATCAAGGTGGCAACAGTTCGGTGCGTTCGGTGGCATTGTGGACACCGTGAAGGAGCTGAGGTGGTACTCGTTCTCCCGAATTGATCACCGAAGGGTCAGGCATACAGCCAGCCTTGCTACGGATATGCCGGAACCTGGCGGTATTCGGTAACCCTTAATAAGCGGCGTTGCCAGTACCCCATCTCTGTCTGTCCAAACAAACGCGCGGCTTCGGAATGAGGAAACGACTTTGCCATACAACAGATTTGTCTTCTTTGCGCCATTTTTCGGCCCCCAAAACTTCGCGCATATTTCCATTTCCGAATGGGAAAACCATGCCCGAGACATCGTGCTTGTGAGGAGGCGATTAGAAAATGGGGCTCTTCACTGACCGTCGTAAAGTTGATGAGATCACGTGTGCGTGACCTCGCATCTCGACTCTCGACTCGACTCGATGTCAGCCTCAGCCCAAATTGTAGAGGTCTATTACGAACTGAAGAAAAAAAAAATACAGCGCTCGTGTCAAATGAACATCGGGAAAGGCGCTGATGAGCCCTTTCGGCCTCCTTTCCGGTCCACCTCTCCACCTTTCGTCGGTCATCCCAGGCAATCGCTTATGCTCGCTCAATATTCGGGTATTTGAGGGGTTGCCGTAGTTACCTCTCTCAGTCCAAGAAGCACATTGCGTTGTCTCTCTGGATGCGCGCGTTATGGGTCATGGAGCCTTCTTTTTTTGTGACAGATGGCCGTGGAAGGAGCGCATTGGTGGCGACGCGATGCTTGCGGTCGTCCAGTTGGGAACGTATCTTCTCGTGCAGGAAGAAAGATGAGGGTGTGCAATCTTATCGTTTTTCTCGTCTTCCCAACTCTCATTACCGATATCTTGATGCCTAATTTACCCTCGATCCAGCCACAGCGCTGCCACGAGTGCCACCCGCCCAAAAAAAAATTGAGCACGAACTTCGTCTCGCAGAGGTCGCGTAGCATTCTATTTTGTCAGAACGATGCGGCACCCTTCATTATTCCGGGTAATTATTTCACGATCAGCGGCGGGGGACGTACCGACGTTCTCGTACTCGTACAACGTCCCTGTTTCGAATGATGTCGTCAAGGCCGTCGTCACGGTGCAACAAGTAGACTTTGCCAACCTCTGCTGTTACACTCGTAGCCGATGTTCGGATGCTCGATTGGGTCGTTCCGAACTACCAGACCCATTTGCGAGCTAATCGCTTCATCACTGACTCTGAAGAAACATCCTATTCCTCGCTTAACTGCTGTACTTTGATCAGTATATATTCATGCTGTATGTATTGAGAACCTAGCCGAGGCATCGACAACTCAAAAAACGTTGCGCAACTTCGAAGGTAAGTAGTGGGTATTTAACAGCAAGTCAGTACTGTTAAGTGTAAATAGCTTCCCTATCCCCTCAAATGTGGAGTTTTTTTCCGGCAAGAATGTTACCGAATGGAGTTTTGTAACGTAATGCACGTTTCCCCCATAACAGCTAAGGAAGCAAACCTCCTTCGAAAACACGCTATCGCTTACATGCAGCTAGGATACGGGATGATGTATCGATGATGTCCCGTCAGTGACTAGGCGGAAGCCATCTTATCCCCACCGTCTGTAATGAATCAGAGGCCCCCTCTCTCCCAAAACATGAAATTAGAGATTGGTCACCGCAGCATTGATATTGTCAGGGGCGCTGAGAACTTGGAGGGAGGGCATCAAAAATTTCGAGACCAATCTATTTGTTTCTACCTATCGCATAACCGAAAAGAAAGAAAGTACATGTTCGCCAGAGAGCCCAAAATACCTTATCGACTGTCAAAGAAACCCGTAACAACATACCCATACTCTTGTCCACATAAACACCCGCACGGACAAGCGTGAGAGTTAGCATACATACAAGTGTCTCTTCAGCTTCGTCTATACCACGTTCCAGTAAAGGAATGAAAACGCCCGCTCGGGGAGAAAGTGAAAGTGAAGGAGAAGTTGGGTGCCCATCGCCGATGCGAACCTCGCACACATACGAAAAGCCAGAAAGGAAGGTCTACTTAGATAAAGAAAAGTCCGGATAAGCAGAAAGGAGGGTATATTGGAGATGGTGGAAAGGACCCAAGGTGCGGGAGCGGGAGACCAAGGAGGGCATCAGACCGACGGGGACGAACCAAGTCCACGCATAGCGCGGTGCCAGCGAGGTCTGTTCACGCCAGCGTCCGACCCGAGCTCGGACCTCCGGTGCACGCATCCCGGGACGACGTCCGCGGAGGTCGCGGAGGCCGGACCCTCGGTCACCGCGACGCAGCCGGGGAGGTTTGGCAAGTCTGCGCCGGAAATGGGTTCGTCGGGGAGGGGGTTCCGCGCGGCGCACGAATTCATGTCTGCGTCCGCGTTGAAGCGACCCTCGTTCTGGAATACCGGGCAGTCCTCGATGACGCCGGAGGCGGCCGTGCACTGGTCCACGGCGCGTGAGAGCACGCTGCGGTCCCACCCGTTCAAAAAGTCGCCGTGCAGCCCGTAACCGGTCGGATCGCCGTTCGCGAGGACGAAGCGTCCGCCGTCGTTCAGCTTGTTGAACGGTGCCACGTCGAACCAGACCTCGTAGAAGACGGAAATGAGGTGGACTGGATGCGAGGGTGGGCACCGGCCACTGTCAACGCCGTCGGGGTACGCCATGTGAGACTTGTGGTCTGAAGAGTCGAGGTTTTTACCGTCCCAGCAGGAAGGAAAAAAGACTTGGGCTCTGAGGCCGTTTGGGCAATTAGTATTGGTGAACCCTGGAGTCTGTTGTGCCTGAGGACCATTGAAATTGATGCTAATCTCCGCCTTTAATTCACCAGGTATTGGAATGAGTGGGTATGTAGACTGACCATTGCCAGGAGATTGCCTGAGATTCAGGGGTGCCCGCGTTGCTTCGCGCAAACGGGTTCCCTGTGAACATGCGGAGGCCATCTGGGAAGGCTTGCACAGTTTCACCCGGAGCGCCGCGCTGGATATAGTACCTACACAACTTGTTAGGGCACCTTCACTATATTAAATACGCCGGAAACCTACACGACCATTCCCCCGTGACCGACTGCCCGGAATTTTCCGTTTGGGTACTGATAGTACTGAAATGGCAATTCAGTTTACTGCTTTCGTAAGGGCATTTACGTGCAGGCGGTGCCACATACCAGGTGGGGAATCCAATAGGCAGATCTGTCGTCCCTGACTTTGCAGGTCGAGCACGGGGAGTTTCGCAGGTCTGCAAAACTAGTACTGTATCCAATGGCTGTTGGATGTGATCAGATTTACTTCCATTGTCGTTATGCAGAAACCATGCACACCATTAGAGCCCATAATGGTGTGGGCGTGGCTACTCGGCCCACCGGGAGAGACGATAGGGTCGACGCGAGCGTCGAGGACTGGTCCAGCACACGGCAATCGCCAAAACGCGTTAGCAGAAGGGACTAGGAGGAGTCCTGCAGCGAAAATAGAAAGAATCATCGCGCGTGGCTGTCGAAGAGAGCAAAAAGCAAAAAATGAGAGAGGAATGCACCTGTGGGATGCTGAAAACCCGGGGCTCAACTTGAGGGTCTTTATACTGTGCTTGCAGATTATGTAGGGCCCTTCATCCCGGCGGTTAGAAATCTCATCTCATTTTCAGATTACGAGATCTCAACATACCATATTGGTGCACCTGGTAACAATCTACACATTTCCTGTCGAGAAGGAAAGGGGGTACGAAAGAATTTTTGGTTCCTTGAGTGTGTAATCTCTATCGCCGTCTTTTTTCCTTCCCTTCGAAGAATTTGGGATGGATACGCCCATCACTGCACCAAACCGTGACCAAGCGGTCCATCTCAAAGGCGCTCGTGTTCAGCCATGGGAACGCGGTCGGTTTTCCTGCCACCGGGGAGTAATTAAAACGACCTGTGGAAGGTTCCATTGGATGTGGGCCGTATGCACCCATTAGTATTACCATGATGGGACGGGTAAAATGCCCGGCCTGGGCTTCTGTCAGCTTCCCTAGTTCTACTGGCTTGCCCATCTCCATTTAGAATTAGCTTGGTCGTTGTGTGTGGCGCATCACTAAGATCTGGTGGGCCATGGTGCATGGCATGGATTCTACGCATAGGCGCTGAAGATGGTATTCCGCGGGACTGATAACGCCATGGGTTCCATCGTTAAAACAAATTGTTCAATGTCGATTCCTTTCTGTTGAGATTCGAAGATCAACGTAACACTGCAGTCCCGCTTTTAGCACAGAAATTTGTTTCCATCCTGTACGTCTGACACAACGGGTGGCGTTGACATCTTCATTTTGCCTGTTCATCTGTTAGGCAATGAGCAAAATGAAAACTATTACTACGCAATCGAAGAAGCACCAGAAGCAACGCACGCACTCACTCCTTTCCGACCATTGTCCTTCCTCTCCCTGTGTGCATTTCCGACGAGTTTCCGGACTCCAAATAGTTCCGGACACTTGGTAGTCACCCCACCAGCGCCGCAATGAAGATGACTGTCACCTGGTATTCTCGACCTTGATGGTAAGATTGCGTTTCCTTGCGGGGGCAATTGACAACATGAATGAAAGCGTTCTCAGATTCAGTGCTAGACGAAAGAACGACACGTGGCTTCGTGACGAGAGAAAATTCAACTCGTCACGTGTTTGACATGCTCTCATGTGATTTATGGGACAAGAGCGTAACTCCGAGCAAGCGACTCTCTCTTCGTCCTTTTTGACACCTCATTCCGCTCCATCCCCGACGCGGTACACGTGAAGGATCTCAATTATCTTGAAAAGAAAAAACTTTCAAGTTCTTCCGCCACATATCAGCAACCTCGTTCCTGGTATACAATTACAATGACCAAAGACTCGTTCGTCCATTCGGTCGCAGGCGCCGCCGGAGGTATTTTGGCTATGACAGCGACGTAGTCAGTGCTGGGATTTTCTAGATATCCGCGGTTTTAGGGTACTCAACCACGTGCTCGTAGCCCTTTGGTTTTCCTCTCGACACGCGCAGCCAATGAGACGAAGAACGAAAACAAGGTGATCTATTACCCTCTACCAGTGACGCCACCACCATCGCCCGAGGTTTCAAACATTGTCTTCACTTTTTGACACTCGCCTTCAGTCAACCTATCAAGTAGCGATTGATATATTGAAACGGGAAGGTCTTCTGGGGTTGTATAATGGACTCAACTCGAGCCTTCTCGGTATCGCCGTGACCAATGGGTGTGCCATGCCAATTTTTTTTGTTCTTATCCTCGTGTTTGAACTCGTGACTACCGTGGTTTAGCGTTTATTACTACTTTTACGAGAGTACGAAAGGGACCATCATTCGGTCCCGTAGTGGCGGTCAAGCTCTCTCCACCCTCGAATCCATGTTTGCTGGGCTGATCGCCGGTTCGCCCTTCTCTTTGTTCTGCCTGTATCACCCTTTCTTAGTTGGGCAAAAAAAATTTCAAAGGCTCCGCAACAACTGTCATCTCTAATCCGGTCTGGGTGATCCAAACTGCACAAACAGTAAATGGGATGGATTCCGTTTCTGCGGAAGTTTTTGCGCATCCACAAAGGCGCCTTGGCCTTCGCGCTACGGCTGCACGACTCATGCGCACAGGCGGGCTTCCTGCGTTCTTCCGCGGTCTCGGACCTGCGCTTGTCCTTGTTGTGAATCCCGTAATACAGTACACAGTTTTTGAACAGCTCAAGAATACACTTGTCCGTCGCCGTCGTGTAGCAGGTCGCGTGGGCAAGCTGCTTACCGATTGGGACTTCTTCCTTCTCGGTGCCATCTCCAAGTTCGGTTGGTCATTCATTCCGGTCCTCCCTTATAATGAAGCGATGTTGATACCCCACACGTGATTGGACAGTTGCGACAGGGATAACGTACCCATATATGTAAGTCAATGCTTTCGTGCCGTCACAGGAGGACGTCCTTTTTTTTTCGTTTTTGGATCTATCATCTCCCGATAAATGGAAGTTCTGACAATTTCGATATCCTTTGAAGAGTCGTCAAGTCACGTCTACAGGCCGGTCACTCTACAACGGAGCGCTATCGCTCTGCGCTGCATGGTCTGCGTACCATCATCGCTGAGGAAGGTATTAGCGGGATTTACAAGGGCGCAGGCCCAAAGCTTCTTCAAAGCGTGCTAACAGCCGCCATCTTGTTTGCGAGTCAAAGACGGATATACGAAATGACGAAGGTGGCGCCCCGGTTTCCTCATCAGAAATCTTCAGGCTTTCTAACTTCGAATCGAGGTAATGCTGCCGGCAACGACGAAATGATCTATTTCGGTTGTACTTCTATGACTTATTGAATAGACCTGGGGAGATTGATAAGCATGCCGTTACTCAAGAGGCGTGGTGGTTCCGTCTCCTGCATGAGAGAAACGCTTATTTTCCGCGTACTCCCGGCGGTTCAGGGGGAGGGGGGGGGGCTAGATCATTCACGTTAGCGTTTGACGTACGTCCTGTCAGGTCACGCTTATGCCCCGGACATGCTCGTTGGTTTCCCACAACATGTCGTACACGAGATTGGTCTTCAAGAGCCACCAGCGCGGAATGTCTTGTGAAAGTGCGTATTCACTGGGAGATTATCCTTCGACCGTCTTCTACCCTGTTGCTTCCAAGATCTACAATAATTCAACCCGGATACCACCACTCCTGCGTCTAGGTCAAGATCAGTAACTCAAGCTCGACAATGAGTCCGCGTGTGAAAGAGGGTATGAGCATGCCACCCCGACATTTTTGAAGAGTAGAAGGTTCTCATTGCATACGAAATTGTCCCCCCATTTCGAACGCGGGAGCCCCCGAGATCCTCGGATGCGAGATAGTTCGTTGACTGACTGCTTGATATTCGGACACGCAACGCGTCTATGATGGATGATTATCAAGGGTAGTTGTTTCTTGCCCCATTCTCTTCTTTGTGGTACTTCGCTTTAAATTTTTCTTTTTCTCACCACTGAATGACTGACTTGTGAGTTGGCGAACTACAGTTACGACCATGACGAACACCACAGAAGGTCCGAGGACCACGCGATTGGTTGTTGCAACGGGGTGATCAGCCCGCGTGGGATCGTTGAGAGATTGTACTGTTGGGATCAGAAGTATCCCTTGAGATACAGACGTCCTGTCACGGATCTTGTGTCCATTGACTAGTCGCTTAAGGGCCAGGAAAGGGCTGTTTCCCCCGAGCCATGATACTGCTACACCCCCAAGCTCACATGTGGGTCTCAAGGACAGTTGAAGCCAGCCGACGGTGTACTACCGCCCTCAACAATCGAATCCGCAACAGCGTCCAGAAGCAACGAGAAAATTCCCCTGCGCTAGAGTGCATAGCGCCGCAGGCTGAGATGAACCCGTGGCTGCCCGTGGTTCGCTCCCTCAGGCCTCAGATTCGGGGCACTTTCTCACAGCAATTACAAGTCGCCGCCTCCCTCGCCTATCACTTCGTGTCGTGCTCAACAGGCTATTAGATCCTGAGTTCCATGACTGTCAGTAGTTTATCGCGTATCGGATCCGAGCCCATTAACCGGCCAATCAATTGTCTCAGGTGTCTGTGTCAGCGTTCGAGCCGAGGTGATGATACCCACTGACACTTTCTTTATAATTGCCCCGTAAATGCGCCATCGTGAGCTTCGTACTGTTTCACAGCATGCATCAATCTCTTCTGTCATCGCCACTGATAGGTCCGTCGCAATTAGGCTTGGGGCCAGCCAAAGGCCTAGGTCTCGGGCTCATGCAAGTCAGCAGGCTACAGTAGCCCGCCTCAATTGCCATATATGGTCTGAACGAACAATTTGAAACGCTGTTATGGCATGGCGTCACTACCCCCGGGCCAGCAAACAGAAATATCGTCAAGGCCAGTTTTCTGAGGGGTCAGTAAAACCAGACTGAGAGTGCTACGTGTGCGATCATAGTTTACTCACAGAGAGCTCCGTTTGTAGTTGAATTTATAGAAATAGGAGGCCCCTCTGTCAAGTGGCAATGGGAGACTCCCCCCGCGTCCGAAGCAATTAACAGCCTGAGCGAGCTTCGAAGACGCGGACTTCTCATTCGCCACTTTTTGGTCCAGGGCTTGCCGCTCGACGAACTTCACAAAGATATTCTATAAGCCACATTGACCTTTTGACCGCGTTGTGCGACCTCCTGGGCGAAGCAAACGTGCATATACTCATTCTCAATCTTCTTCCCCAAGACCGCGACGACTATAGGGAGCGCAGCAAATCAGCCTGGTGGACCTTTCTTGGAAAGCTCGAAGCAGTGGATGAACTGGAGTTACATATCGATGATGCGGAAGCATTTTGGGATGCATGGAAGGAGGACAACACGCCGGCTTGTTCTGCCTGCGTTACGGAGGGTGTGCATCGTCAACGCTAACAGCACAACACTCAGTGTGGCATCACTGAGGATGGGGTGCTGCGATAGTTGCAGGGCGGTGATAGGCGATACATGGATTGCAACTTGACGTGGTTGACGCCTTTGTCGCTGTGAGTTCGGATACCATACAAGCACGTTGCACTTGACTCATCCCACCCTCCTCTCCCCACAGTGTATCATTTTTCTCTGCGCGGAGAAGCATTCGATTCATAGCCATCACGCTCCCCAACTGTGGTTCCCTGGGTGCCTCACTCATTTGTGGCCATACACCTGCATTACCCAAGGATCCGTTCTCATCGCCTTCGTGACATGGACTCCAAGTGATTTTGGTGGGAATGATTTGTCACATTTGTGTGAGGAACACCACCTACCACTATCGCTGTGTCTAGTGCCTATGGACACGGTGTCGTCCGTGGTAAGGATATCATAATCACTCGTGCATATATACCCTTGAGTACATTGTTCGGATCGGTTTTGGGCTATTCGACAAGGTACGTTTCCTAGATTTCGGGGAGCTCGCGAATGCCGACATGGGTTCAATATGGGACTTCCGCCTTTTACTATGTGATGAACTGCCAGGGTCATGCTTCCTATCAGCGATTTCACTCACCATAACGGTACCAGTGGCAAGTCCATCTATGGCCCGTGGTGCGACGACGTCGATCTTGGTCCCCTCGCATTGTCGATGCTGGCCCAAATGCCAAAGGATTCCAGTTTGGGTCACCACGATGAAGAAACCCTGGCTCGAAGGCAGGGACGTCATTTTTGGTGGGCTTGGCTGTTTTCTCTCAGACAAGGTTGTGCGCACAGCACCTCCAGGGGCAGAGACAACTGAGATGAAATGATGCGAAGTAAGACGGGGGAATACTATTTAGCTTTGACGCGTAGCCCCATCCCGATACACTAGGTGTACTTTAGAGTGAACAAAAAAACGGCACATCATGGTGATATATCTGAGGAAGGTAGACACAGAGAATTCCGAGTATCTAACAGAAACCCGTCCTTAGACCTGACGAGGGGTCCTTGGGTATAATGAAAGCATATATATACTTCCGACAGAGGCGGTAAGTGCACGATATTTGACAAGGGTGATAGTAAGAGAGTAAAGAATTGGCCATGAAGTGCCAGACCATGAGATCATGTTTCGAGTAGACCGATACTTATTTTGAGATGTGACGTATCTGACAATGAAGAAGTGAAATGAGTGGTGGGAAAATAAGCATGATTATAGGCCAGAATGACTTACTCATATGGCAGATAGGATACAGATGGACTGGTCATGCCATGATGGAACTCATGTATTGCCTACCACCGCCCTGTAACAGCCGCAAAAGTCCCTCCTCGGTTATTACAGCCACTCCAGGTGGCCTGGGGTCGATATTAACCACGCGTACGCTCCGCAACGCAGGCAGAACAGCTGGCGCATCATCATTTCTCCATGCATCCCACAGTTTTACCGCACTGTTGCAGCGCAACTCCAGCTCTTCCACAACAGTCAGCTTTCCTAGAAAGGCCCACAGGACAGGTCTGGTGTTGTGGTAGGAGATGCGATCAAAGATGAGGGCACGCGCGGTCACTGAGCCTAGAAGGTCACACAACGAGGCCAAATGGACAATGGGGCTATGAAACTGCCCGGTGCTGAGGGTTCTAGACCATTGCAAGGAGAATGAGAACTCCGCATCTTCGTAGCTGGTCATAAATGGGACTCCAGCCCAGAAGCGGATCCAGCCATCCAGGTTTCCACCGTAAAGGTGGATATGACTTATCCTTGTAGCAGCTGGGACCCTTGTCAAGAGTAGAGGGACATAGGTTGCCCAAGTGTCCAGATCCGAAGCTACTTGATAGGCCAGCTCCAACCTTATTTTGGCGCCTTCAGGAAGTGCAAGTCGCGGATGGAGAATTGTGAAGAAACGAAGAGAGTATACGCGTATCGAAAAGCACATCAAACGCGTCATTTGGATGGGCGGGCTTGGTAGTACATTTGAGTCTATCCAGCGCGGGTTACAACACTGCAGCTCGAAGTACTGGAGTACGGGCATCTCACGCAGGGCGTCAAGCAAAGCGTGGAGCGGTATCTGTTGCCGACACGAGAAGTGGGTGATTCCATGCAAGAGCCAATGGGGTGCGACGATGTATGTGGACGAGTCGAAACTTAGCTCGCGGATGGGTGCATGTCCCCGAAACAGTTCGACAGGGAGTTCAAGAGGGGCGGAGTGCCCGGAGGGGAGTTGGATACAATGGAGAGAGAAGATATGCATGGATGTTTGAGGGGGAAGCGCGCTTAAGAAGCTGAGGATGAAGCTGGATTGGGCGAAAATGAAGAGGGAGCGCAGCCTCGTGCAGTTGCTGAGCAGGGTAATGAGCTTGCGCAGGCTCGGGGAAATGTCATGACAGGACTTGGCATGAGTGATGAAGCTCACATTGACGGGCAGAGGTTCGGAGCGTTCCAGAAAGGCTTTGGCCCAACCTAACTTCAATTTGGAAGTGATAGAAGTCCAGAGTGGGTGATGGTCAAGCGCAACAGCACGCCAACGACGGCAGACACGAGTAATGGCTATCCAAGGCGGAGACACATAATGTTTGTCCGCTATCTCGGTACAACATGTAAAGATCATTTTCAGGAGTTCCACGGGAAAGTAGAAGAGGGGGCTGGCTGGCGAAGCGGGCCCATCCCGGTTACAGAGATATTCTGGCATTGGCATTGATATACGGCTTCTGGTTTCTCCTATTAGTTATCCAACCATGGATGGAAGTCTATAACGGTGGGTTATCGTCACCGTCACAACCATATGATACTGTATCACTGACCCTTCCACGGCTTCCCGTCCTATCCTCCGCCGGGCGACGTTATTACTGAAGAAGGAAAAGTTACGCCCAAGACGGGAGGACGGACGGAGCAAGAAAAGCAGGAGTTAAAAAAGAATAGGAACACGTCACTTGAATTGGGGTTAGGTTTTCTTGTTCCTCCACAAGCCTGCCAGCGACTGGTAATACAGCGCAGCGCAGGTGTGATGTCCAAAAGAGGCACGGAAAGGAGGGAATCGTAGGAGTACTAGTGAGTCCGCCGTCCGAGGTCGCAGTTGGACCCTCTCGATTGCTATATTTGGTTCAACACTCGAACTCGGTCACGTGCTCACCAAGATCAGAATCACACATGTACAGCCCTTTAACAACAACAGTCATTACCCCAGCCTCGGACAGCTACACACCACCCACAATCACGTCCGTCTCTGGGGAATTGGAAGCCGTAGAATGGTGAGTGATACCACAAGAGTGCGAGGGTGCGATGATAGCTCACGGTTTTCTCACAGAACTTTAATAACTGGAGTTGAAATCTAAAACCTCACCACCAATGCCAGGATTTCTTTTCAATCTTTCTGACTTCCCTGTAGAACTCCTTCAAATTATTTTTTCATGTTGTACCGAGATAACGGACAAACATTATATGGCCCCTCCTTGGATAGCCATTACCCATGTCTGCCGTTATTGGCGTGCCATCGCGCTCGACCATCACTCACTCTGGACCTCTATCACCTCGCAACTACATTTTTGTTGGGCCAAAGCTTTTATGGAACGCTCCAAACCGGCGCTCGTCGATGTGACGATCTTCAGTTATGCCACATCTTCTGGTTCTACACCCTTGAGCATTTTCGACATCGTTACTCTTCTCAGCGATTGTACAAGACTGTGCTCTCTCCACATCGCCGGCAGACCCGGCCATACCCTCGAAATCTTAGCAATACTTCCCCCTCAAACATCCATTCGTACCTTCCATCTCATTCACCACGTCTTGCGCCCCTACGCCCCTCTCGAACTCCCTGGCTCCCTGTTTGGGGGACACGCGCCCATCCGCGAGATATTTTTCGATTCGAACACATACATACTCGCGCCACATTGGCTTTTGCATGGAATCACCCGCTTCGAATGTCACCAGCGGATAACGCTCTATGCTTTACTTGATGTCATGCGTGAGATGCCCATGCTCCAGCACTTTGAGCTGCATAGTTCTTTTAGTCATCAGCCCTGGAAAGACACGGATGCACCACAAAGCACACCAATTCAGATGCCGAGTCTGATGTGCTTTTCGGTACACGCACACTCGCTTCACTTCTTTATGCTGCTAAATCAGCGACTCGCACTTCCCAAAGGTGTGAAGAGGAGGTTGGAGTTATTGTACCAAATGGCCTCAGATCTGGACCATTGGGAAGCCTGGATCCCTCCTTTATTGGCATCTGTCCGGGCCACCGACAGCCTGACCCACATTCAGCTTTCCGGTGGAGCCCTGGATGGCTGGATCCGTCTCTGGGCTGGGGACGTTTCCGCAACGGGCTATGAAGATGCGGAGTTCTCATTCTCCATGAACTGGTCTGTATACCTCTGCCCAAGGCTGCTCCGCGGGATTTTTCAAACCCCCATTGTCCATATCGCCTCATTGTGCGACCTTCTAGGCGCCACCAGCATGCGCAGGCTCATTCTTGATGCCCGTCCTGATAACTATGACGACTCCAGAGATCAGAGCAGATCGGCCCTGTGGGCCTTTCTAAGCAAGCTGAACGCAGTGGAGGAATTGGAGCTGGGTACCGACGGTGCAGAAGTACTGCGTGATGCGTGGGGGGAGGACAACGCGCCAGCTGTTCTGCCAGCTTTACGGAGAGTGCGCATGGTTGAGGTTGACAACATAGCACCCTGCATGTCTGGGATTGGGACCACTGAGGAGGGCGTGCTGCAGTTGTTGCAGGGCGATGGTAGGTGACACACGAATCCCATTCTGGCGTGATTAAAGACTTTTTTCGCTTTGAGTCCCGATACTGTACAAGGCTACAAGCATGTTACACCTGGCTTATCCTGACCCCCATCTCCTTACTATCGTCCTTTCGTTTTACACCATCATCGGAAATCTCTCATACGTAGAAAATGTATCGTTTTCCCGCACGAAGCATTACAGAAAGTAACCTTTGGCTTGACATTTCACCACAAACGGCTCAATTCTTAACCACTACTTGTCAGTTGTTGATCTTGGTGGAAGCCCCAGTTTTGATTGGCGACTCAGAATTTTCTATACCTGCCTTCTTGGGCCCCTGGTGTGTGAGCTTTGTCGCTGTCTTTTTTTTTCTTTTTAAGAATTGATTTTATTGTCCCTGTCAATGGCAACAGACATGACTAATCTACTGTTACGTGGCGCTCTACCCTACACCACAGCCACAGAAACAGCCCTTGACCCTTAGCTCGACAGCGGTCCGCGCAGATATTTCCTGTGGAAGCGACCTGTGCATATAGTGACTGGGACGGGAAAACTATTTTGAAGGGTGGAAAGTTTGACTGACAACCCAGAGTTTGTTCCGAGCTCGCCATGCATATGGCCACCGGGCCTCACGTTGAGATCACCTACACATGTACCAGGGAACATGATGCAGGATATGGGAAGCCTGAGCCCTGCTGCTGTAGTTAGGAGACCCGACAGGTGTGGGAGGGTAAATGAAGGTTGATCATGGAAAGTCGCATTGAAGGTCGCTATGTGAGGGGCAGTTATCTGAGCCGCGAGGCCTTCTAGGTAGGAGCTGTCACCTAGAAAGAAAATTCCAGTTAGATTCGGAAGTGAAATCCGCTTCACGTTCGGAGGATCGACAGGTACCCTCGCGATGTCGTCAGAGAATATAAAATTCAAATACAAGACCTATGTACTCGAGCTGGGGCATGAGTGAAAAGCAAGATGCCAGGTAGCTGGATGCCGGGATATCAACAAAGGCGAGATATACCAGGCTGGTGAGAAAAGTGAGAAGGGGTAACCCTACTTTAGTAACATCGCCTACCCGGCTCAGATCAAGCTGGCGCAGATGCGGGGTATGGAATGATTGGGGAAGTCGGGGACAGTCGGGCTTGTTGCCCTCACTTTCAATCCTCATCGGCGTTTGAGAGTTTAATAAAATCCCAAGGTCGTCTAGTAGTAGGAACGGCCCGTTCATAGCCGCGAAGAGCTTGTCCAGAGCGGTAGTTGATGCACAAAGTTGGATATGACGGATGCAATCGTGCTTCTGGAGGGCAAGGAGCGCACCCTCCTCGTCTTTTTCAGATAATGGTTGCTGTCCATCGTAATCGACGGTGAGTGGGAAGGGTGGCGAATGGCTCAGCATGTCTGCAACTGGTGAACCATATGTGCAGTAAAGGTGTCCATGTAGACGAGAGGGAAACGGGAAGATGACGTGCCTCCATTGTCTGCATGTGTGTGCTAGCTTGTACCATCCGACGTGGTTCCAAGCGGGGACGTCTTCCCATCGGCAAAAATCGAATATTTCGAGGAGTACATCGTCAGGGAGTAAATCGATGCTCGAATCGAAGCCTACTCACTGGAATATTGGTGACGATTGTGGCAGTAGAAGACATATGTAACTGACCACGCGTCATTAGGCTTAAGGCCTTCCACATTTTTCATGCGACCTATCCGGATCCGAGCACCAAATGAACGGAGAACTGAGGCTCAAGGTATAGAGGAAGACGGAAGAGACAGAGGCTAAGAGTCGAGACACCGCAGGTTCAGGAAGTTAGGTTGGTACTTCAGCGTTTGGTTCAGAAGTAACTTGTTGGTGGTCCAATCCTACAGGGCTGTGAGCACGGATGTTCAGGCTGGTGAAAAAGAAGAGCTGAGAATCCCAAGCGAAGCCGCGGCGGTCATCCGAGTCGTCTTCGCTCTTCCTGTTCCCATTACGTCTATCATAACGTAATACTTTGCGAGTCTTACGCCACAAAGTCTCTTCGGTACTACTCGGTAGTGTTGCTGGAGGGTTGAGTAGAGTAGAGTAGAGTTGGAACACAAGCTAACTATGTGGGCCAGAGTTGCACCACTGGCAGGTGCACCGACACCTAGTGTCAGGAACGAGTTGGCAGGCTGGTGGCCCAGGCGCCCACCAATCAGCTTTCAGGGTTTGGCAATTGGATGCCGTAATCGTAATTGCCACCGTGACACCGATGTATACTGTTCTGGCCATGCCGCCCAGCATTTGTTTCTCTACAGTATTTGTTTGGTTGGGCGTGACCAAGCATCATCAGCAGCTTTTATGGTATCCAGCCGAAATCACTCTTCGTCACCATCATACCATATCACTTTTGTCAACACCTCGATTGTTAGAATCCGATCCGATTCCGGACAGGCAACCTGACACAAGGATCGGTCCCCGACATCAGTGCGCAAGAGTTGCACGTGCTCACAGGCCCAGTGTGTGATGTCCCCGGTGATGGTAGCACAGCCTTACTGTAGGGATGTACTCGCATGTATATTAGACTGCGCAGCACACCACAGAACATCATCACTCTCCCTCCTATCTACATGTGCCTACTATCGAGATCATAAGATCAATATTGCATCGTCTCTTTTGTACACCAATTACGCTGTTCAATTACCTCACACTCGTGTCCCCAACACAATCAAGCGCTTAACCCAACCGAAACTTTCACACGTTGCTTTCGGGCAACTGGCCTTGTATCTACGAACATAGCAGGCGGCGCTCCAACCTTCCTTTGTCACCACGCTTTACTATCAAGCCATCAAGAAACCCCGTGTCTTTAGGCCACTCTTCTTCCCTACTAGCTACTTGTGATATGGGTGACCAGTCAGTATGGGGCCATTTTCGACCGCCTTTCGAGTCTGCCCTTCAGGCTTACGAAATGAAAACGGGCGTAACGTTGTCCAAACACCCACTTGTCCTACAACTCCAGGAGTACCACACTGTCGACTCCATCACGACTGTTTTACAAGACCAAGCAAGAAATTTCGGTGATTTCCAACAAAACGATCGAATAACGAAACGATCAAGAGTACCGTCTCGATCCTCTTTACCCTCTCCGCCACTGCTGCCCTTGGCGAGTCTATGGGTCCGGTACGTCAACTCACTGATTGTCCATTCCACATCTGACACTTCTTGCAGCCGTTCCCACCCACGAAATCAGTACAGGCTGGTCTTGCTGTCCTACTTGCTGTATGTAATTTCTTTCCTTCCTCCTTGGGTATTCTCGTGACCTCTAGTACATCAGGCCGCTAACGGCGTAAATGCAAGCTACGAAGCACTTGTCGACTTGCTCGAGTCTATCGAGCACTTCCTCAGTCACCTCCGTATATATACCCAGATCCCTCCGACGCCCGCCATGGACGAGATAGTGGTCAAGATTATGGCAGAGTTGCTATCCGCCCTTGCGTTGGCGACTAAAGAGCTCAAGCAAGGAAGATCTGGTGAGTAGTCTCTTCTCCACTGATGAGTAACATTACTGAGTGCACCGCAGAAAACGTTGTGAAGAAACTGTTCGGAGAGAAGAACTTTGGGTCAATTCTGCAGAGGCTCGACCGACTCACGCAGGATGAGGCTCGGACGACAGCAGTGGAGACTCTCAAGGTCATATATGGCCTCATCCAGGAAATGAGTGAGCACGCGCACACACTACTTTTCACCCATCGACTATTGAGCATCTTTCCCGCTAGACGGAGAGCCATCTCTTGATAGTGTCTGGGAAGCACTCGGTATATTTTTTCTCGCACCACCGCCCCACTTCGCATCTGACTGAGTGTTAGAAATCCTGCATCAAATGACGAGCGACGAGAACAAGTGGAAAATTTCTTAACGTTTCCACCGCCGAGGGAAACCCTGAGATTGTCTGGCAGGTGACAATTTACAGAGAAATATTCGAAGTTGGATCTTTCCTCCCGATCCATGGAAAAATCACAACATCGCACGCGAATCTCGGCACAGCGAGACCGCCACATGGTTCATTCAAGGCGAGATATTTTCCGAGTGGAAGGTGTCCGGACAGAATCACCTTCTTTGGGTTCACGGGAAACGTCAGTGACTGCCAGCATATACACAATCGCAGAGACTGATTACCTTCGCCTTCCACAGCGGGCGCGGGGAAAAGTGTACTTTGGTGAGTTGACCTTTTCATATTTTTTTCTTGAAGGACTTACCTCGCCGGCTAGTTCCACCATTATCGAGGAGATCAGGACTATGCAAAAGTCGGGGCTCGCATCCCTCGCGATATTTTATCATGACTTCAGGGAGGATCAAAAGAAGGACCTGCGTGGACTCGTCTCATCTCTGCTGGCCCAGCTCTGTCATCAATTCGACTCCTACTGTGACATTGTTTACAGGTTCTACCTAGATCATTCCTTTGGTTCTGAGCATCCCTGTGACGATGAACTTGTCCGTTGTTTAAAGAACATCCTAGAATTGCCAGGACAACCTCCAATTTTCCTGATTGTGGATGGTTTGGACGAATGTCCGAATATTACTCTTCCATCCCCTCGCGAGAAGGTCCTAATGCTTTTGGAGGACCTTGTCGACTCACACCTGCCGAACCTGCGTATATGCGTGACTAGCCGACCCGAACCTGACATCAAGCTGGCCCTCGATCCGTTAGGCTTCCGTTCCGTTTCCCTGCACGACGAGAGGGGACAAATAGAGGACATCGAGAAGTATATCATGTCTGTCGTGAAACACGAGTGAGAAGATGCGACGATGGAAACCGGAGCACAGGGAGCTTGTCATCGACGTGCTGACAGAAAGGGCTGACAGAATGTAGGGCATCTATTCCTTTATTTGTCGCCGCTCACCCACTTCCCTACCGCAGGTTTCGCTGGGTGCATTGCCAGCTGGAATACCTCGGCGACTGTCTCCCAGGACGGATCCAGCAAGCCCTGGATGAATTGCCGGACACGCTGGATGGGACATACGAACGTACGCTACGAGAAATTGAGGATACAAACTGGGAATTTGCCCGAAGACTTCTCCAATCTATTGCCGTTGTTTCTCGCCCGCTCCGTGTAGAGCAACTGGCAGATGTCCTCGCATGTGACTTCAAGGCAGGACCAATTCCGAATTTCGGGAAGATTGGCGCTTAGAAAATCTTGTAGAAGCGGTGTTATCGACATGCTCCACATTGCTTTCCCTTGTCAATGCCGGCAATTCTCAAGTCATACAATTTTCTCATCTCTCGGTCAAGGAGTTTTTGACTTCTACCCGCTTCGCCGAGAAAAGTGACACTGTTTCCCGGCGTTACCATATTGCCATGACACCCGCCCACACCATCGTCGCCCAAGCATGTCTGAGTATTTTACTGCATTTGGATGAAGACATCACTCGAGACGACCTGGGGAAATTCCCTCTCGTCGAATACGCTGCCGAGCACTGGTTTGAGCATGCCCGTTTTAAGGGAGTCTCGCAAAATGCAGTGGAAGGGATGAAACAGCTCTTTGACCCATGCAAAGAACATCTCGCCGTTTGGGTCTGGATATACGACCCAGTCCACGCCTCGTGGCCACACAAAGACACCGAAAGACCACCGCGACCCGACGGAACCTCCTTACATTATGCCGCTTTTGTTGGTTTACATACCACCGTCAAGTTTTTGGCCACTAGTCACCCTCAGAATGTTCATTCTCGGGGCTTTGCTGACGGACTAACTCCGTTGCATCTGGCGTCAAGAGAGGGATATGTTGAAGTCGCGAGCATCCTCATCGAGCACGGTGCAGACGTGATGGCCCAGGACAAGCACCGCTCCACCCCGTTGCATCATGCATCGGAATGGGGAAGTGTGGTAGTCGCACATTTCCTTGTCGAGCATGGTGCGGATGTGACAGCCCCGGACGGGAAGGGGTCGACTCCGCTGCATAAGGCTTCGAAGATGGGAAGAGCGGAAGTTGCACGCTTCCTTCTCGAACATGGTGCAGACGTGATGGCCCAGTATACCTACGGATCGACACCGTTGAACGAGGCGTCAGGATCGGGAAGTGTTGAAGTTGCACGTATCCTCATTGAGCACGGAGCGGATGTGATGGCCGAGGGTCCGCTGGGGTCGACTCCGTTGCACTGCGTGTCCAAACTACATAGGGGAGGTGTGGATCTTGCGCGGTTCCTCATCGAGCATGGTGCGGATGTAACAGCCCGGGACAGGTACAGGTTGACTCCGTTGCATCAGGCGTCGCAATCTGGCAATCTAGATCTTACACGCTTCCTGGTTGAGCACGGTGCCGATGTGACGGTCGAGACCAATGACAAGTCGACTCCGTTGCATTTGGTGTCGAGATCATATGCGGAAAATGTGGATCTCGCAAGGTTCCTCATCGAGCACGGTGCCGATGCGACAGCCAAGGATATGGATGGGTCCACACCGTTGCACGAGGTGGCGGTATGTTCCGGGGGAAGGCGTGGAAGTAGCACACTTGCTTGTCGAGCACGGTGCGGACGTGATGGCCAGGGACGAGCTCGGGTCAACTCCGTTGCATCAGGCCTCGGGATATAATAACATAGATATCGCACAGTTCCTCGTCGAACGTGGCGCGGACGTGACAGTTCAAGACAAGGACATGTCGACTCCGTTACATCTGGCATCGGGAACACTTCACAGGGAAAGTTTTGATCTTGCACAGTTTCTCATCGAGTTCGGTGCCGATGTTACAGTCCAGAACAAGGACGGGTCAACTCCCTTACATCAGGCGTCGGCGACGGCAAATGTAGAAGTCGCAAGCTTGCTCCTCAGGCACGGCGCGAACGTAACAGCCCAGGATAAGGGCAGGTCGACTCCATTACACGAGGTATCAACATCACCTTATGAGGAAAGCGTGAATCTCGCACGCTTACTCCTGGAGCACGGTGCGGACGTGACAGCCCAGGACAAGGATGGGTTTACTCCGTTGCATGTGGTCTCGGCGTGGGGAAGGGTAGATGTTGCATCCTTACTCATAGAACACGGCGCGAACGTGATAGCCCAGGATAAGGATAGGTTGACCCCGTTGGATAGGGCATCTGAGGAAGGAAGAGAGGACCGAGCACGCGTCCTCACCGAGCACAGCGCGGACAGAACAGCCCTGGCTACGGTGTAGATACGGCAGCCCACACAAAAATGACAGAATTCATACCACGTAGTATCGGTAGGAGGTCATTGCTCCATTTTAGAATTAGTAGTACAGTGAGGGCCTGGCTTTAAGTGCTGGATGTTCTTGCCCTGTGTGGCGACCAACAGGGCCGAGGTGGGTGGTCGAGGAATGTTCAAATTGAGGACGATTTTTCGCCTCGCATTGCTGTTCTTCTCGTTATGTGGAGATAGTTCATCGGGGCAAGGTATGGAGGGATGTTAACAGAGTATGGACTCGGAAGCTCGGTGGATGAGCCTTGAGGAAGAGTGCCATATCGTTGCAGTCGGATGAATTGGCAAAGGCTTTTCCTTCAGAGTTGAAAATGATCATGGCGAGAGAGAGAAATCAGGCAGCAGGGTGCATCATGATGCGCATAGCTGGTGCTGCGGACAATTGCCCTGCATCTCCGTCGATAACCGGAGCGCAGCAGGCACGTGCCGCACGTCGACCTTATTTGTACAGTAGACCTCAAAGGGATATGCCACGAAGGGACAGCATGCGGGGAGAGGGCCCGGGAGCGGTACGATTGAGTTTGACGAAGTTTGTTGCCTGTGAGCAGGGATCATGCTAATCCTTGTGTCCATCCAAACAATCAGTGACAGAGATATCCACATTCTCGTACATAAATGTTGATATTCTACATCTAAATGAAGCGCCCATGACCTGAGAGAGACTTGGAGCGCGCGGATCCTTGGAGACGACGATTGAGCGCTTTGATCGATTATCCTGCTCATTGATACACACCCTCTACCACGCTCGGTTTTCCTGATGGCTCTGCCTTTGCCTTCCGCCCTTGCTACTGCTCGCCACATCGAAGATATCAATAGTATCATGTACCCTCAAGGTATCAAGAGTCCCAAACTTGAGCTCAACGTAAATATTCAGAAGGGAAAATTCCGGTACACCTTTCACATTTACGCCATTGCGCGATTTTTTATCAACGCGTTTCTTCCACAGCTACGATCGCGATTTCTTACTCCAGTTCATGAATGTCTGCAAGGAGAAGCCCGATAACCTCCCACCGCTGGGTGTCCTCGGGATTGAACCTTGCGGGATGCCCCAAGGTGGCTCTGGTCGGGATCGTACGCGTAGCAAGCGCGGCGCAAATAAGGGACCCGTTGCTCCGCTTAAGGTGTCGGACAATCGTTGGGTGGCAACCGGCGCGCGTCGCAATAATTCGGACGTCGACGGCGAGCGGCCCGAAATGGTCGATCGCAAGCTCAGAGCATTGCTAAATAAGCTCACTATGGAACGTTTCGACTCCATCTCAGATCAAGTCGTTGCATGGGCAAACCAAGCGGAGAGGGAGAAGGATGGGCGGACACTGGTCCGAGTCACCGAGCTCGTTTTCGAAAGCGCCACCAATGGAACGATGTTTCCAGATATGTACGCGCGCCTGTGCCGCAAGATAATGGAACAGATAAGCCCCAAGGTGCAAGACGACGGCACCAAGAATTCCGAGGGCAAACCATTCGCTGGCGGTCAACTTTTCCGGAAATATTTGCTCAATTGCTGTCGCGAAGTCTTCGAGCGGGGGTGGGTCACTAAGGGGACAACTGCCGCCGCTGCGTCCAAGGCAACCGAAGACCTGGTCATCCAAAAAGCCAATGAAAAGGCCCGCTGGCAAGGAGAGGAGTCTGGACTGTGCTCCGACGAATATCACGCCATGGACAAGGCAAAGCGTCATAGCTTGGGTCTCATTTGTTTCGTTGGCGAGCTCTTCATCTTGCAGATACTGACGGAACGTATCGTGCACGAGTACATCAAGAAGCTCCTCAGCAACGAGGAAGCTGAAGAGGTGGAAATCGAGAGCGTGTGCAAGCTCCTGACATCGGTCGGCGGTCAACTTGACACGCGAAAAGCTCGGGCACACGTCGATGTATACGTCTCGCGCATGCGGGACTTGGCCGAAAACACAAACCTCACCCCACGCATGATGTTCATGCTGCAGGTAAGTATTCCCAGTATTTCATGTTTCTGAACAACACAGACTGGTCACTTGTGTGCTGTTTCAGGATGTCATCGAACTCCGCGAACGTAGATGGGTTCCTCGCAATCCCGTCGCTGCCCCTACGATCATTGCTCAAGCTCATGGGGCAGTAGGTTCTTTACCTAGATCGTATGGCACCACCTCACTGGCATACTGCTTGATAGGGTACCGAAGAGAAGCTTACCCAGGGCAAAGGCTCTTACATGAAGCAGAACGCCAGAATATCTCGTGGTGGATCTCGTCGCGAAGGCAACTGTGATTCTGTGGAGTCTCCTCACCCTGATGGGTGGTCCATCGTTGCTTCCGATTCTCCCGCCTGCCGGTGGTCGAAGGCAGGCGATCTAACCCAATTCGGAAAGATTAGCAAGGCGACGCCAATATCCTTTGGTCCTGGTAGTATCTTTACTGGCAAAAAGGGAACAGACCCCGAGGACCGTGACCCACCAATGTCTAAACGTGACTGGCCGCCAAGCCAAAGGCCGAAGCTTCAGCTGCTACCGCGGTCCAAGCGGTCCGAGCCTGTCGGAGAAGAGTCAACAGTGTCTACGCCCGTCGCATCTGAGTATCGTTCGAACAATGAGGCAACAGGAAAAACTGCTCCGACTACACTGTCGGAAGCAGAGTCCAAAAGCCGTGCCCAAGCCATCACTGCACTTGTCAAAGAGTTCGAGTGACGAGTGGTCCCTCCACTTTTGCCGTGGATCATGTACGGCTTACACGGAGATGACCAACCTGCGTGTTTCTTCTAGGAAGACATAGATAGGTTTGAGTATGAGTCAAGGTTACTGGTAGCATTGTACGAAGGCGCATGAACAGGTATCAAGTGTGTTGTACTTGGTGAAGGGGAACTAAGGGTCATCAATGCATTAGCAAGCTTGGATGCTGGTGAAGTTTCGGGAGCGGCCAGGGCCAGGAAAAAGTGAACGGGGGTGATATTAGGAGTCAAACGCACGACGTGTATACACCGTGATTACACAAGAAAAGAGGAGGGAAATCGTACGAGAAAATGAGTGACAGGTATTCCACCTGCATACGAGCCGGGCAACGTCGAACCAAATTTGAATCAGATACTATATCCCAAACCCGATTGATTGTCTTCAATGATGAACCAAAATGATGTGTGCCCTATTTCGGTGGTGTGATAACTTACCACAAGTGACTTTCCAGCTGACGTGAGCGGTTGTACAGCCACCGTGAGAAAATCCCAGGCACGGGCATTTACGAGATCCGGCAAGCGGCCCGCATGCAACGTGGTATACGTCGTGCTTGCTGTGCTGTAACTTGAGTGGACTTCACTACTGCTACTTCACTTGGCCGCTTCCAGGTGAGCTTCGTTTTCTCCAATGGCTGCTACCAAGAAGCTAGCAGTGAGTAGCCATAATCATGCATAAGCAACATCCGTAACTGAAGTGAATGTTACTTCGGCGCCTCAGAGGAAATGGTTCGATTTCATATTGCAGGATAAACACCAAGTTCAGCCTTACGAAGCGTCAGTGGTATCACTTTCGGTGCTTTGTGTTATCCAGCTAATCATCTCACGGCTTGTTTACAGGGCACCGTCGACGCTGGGTTGTCAAGAGGGCTCCTCGGCAACTTTGCCTTCAATGCTGCCGGACTCGTATCCCACCGTCTGCAAGCTTCCTGTCGAACTCCTTCAGATGGTTTTTGACTATTGTACGGAGTCTCAAGAATCGGGACTTGAATTATGCCGCGTATACCCCCATTGGATAGCCATCACGCATGTTTGCCGTCACTGGCGTGCCGCTGCGCTCAACCATCACTCGCTCTGGACCGCCATCAATACCGACGATTTGGGAACGGTTTGGGCGAAAGCCTTCATGGAACGCTCCGACCCTGCGCCCGTGGATGTCACCGTCAGGATTGACCCTATCTTCTTTGGCACCAAGCATACGAACGTAGATGAAATCATCGACATGCTCTCCGGTTGCACGAGGTTACGGACTCTCCATATCATCGGCGAAACCAAAACTGTCAGCGTGGTCCTGAACACACTAAACACCACGACACCCATTCGCTCTCTTTCATTAAACCTCGTTGATCGAGGTTCTATCTCACTCCCTGTCCATTTGTTCGGGGGACAGGCGTCCATCCACGAGGTGTCCTTCGTCGCGGTTAACTACATCGTTGCGCCGCACGGGCTTTTTAGTGGCGTCACCTATTTCACGTCTAGCCAGCATATACCGCTCCAAGATCTGCTCGATACCCTACGCGAAATGCCCGCGCTCCAGTCCTTCACGTTGCAGCGTTGCAACGTGGCTTGGCAAGACACTGACGTCCCATGTAACGTGCAGATTCCGATGCGGAACCTGACGCATCTTACTATAGACGTCGACTCACAATCGCCATTCTATTTCACTTTGCTCCACCAACGACTCGCCCTACCAAATGGTGCTAAAAGAAGATTGCGTTTACATACAGCTGCGGACTGGAGCCACTGGGGGTTATGGGCTCCTTCAATACTAGCGATCATCAGAGGCGCAGACAGGTTGCGGCACATTCGACTTTCTGGCGGAATCCGGGAGGGAAGTTTTTGCTTGTGGACAGGTGACTTGGGCATTGAGGAGGCAGAGTTCTCTTTCGAGGTCAGCTGGTGGTTCCAAGGATTTGGAAGCGTTCCCAGTCCCATCTTCGACTTGGCGACGTTGTGCCACATATTGGACGCGGGTAGTGCCCGTAAGCTTGCGCTTCTAATAAATCCACTGGGCTGCATAGAGTTAGGAAGGTTATACTGGTGGACCTTGCTGGAATCGATGACGGGGGTGGAGGAACTGGAGGTGCGCCCCGATGCCCTCCGAGAATTGCGCTACGCGTGGGAAGTGCATGATGCGCCAGCTGTTCTTCCGAAGTTACGAAGAGTGGACATCACGCAAGCTACGTCTAAAACCGGAAGCGTTGAAGAAATGTCCGAGGAGGGGTTGATGAGGTTGTTACGAGGCAGTGATAAGCGGCACGCGGATTAGAGCCCAGTATGATATATACCATGATAATTTTTTCGGGGCATATAGAGATAAAGAGCCCTCCACCTCACCTACACTATGAACGCAACAGCTACTGAATCTCAGTAGGTGAAACACCTGAAATTCAGGGTTTTATCACTTGAAATTAAGGTGTTTCCACACTGTTCAGTATGTGAAACTACTGAGTTTCAGTAGCTCTCGAGTTTATAGTGCTATTCTTCTGTTCTCTTCTCTCTTGGGCCTTGCGTGGACCTGCTGAACTTATGCCGTAGTACCTTGTACTAGTATTCGTAGCGAAGGCGTTGCCTGTGTTTGAAAGTTATGCCAGTGTCTAAGTCGAGCTGAGTCGCCATGCGAATGGCGGTGGCGGAACGTTATGCGTTATGGATTGACGATCTCCTGGCTCCTCCTGTAAGGTATGGTCGTGCTGTGTACTCGGAATCGGCCACTCTCACCGCAACCAAACCCTTTCTGTACGTTCTTAATATCCCTTTTGCGTTAGACCTTTGCTCTCCATTCTACACCTTCCCCTTCTGTCTTAGCTTACTGTCAAACATCGACGTTGTTGCACGACACCGCCTCCTTTTGGCCCCCTTGTTTTCTTTTCCCTTTCTCCTTGTGCATAGCATACTTGTCCGTATTTAACCCTCATCACCTGGCCCAGAGCCGGCACTGAATCAGACATTGCTCTTTCCCCCCGTTCCGCTCGCGTGCCCGCCACCTCAAGTCTTACGCTCGTTACGATCCCCCTTTCCGCGCGTTCCCATTCTTTCGGGACCGCGGCCTCAACCTTACTCCATCGCGCTTTCTCGGATCCTTGAAACGCAGCCTTGGTTTTATCCTTTATTCTATCCTTCCTCTTCTTAAACTCACGCGGAGCCTTTCTGTCTTCGTCTCACTCCCAGGGAGGCACGGCAGCTCGGGGAAGACAGAAGCATGGGATTAGCCGTAGACAACATTTGGGTGGTCCCCACGTGAAAGCGGATGGCGCATTGCGACGTGGGGGAAGTTCATGGTTACGATAGTGAGGTACAAAGAGTGATACTGAGTCTGTGGAAAATGCGTGCTATGCGCGATTCAGCTACACAGTATTTATGTAAAAAAAAAAACAGACATAAAGTGCCATTGAACATCGGCCTGAGGGAAATTCTTGCAAGAGACGCAGATCTCAAATCCTCACGCGCAGAGTTAACTTGGCTATTCCAATAAGTAGATTCGGTAGCTGGCCCGCCGGAGGTCTAGGTCTGGTCTTCGGGGTATTGGTGAGTGCATACGATCCCGAGGAATGTGTTTAGGGACGAAGAAAATACGAGAGCTCGGGAAATACATGCAGTGTATCAAAACATCAAACTTCGGGAGGACTGACATTGGGTAGCTGACAGGGAGAATTGTTCATAAGCATTCGTTCAAAAAGGAAGTCGAAAAGATGAAGAGTCAAACGGAGAGCGTACATGCTTGTACAATGGATGGCGGCACACCCCTGCTGTTTTTAGTAAGGATACAAGTCAAAGTAACGAAGAGAATCGGAGTCTAACAGAATTACATGTTTCCGACTCATTAACCAGGGAAGTGACATGGGAGATGTGCCAGTGGTGTTCGGGACGAAGTAAGAGGCGTGCAGCATGCCAATGAAGCTCGTGAAACCTGTTCCGGCGCATGGAGACGCCCATAACAATGCCGGTAGTGTCGCCTAGTGGCGACGCAACTGTGTACCTCTATCATTACCCTCCCGCCAGCGAGAATTTTGGCAGGCAGTTTGAGACACTGAAGGGATTGTTACGGGATTACCGAGCAGAGGGACTCTGTGGGAGGCTGATAAACAATTATACGCCCCACGTGATGACTAACCGAGGCTGAGCGCTGAGCACCGGTCTACAGTTGGACATGGCCCAGTGCACCGCCGCCCCAATTCAAGATCTCAGGTTTGGGACATCAAGGCGATGCTCCATGATACAGCGCGGACATGGTGGTTGAAGGGGCGATAGGGGTATGCTGACTCCAAGATGGGGGTAATAGCATGAAAAAAAAACACGAGGCCGATGATCCCGCACGGGCATGCACGTTTTAAAGAGATTTAATTTCACTTTAGGGTTTCAGCAAGAATAGAACAGAGCTTGATAGATTTTTTTCGTGTGATATTGATGTTATGAAACGGCCACGGTCCACCTATGGCAGGCCGATTATTCATATCGAGTGAATGGGAACCAGCACCAGTCAGACATGGTAGAATGGAAAACAAGCAGGCAAGTACTTCACCAGGCAATTTGTAGCACGAATTGATCGTAATTCAAGAAAGGAATAGTTGGACTCTCCGATGAGGCGTTGCTACGATATTGTTGATGGTCGGAACCGAGAGTGCGCCCATCTAGCTTGGCGCCTTGGCGTTTTTTGCCACCGCCACCGCCACCACCACACACCTCATTCCTCAGGTCACGGCCACACATTGCCGTGGGCATAATACACCTCCAATGTCTCTCAACGGGCTGTCTGGGCCCCTTTCCAACTTGACAATTGCCCACGACTACGAGCGTGAAGGACCACCACCACCAGTACCGAATTCTGTGTCGCCCACAGTCATGCCAGGCTGTGGTGTTTTATTGGGGTACGGTTCTCCGAGGGCCACACGGAGAGGTATGGGTTTGCCTCGTTGGAGACGTGATCAGTTTCTCAAACGGTATGCCTACTGATCCTCGGAGGCGATCTATTTGTTGAACGAGGTAATTTACGCAGGCACCCAACTCCGGCAGCAGCGCAACCGTCTTCGGCCGAGTCAACAATACATGGTCCCCCTCACCCCATCTACCACCTCCCAGTAGAAATCCTCCAAAGGATATTCACGTGCTTTGCCGAACCCCGCCCACCCGACCATGATCCTTTCCTTCAAGTATACCCCGAGTGGATCGCCATCACCTATGTTTGCCGTCATTGGCGCGACGTCGCTCTCAACCACCACTCGCTCTGGAGCTCGATCACCCCTAATCTGTCCCTCGCCTGGATCAAGGCTCTTATGGACCGTTCAGGAACAGCGCCGGTTGATGCCGAGCTCCGGGTTGGACATGCGACCATCAAACGGCTTTGTCTCTCCGTGGACGAAGCCATTGGGCTACTTTCCGGATGTACGCGATTACGCTCTCTCCGCCTCCAGGGCCCACGCAGAGACGTCTCCGCGCTCTTGGACGCGCTGCGTATCGCGACGCCCGTCCGCAGCCTCGCCCTTTCCCTCTGGGAACGCGGTCCCCCCGTCGCCCTCCCCGAGGATCTGTTCGGTGGCCAGGCTCCCATCCGTCGCATCGACTTCGCCGCAGACCGTTGCATTATCGCGCCGAACTGGCTTTTGCGCGGCGTCACCCACTTCACATCAGGCGAGCAAATCGCCCTGTTGGTCCTCCTCGATGCGTTGCGTCAGATGCCCGCGCTCACACACTTTAAGCTGCAACACTGCCGCGCATACTGGCACGACTCTGAAGCGCCGGGAGACCCGCCGATCGAGATGCCGCACCTCGAAGAACTCGTAGTACACGCCGATTCACCCCGCTACTTTGCGCTGCTCAACCAGAGGCTCGCAGCACCACTGAGCGCGAAACGGCGTCTGGAGCTGCGCACGCTAGCGCTCCCTGGATGGGACCGCTGGCTGCGCTGGTTCACCACTATGCTGCCAATCATCGAAGCCGCAGATGGGCTGCAACACGTTTACCTTCGCGGCGGCGCCAAGGAGGGCACCTTCCGTACGTGGACCGGGGACGCAGAGACACCGTTTGAAGATGCCAAGTTGGGCTTCGAGATGTTCTGGTACGGGAGCCCGACGACCACGATG
>Ga0307512_10001634_pt1 | contig 31050 bp, 29 predicted proteins | sample 14_EM_MG_FD_200267 | JGI IMG/M metagenome (GOLD analysis project Ga0307512, IMG submission 200267) | Populus trichocarpa ectomycorrhiza microbial communities from riparian zone in the Pacific Northwest, United States - 14_EM | ecosystem: Host-associated > Plants > Roots > Unclassified | place... | reverse complement strand
GACAGTTCGGAGAGTTGTTTATTTTCTACGAGGAAACCAGGAATACTTCTGGTCAATATTGGACCTTACACTCAGCCGAGATACTTGGCATCACGTACGACGTTTGTCGGTTCGTAAGCGAGGGGCTATTACCTTTCGAGGAACATATCGATACGAACCATATTCACGATCAGGAGGAAAACGGGGATTGTTTTTAGAGGGAGCTGTTGTGTAAGGACAAGAGGTTGAGTCTTAGGATAAGACGAGGAAAGAAAAAGAAGTTTTATTAGGCGACTGTATTTAAGTTAATAAATGTTTTATTGAAACGTGGCTTAATACCCCCGTAACAACCCGGTGGTGATTCCAACAAAGTACAAAGATGTTCATGGTTGGGCTAATTGTGTTGACAGGATCATCCAGGTTGTCAAACAAACGAATGAGACGCATATTGTACCTGTTGGAGCAATAGTTGGACCGACGCGTTTGGTGCAGGAGATTGCTGCATCGGGCGGGATCGATTGTGTATGGCTTGTGAATAATCATGTTGATTTAGATTCATACTGGACTGTATATTAATTTAGATTAGAATGCCTGATTCAAGTGTATAGCTGTGAGATAGTCTATCGAATTTTACTATTCGATATAGACATCATATAGTTATCCCTCCAGCGGAATCTGGCTCCAGGTGAACCGGAATTGTCTTTCAGACTAGTGTTGTAGTCCCAGCAGCTTCCAAATTTTACCAACTTAAAGCCATGATTATATAGCATTCTGAAGACGTCTTCATACTCGTTAGAATATTCTGGTATTCTGATCCGCCACTTCAAAAGCGTTGAGGAGCACCTGAAGTGCTCACAGAGTACCTCAGGAGCACATCGTGTTGCATTCAGCCTGGTTGGGAGCGTCTGGGAGCTTCTGGAAGGATCAGTGTGGCTGTTCAGAACAGCTGAGTCGTTGAGTTATGACTTCCAACACATTTTACATTTTGCTGATGGTCATTGAATGATAGGATGAGATGGAAATGAGATGATGTCTATCTACTCCGGGGTCTGCCGACTATATACTCCCTGTCACTCTGTCCACCTCCATTACCCCACCACCTCCACACACCCGGCTACGCTCCATGAGGATGTACTTAGAGTTCGTGATCGAGCATGTTTCGAGATGCACTTGGAGGCCGGGATCGAGCGAGATTGGAGATGCACTTCGATACCGAGATTGGAGTGAACTCAGAGATGCACTTGCAGGCCGTGATTGAGCAAGTTTGGCGATGAACTTGGAGATCGAGAGAGTGAGTGAACTGAGAGATGCACTTGGAGGGCGGGATCAAGCGAGTTTGGAGACGCATTTGGAGACCGATGTTGAGTGAACTAAGAGATGAACTTGGAGGGTGTGATCGGTTGAGTTCGGAGATGCACTTGGAGGCCGAGATCGAGTGAACTCAATGATGCACTTGGAAGACGTAATTGAGCATGTAGGGAGATACATATGGAGGGAGTGGATCTGGTGGCAGTTGTTTTGGAGGCAGTAGAACGGGAGGCATGTGCAATGGAAGCTGAGACTCTATCCATTGGTTAACTCATAATTGTGGCAATGTAGAGAATTGAGTACAACAAGGTCCGCTGAGAGCTGAGAGACTGGCTGGGAGCGGCAGACAGTCGATCTTGGAATGATGCAGTACTCATTGTATGCTGTACTCGGTGTATGCTGTGCTTGGTGTATGCTGTACTCGGTATATGCTGTACTCCGTGTTACCTCTTGATCATGACATGGAGAGATACAGAGTAATGACTTAACTTCGTGTTCTTAGATGCCTGTAGAGTTGAGGACGAAAAGGAGAGTGATGAGAAGAGATGGGGCAAATCATCATGAGAAACTGGGACTTAGAGAATTTCATGTGCTAGTCAATTTACCATCCCCAATATGGCAGGTATGGGTCCCAATCCGGTGTGTACTTACACCCGTATGAGGTCTTCCCAACCGAATCCGGCAAGTTGTGCCCCTGATTGCCCATTTCCCCTATCTCTCTCTCTCTCGTCCACAACTCTACCATCATCACAGGATACAATGTTAGGTCATCCCTCTCTATCTCTCCATGACATGATTATGAGTTGACACCGAGTACAGCATACACCGAGTACCGCATACACCGAGTACAGCATACACCTAGTACAGCGTCCACCCAGGATTGATTGTCTTCCCTTCGTTCTCATGATTACGAATTGAGAACTGAATGTTGCTTCAGCTTCCGGCGTGCCTCCCTACACGATCGAATGCCATCAGCCAGTTCCCCATGAGTGCTCAAAGGTAACGTCACCTTGTCACATTCCCAAGTTTGCAAGTCAACTCACTGATGAATAGAGTCTCAGCACCTGGCACTCAGTCGATGGACCAGCTCCAAGTACTCGGCCAATCTCGCTCAATCAAGGCCTCCAGAGTGTATTACCAACCTCGCTTGATTACGGCCTCCAAGTGCATCTCCAAACTCCCTCGATCATGGGCTCCAAGTGCATCTCCAAACTCGCTTGAATACGGCTTCCAAGTGCATCTCCAAATTCTCTCGATTACGATCTCGGAGTGCATCTCTAATTTCACTCGATCATGGCCTCCATGTGTATCTCCAAACACGCTCGAATAGCATCTCCCAGTGCATCTCCAAACTCGCACATTCACGGCCTCCAAGTGTATCTCCAGACTCGCTCAATTACAGCCTCCAAGTCCGCACGATCATGGCCTCCAAGTGTATCTCTGAGTTCACTCAATCGTCATGTTCAGGTGCACCTCGAATTGCTCCGAAGCACTGCCTGCAGCCAGTCCAGATATACTGTGTGTAGATGGGTAGCTATATGAATAGATGGATGAGAATACAAACTGAATACATGAATTTTAAAAATCATTGAACGATAAGTAGTAGCTATGATTTCCTGGCCCACCAACTACATTCTCAAAGAAGATATCATTTTCCCAGACTGCTTTACAGTGATCTGAGGTGCTCCCAGGTGCTCCCAGGCATGTTGTCGGCTCACCCAGAATTGTTGTCGGCGCTCCCAGAGTTGTTGTCGGCGTCCCCAGGCTTGTCACCGGCGCACCCAGGTGCTCCCGGGTGCACCCAAACTTCGCTCCGGTGCTCCGAGGTGTTCTCAAACTTATCACAATCACTGCCATGGTACTGCAGTAGAAGTCATCAGAGATCCCATTCACTCTGAAGGCCGGCTGGAATGCCCTCCTAGGGTTTGTTACTCTCCTGAAATTGACTCATCCAAGTATACACTCCACATCGTCTCAGACACTTCTGGAGGCTCCCAGTGACAAAATTACATTTTGCTAATGTACCATCGTTAATATTTTACGATTAACAGTAGGATATCTGAATGCGACCATACCTAGAACAACCCGAAATGCAAAACCGGAGATTGGACCCGACAGGTCTAGCCAAACCTGGCGAAACCCGAGGGTTGACGGGTACAGGGCCAGGTTTGGACCGCCAAGAAGCAGTGAGTTGGGTCTTTGCACGGTTCTGGAACTAAACTGGATCTTTTTTCTGGTCCAAACCCGAACTGCTGGCGAGTTACCAGGATCTGTTGCTAACACTAGTCATGAGTTCTCTGGTGTCTGGTGGTCCATTGAAGCCATTGGAAGTAATTGATGTCATCTTGAACTCTTCTGGATTGATCATATGCAATTGAACTCTCTGTATGGGTCTCACAATCATCTGGTGATCCGTTGATGTGACACGTCCAAAAAAGGTGTAAAACTCCTAAATTGCTGATCGTGTGAGCAAAATGTATGCATTACTGAAACAGCGATGACAGTGTAAGGGCATGTATGCCTGCATTCGGCCTCATAGGTATATGTATGGTAATAATTGTAATAAAGTTGTAACCTTGGATATGGGTGAGAGTTGACATAGATATATAGATAAAATTATCGCTAGTGATCTAAAGCTCATGGCGAGCTGACAATATAGAATGGCAATTACCCGCCCCCTGGGTCACGTCCTGCTGTTACAACTCAATACAAACAATATTCTAACAATAATACTCTATATATCAAAACTGCCCAACTAACAGCTACAACAATATCAATCTTTCCAATAACATCAATTCTATAAAGTGTTTCAATGGTACCAATACTGTCTATATTTTAAGTATTTACAAAATATAGTACTCTGTAGACTGGATAGAATGGTTCTAATATTCTGTTATCTTTATCTTCATCAAAAGTTGTAAAAAATAGTTTTTACAATGTCAGCAATTACTGTCTCAGTTTTTCACTTTAGTGCAATCATACTCTAATTACCCACCAGCACCACCAGGACCTTCATCACCACCTCCACCTTTAGCATTACCTATATTATTATCTTCAAAGCTGTTTACTACCCATTAACAGTAAGAGTATATGGCGAAGATCACCACTGATATGATTTTGCATTCTTTAAGTAGTCATTAACTGAGTACAACAATAGGTGTTAAACTTAGATCATTTGTCAATCCGGCAACTTTAACAAAACTGGCAGAACAAGTTTAATACTTTTGTCCACTCTGGCCTGCCAATAGTGGCACCCCAGTAGTGCTATTTAAAGTCACGGAATAGGGTTAGGGTTTTCGGAAAACCCGAATCTCGCCAGTCCGAACCTCCTACCTTGCGTTCCCAGAGTATTCCTCGACATTTTCTATTCACGAGCCCGTGCGACAAGCAATATGCCGATGCCCGCAAAGAAACTCATATCTTCTAACTTCAAAGTGTTCGATCTCACAGCTGCCGGACAGTAAGCAATAATCCCCACCCAACAAAGTTGTGTGCAAAAATGTGACGACTGAACATTTACGGTTGCATTCAGTGAGGGCATTCTCACCGATGAATCTGGCTCATTAGTTGTCAAGCCCTGCAATGCGCGCGAAGTTGCTTTCTACGAAACCGCTCACCACCATCCAAGCTTCGTTGTGTGGATGCCCACCTTCTTCGGCACCCTGGCCCTCTCCGAGGAGCACCTCACCTCTGATGGAAAACCTAACGACCGCCAGTCCTCGCTCGTGCTCCAAAACCTCATCTATGGCTTTGAGAAGCCTTGCGTCCTTGACATCAAGCTTGGTGCTCAGTTGTGGGATGACTATGCACCTCAGGCAAAACGTGATCGTCTCGATGCTATCAGCGACAACACTACTTCACGCAGCTTAGGGATGAGGGTTGCAGGGATGAAGGTGTGGAAGAAGGAGGAGAAGGGCTACAAAGTTTACGACAAGCATTACGGTAGAGTTTTTACGGCCAACAATGTCGTCGATGCCTTCAAAGAGTATTTTACATCCGAAATCACCCCCTCACAGGTAAAGCTTATCGCTGGGCGGTTTTTGACAAAGGTAAAGGAGGCAAAGAAAGTGTTGGAATCACAAGAGAGCAGGATGTACTCCGCAAGCTTCTTGTTTGTGTATGAGGGTGATGAAAAGGCTCTGGATCAAGCTCTGGAGGATGAAAAGATATGTAAACCAGTAGACGAAGACAAGGACTCCGACGATGATGCCGATGAGAAGATCAAGATGGTTGAAGAACTTAAGTTGATCGATTTTGCGCATGCTAGCTGGACGCCTGGTCAAGGGCCGGATGAGAATGCACTGCAAGGCGTCACGAGTGTAGAAAATCTTCTAGCTAAGATTGCTACTGAGGTTATTTTTGAGTAAGAGATTTCGCCAGTTATCTGTTCAGATATCATTTCTCAGATAACCCAAGCTGCAGCAAATAAAATTATAGCTTATACAGAAGCTTTCCTGTCGTATTCCTCCCTTCGATATCCTACAACCTTTATTAGCACCCATTCACTGTTAATTTAGGTGGCGAGGTAGTAGGCAGCCTACGGTGTGTGCTTTCTGCGCTTCGGCCAGCGAATATGTCTTGTGTACCCTCACCTCCACCTTCTTCCTTTTGACCAAATCCAACACCTCTCCTGCATAAGAGGAAAATTCCTCCTTTGTGGCAACATAACCAAATAGTTGCGGTCTAAGAACTTTCAAACACTTTGGCGCTAATCGAGCAATGCTGAAAGGTAGTACGTGTCCTGATGCATTTCCAAACGACACTAAACTTCCCTTGCGAGCAAGAATCTCTAGATTTCCTTCGAAGGTGTCTTTTCCGACGCCGTCAAAAACCGCATTTACTCCTTTCCCGTTCGTGATCCCTTTTACATGCGACACCCAGTCCTCGCTTGAGTAGTTGATGCCGTGTGTGGCACCGTTCTTTATCGCTAATTCAATCTTCTCCGTTGTTGATGCGGTGGCTATAATCGTTTCTACACCGAATATACGGAGGAGCTGAAGGAGCCAGAGACCCACGCCACCTGCAGCTGCGTGTACAAGAATCGCATCTCCCTAACCTTCGTCAATCCCCACAATTAACCGCCAGTTGCGAGGTATACCTGTTTGACATGATGGCTCTCCCTAATCATCGTTAACGCAGTCAATCCTTGCAGAAGAGCAGCAGCAGTCACACCCTGCTCGATGCCCTCAGGTACTTTGACGGCCTTGGTAGGATCAACACTTGCGAATTCGGCCTGGACCCCGCTGCCGGTATATCCAATGTAGTCCCCAACCTTGAAATCCGTCACCTTGGGGCCAATCGCAACGATACTGCCCTCACCTTCACGGCCGAGAGTGTACGGGAATGGAGATGATGGGTAGAGGCCGGTCCGGAAGTACTATGCGGAGGAAAAGGTTAGAGTGATTGGGAGGCACGTTGGGTGGGTGGATGTACCGTGTCGATGTAATTGAGCCCGGCGTATGTGTTCTTGACGAGTACCTCATTGTCCTTAATTGTGGGAATAGGAGCGGAAATGTTAACTTCTAGGACGTCGGGACCTCCAGTGCGGTTGATTTGAAGCGCTGTCTGGGTTGTTGGAGGGGGCATTGCAGCAGTAGCACTTTAAGAATATTGGTGGCTTTGACGGTAAACGGATGGACAAAAGTGCAGCGGGGAGGTATTGGCAATGGTGAAAATAAACTTTCAGCAAGAATAAAGGCTAATAAATATGGCGGAGAAAACGGGTAGCATTGGTAACCCCACATCTGTAGTATTAATCTTGCGATCCCATGAATAACGTTAATACAAACGTACAGTCACCTCTGGACAAAAATGGCAGCCAGAAATGGAGTGCCGCGTGTCCACTGTTTGAGGTCAATTGCAACATCCGCGGACGGCAGTCTAACTGTGAAAATGACTACCTCATTAGTTGCCATGCGGAAAACCCCGCTCAGTTTGGCTTCACGATGAATTCTGCAGTAGTGTATCCGCTCTCTGCCATCTGGCATGAATGTTCCTCGAGCGACTCATGCGATAGCTCGAATCATATCCTCTAAATTCTCAGCAGAGGATAATATTAACCTAAAGAACCATGTCTACCGGATAGGTGTGGGAGTTTGTAATCATTCTATATTCAGCCGCTTGCAGCTATGACGTACGTATTCCTTGATATCCACCCTACTCCAATAAAAACCTAAAGGAAGACAAAGTAACATTTTAGAACCCCCACTCCTACCCACACCCCCTTGTTTGCAACACTTTTCAACTCCTACTATACCTTCCCAGGACACTACACCTTATTTTTTAAGCTCTCCACTTCCTCTTCAGCTTTAACAGTTCTAGCTACCTTAGCAATAAAGAGAATATCTACATCAGTAAAAATTACATTTATTTTGTCAAAGTTGACATATTAATTGCAATATTTCAAATATTTTAAGTGTCATGAAATTTATCCTTATATATCGGTTTCTTAAGATCATTTCAATTGGGTATTTCAAATCCAGTGCTAAAAATCAATCTCGTGTTAATAGTGACTACTATCTATTGTCATTAGCAATTTTATGGAATCTTCATGAAATCTTGAATTATAAATTTTTACTATATGAGTATATTCTGAAAAATTCCCATTTACATGAATTTTAATTTGCATAAGTAATTTACAATATCACAATACTGTGTAATATAGTCAAATTTCATTTCCCTTATGCATTGCTTCTTATATTGAACTATACTATTATAAACTATATTCAATTTGAAAAACATATAACTTGTAAACAATCATATTTCTTATCCACTTAGTCATAATGAAGTATAATGCATTCTGATTTTTATATCATTGGAAATACAGTTAATTATCAATATAATTTGGAAAGAAATTGGATATATAACCATTATTTTCTAGTATTCTAAAGGGAAAATAAAATTCAATGGCACTCTGAAGAGAAACTTATTCCCACAGCCACTATTATATAGTGCTAATTTCGTCAACTATTATAGCAACTTGATAATTACAGTATCTATAGTGTGGAATATCGATACTGCATTCATTATGAAAATTGGTTTCAGATATTTTGGAAGAGCAAATTGACTATACTTTATAAAGCAAAGGTATTATTCATCCAAAAATCTATCCTCAGGACAGTAATACATTATAGTTATACATTAGTTAATCACAGTCCAATATTATCTTGCAAATACAGTAAGGTATCTACACATCTGAGATTATCAATGAGAATTGTATTAGTTAATTATAGTTTGGTAATTACTGAAATCTACAGGAATATATATTATCTAAATATTATTACATATACTTTTACACAATTCAGAAACTTCAGTACCAGAGTATATTGCACTGGCAAGATTTTACAATTGAGCTTCTATTTTATTACATTCCAATATATATACAACTTGCTATTAAGAAATATTCAAAGTTAAATATTTTCCAAATCATTAAATTTACATCTCATATATACTTCTACTATATTCAGAAGTACATAAAAAGTTCAAGTGTTAGTCTATTAAAATCAGTATATATATTCAACATATCTGTATTTATATTCTAGTAAATACAGAAATAACCAATAATTCAATACCAAATATAAAATATAATAAAGTGAATAAAGTTGAGTAGTTTCAAGAAATCATGTATTGTGAAGAGTAAGATTGTGAGAATACTAAAAATGGCAATAGAATTCAGTTTGTAAATCATATCTGAGTAATAGAGGAAATATATTGAATTAGTCTTTTAAAATATACTGATAAAGTTACAATATTGAATGTTATTAAACAAAATGGATATGGGCAGTATTATCTATATTCTACAGCATACTAAAATGTATATAAATTTCAAACATATCTTGTATTGTTTAAAATAAACATTAACACTTACAATTACATCTAATTGGCCGGATAGAAAAATTACTTTCAACTTATACTTGATTGTCTGGCCAGGTAGTATGTTCATTTCAATTACATTGGTCAAAAAACAAATATAATCACGTATACAGTGTACAGTAATCAGCTACATACCAATTCTTATCTGTTTCTATTTAACGTGATTTTTGTTATTTCTTCATATTCATTCAATACCACAAGTGTAATCATTGGTAAAAGTTATTAATACGGACTCAGAACAAAATAATATATCACTTTTCAAATCCCATCTAAATATTATATCTCCCTCCAATCCATTCTCATTAAACTTCAAGAAATATACTTGGATTCACAAACTCCACATTATTATACTTGATGATCCAGTTTGTTTAGGACTTCACCTGAGAGTGAAATACATAATGATGTTCTTTGTACAGAACGAAGTGGTATTTGATCACATCAACAAATGTTCAAATAATGTTCAAGATATTATAATGAATAGAAATTTGTCTATAGACAGTCCACAAACAGTGGAAGCAGCAATCAAAAAGCAATGATAAAATCTAGGCAGTTAAAAGTATCTATATCTTATACAAATAGATCTGATATACTATTAAATGCTAAATTGGTATTAGTAGAGATATTAGACACAGAATTCCCAGTCACTTTGAAGTCTAATTGGGAATCTAAACTCTAACCTATATTGAAAAGACTCTTTTGTGAATGTATATTAATATTTGAATGCAGCTATGTATCTGTAGTGTAAACCTAAAGGATATCTTGTATTAAAATATACCAAATTTCTAAAGCTCAAAAATCCTGCACAGAATTATTCTAAAGTACAATAGCATTGCATCTTGGCAACAGACTGTCAAATTAACTACCAGCAGTAATTATTTTAATTATGGCAAATATGCTGTTCCATTTCTTTCAGTATTTAGCTTGGTAACTGAGCTTGGATAAAATGCAGTTGGAAATACACATAGAAAGTCTGTAGATAGTCTGATAATACTTACTGTTAACTGCTGAAGAAAGATTGTACTACAACTGAGGGATATATTTGTCTGCTACAGAGGTTATATACTGGGTGACTTTCTATAAATCATGTTGAACTTCCAATTTGGTTATGGAATGTAGAAAGCTAATTCACAAAAATTCAGATATATATACAGCTCGTATGAATATTAATTGATTGTACTATAATATACATCTTTATAGCTGAAACTACTTTGATAATGCATATTACCATGTTAACCAGTATATGTACTGGCTGTCAGCTGCACTAGACATGTCATGGAGTCTATAAGAATCAGTTGCAAAATGAATATTCTAACCAAGTAAAGTAACTATTTAACATCAGTAGAAGATTTCAAACTATTAGCTACATCTATTAAGCCATACAAGTCAGTATTTTCATTACAAAGATTATGATCTGAAACTCTAACCATTACTAAGTACAGATATTACTCAATTTACATCAGCAAGATGTATAATGGTTCGGAATTTATAAATCAACGACTCAGGTATTCTGAACAGCCACACTGATCCTTCCAAAAGGTCTCAGAAGCTCCTGAACAGGCTGCTTCTGAGACGCCTTCCCAGGTGCTCTGAGAGGACTTTCAGGTGCTCCTCAACACTTCTGAAGTAGCGGAAAAGAATCGAAGAATATTCTACAGAGTATGACATCATCTTCAGAATGCTATAAAATCATGCCTGTAGGTTTGTGAAATTTTGGAGCTGCTGGGACTACGACACTTGTCTCCAGGACAATTCTAGTGCACCTGAACCCGGAATTGGTGGGAGTGATAATATATAATGTCCATATTGAATAGTACCATTTGATAAACTATCTCACAGCTACACACCTCAATTAGGCATTCCAATCTAATTAATATACAGTCCAGTAGATATCTAAATTGACATGATTATTTACAAGCCAGATGCTATTGATGCTGCCCGATGCACCATTCTTCTGCATAAAATGTGCCAGTCCAACTATTGCTCCAATGGGTACACAATGCAAGTTATTCATCTGTTTGACAACCTGGATGAACTCGTCAACACAATCAGCCTAACCATGAACATCTTTGTACTTTGTTGTCATCACCACCACGCATTCTTGAGCTTCAGGATGTAATACCCATTGCTGAGTCTTCTTGCACCTCTCAGAAAAGGTCGATCTTGCTTTCCCAGCGGGCAGGCACTCCTGAAATTGGAGGATCTGATTAGGTGGAGTCCAGCTGAAGTATAAAACAGGAAAAGAAGTAATTCGTCCTTGGAAGGTGTTATTGAGGTCATTCTCTTTACTTTGCGTATACTGGACCCAGATGTTATGAGCTTCAGGCATGATCCTTTGGTTGGCATTGGTATATTCTACCTTGCAATCATGTCCCAGACGCTCAACATAAGTAGGGTTGTGAAATGGTTGATGGTAATGCAACAGCCCATTCTGGAGTTTAATAAATATACTGTCTAGGAGTACATTCTAATCATATCTGAGCAGGAGTCCACTAACTTCATGTCCCCTGTGCTCTTCAATTCACGCACAGAATAGCTGTGCAAAGCGGGGTATTCCAAATTTGTCTGATGCATCTCTGAGTGAAGTTGATTTGAAACTTCTGCACACTTGGCGGACATGTGTTTCTCTCAAATGATATACCTGCTGTAGTATGGGGAAGAAAAAGGGCCAGTCCTGAATTGTTTGGAGATGTAACAGATGGGCTTGGTGTGCACTTCACCATTGGTTGGTAGTGGACAGTAGGTTGAAAACTTTCGCAGAGTCAATATCGTACCAGCCTTGGAGTGCAAGACATGACAGTGTCTCCTCAATATAGTCAAGACCGATAGACCTGTGATTATGCTTGAGCATCTGTCGAATGTAATTGACTTTGTTGCTAGATCAATATGCCTGTTTCACCCTGGCGTTATGTAGCCATTCAGAAATATCAGTGGGAAATTTGTCGCCGGAAGCCATTCACCGAATCGACTCCACTACATGGCTCACAAAATGCATCATATGATGTGTGAAATGTATTACGGGTTGTTAAACGGTTTTCCGGAGCGCCTGAATACCGATTGTCACCCACGAATCTTCAAATTCAATCAAGCAAATGGAGGATTCCTTCTTGAACCGCTTCTGTTGAATCGAGGTGATGCCATCAATCTCTCTCTCCTGCTGGTTCGTGACAAGCTCAGTATCAGCCAAGCTCCAGGTCGTGGCTTCCATCTTAGCTTAAGATACGCAGATATGAAATTGCAGTCGCTTCCCGGCAGTCATGTTTGCCTCCCAGTAAGCCTTGTCTTTGGTGGCGATTTTCATTAGGGTAGGTTCTTTGGTGAATATGCTTCTGGACTGGTTGCCTTAGTGCGGACTTCCTGCATTAGTTGTTGCTCATGATGTTGGAATAATTTATCCAAAAGCTTGCGTTTCACATGTCTCCCTTGTTGGATTTGGTGCTCCAACTGCTCTATTGCCTTCTGACGATAAGGATCTGAACAAGTAGTTGCCAATTGTCAGTCTCTATGCAGACGAAGCTGAAATTGTCTTCGTTTTGTTGTCGAAACCTTTTCAGCCCCATACACAAGGGCCTCCATTGCAGCATGAATCCTATGAATCTTTTGTTTGCATAACTGATGTGATTCCACTGCCAACTGGTCATGTACTTGGGCCATCACAGACTTTGACATTTGCTGTTCTCGAAAAATACACTTCTTATGGTTCAAATGCCTTTGGTGGATTGACTAGTGCTGTGAGGGATAGATCCGAGTGATTTTGTTGGCTAGCAAGTAGAGAGAATCCACATGACGCCTGCACTGCTCCCATGACCATTTCATTGGAGGCATTTTCCGCTGCAGTTTTGCCGACATCATTGGTGCAAACAACAATACGAGCTCAATTCACTGCCAGTGTTCTGATGATTCTACTGTTCTCTTTACATTGCCTGGTGCCCCATTTCAATGAATCAGATGGTTTGGAGAAGTGCTGGAGGCCGGCATATCGTGGCACTGATGTGAATCGAATGTCAAATTGATCATTGTCCTATCTAGCTCTCAGGTATTTGAGCAGCCAGTTCAATTAGTCTTTAACTAAACCCAGGAGCAGCTTATGCAATTCATCAGGCTGCCAAAGCCGATAGACATTGCAGAGAGGGTATTTCCAGAACTGGTTGCGGATTGGGTGGACACCTCCACTGTGCAGAACATCGATATTAGTGTCCTCCAGCAGCTCGGAATCTATATGCTGGTCGCTCAAGTTATTGAGCGGTTGAACAGTTGAATGCTCCATCGGCACATCTTCAGGAATTTCACACATTGGGCATGAGGCATATGAGAATTGAGCAACCATGACTTGTTGCAGATAATCGCGGACCCAGGCAGTCTAAAGAGGGGAACATAGTCGCTGGAATCCATTTGCACAATGCCATTTCAAACCTAGGCCAGTGAAGTCAAGATGCCTAAGTTGAGACAACCGCAATATGCCAGGCTTCGTCATTGTCGTTGGCACCGTTCGGGGGACATGCGATCAGCCCGATATGATCTGAGGCGCAGTTTCGAGGTTCCCTGTGGATATCGGTTCGAACATTACGAATTGCCAGATTTAGTAGCCAGGGATGCTGAGCGCCTGAAAAATTGGTTACATGAGTCTTGTCGGTTGCACATATGACTGGCACAATCATCGCCCTGGCAGTAAGTTCATCCTGTGTATGCCACCACCAATTGCAAGTGTTCATCACGCTATATATTCAACAACCCTCAAAGTCAGCTAGGTATACCAGTTCAAAATCGAGGTGTGCCTGAAATGGGAGATGAGCTAGGAGCAACTGCATAGATGTGAAAATATCCCTGTAGTATAATGTTCTGAAGATATGTGAGTCATCTTGAATCCAACTATCATTGCCCAGCTGGAAATTGCATTCAGAAAGGAGCGTTTGCAGTGCACCTGCTGATCGGAATGATACAATTTTGAAGTTGTCCAGTCAACTGCTGAGATGTTGATTTATGCATGCTTTCCTTTGCTGGCAAAACAATTGAACCTGCTCAACATTGTTAGCGGAACGCAATGGATGCCATGGATTCCATAGTTCTCAGTACTTTCGATGCTTGTTGTACAATCCAGTTGCTTTGCCATATGTTTTCCCCCCCGCATTTTCCACTCCAACTACCTGCCTATGAGCCTTTGTTTTTGTTGTATCAGGGGTACAGGTGAAATCAGGTTGCTGAGGGTCAATAGATTCTTCGTTGGGAGTATCTTCACGTGGTGGTACACCCAGTATGTTGTCTATGAGTAGATCATCAATTGACAGCATGTCACTGGCTATTCAGGTGCTCCTACTGTAGTCAAACCACAATGGCTCAGGGTGATCGCAGCTGGCAGGTGGTAGAATCCGCTTGGGTAATAGACCTTCATTCATCGATATTGGGTCATATCACAGATAGTGAGCTTCCAGTCAGTTCTCATTAAATAATGTTGTTTCGCAGATACAGCATTTGACATGTTACCAGCGAGTGTTGACCATATCTCAGAAACGCTCAGTGTTCTGATGAATCTGGAACATCCTTCAGTGGGTATGGTTTGCTGCTGGATTTTAGCCTCAGGGATATTTGTTTGAAAGTGAGCTAACTCAGGTTAGTGTATCACTTTCAAAGCCACATCACACCCCACCAAATGTAGAGGAGCGGTAAAACAAAGTCACCTTATGATGAGTTTTCTTCACAAACTAAGATAATATCTATCCAATCCCGCACAAGATTGCCGCTCATTATCTCCCAACAATCCTCAGCCGAGACTGTCTCTTTTGTCATCACTGCATTCAACTTTTGATAATGTTCATCAGGTGGTACTACAATTGGCCTTATCGTATACTACGTCATTGCGGCATTGTGCACATTGTGTCTACATTCCAGCCTTAAGCAGTGGAGAACATCAGCTTAAGACAATGACTAGGTAGGTTTCCTAGTTGGCTGTATGCCTGCTGCAGGATCATCAAGAACTGATAGGATGGTAGGATGTGTTCTTCAGTAATGATCCTTGACATGTGGGCAGATCCTGAGGATACAACAAAGTTTACACAAGGAGGTCAAAAGGAAGCAATCAGCGTTGCTGCTTGACTAAGAAGGCCACATATTGAATGAAGTGCAGGTCATACACAAACCTTGTCAGTGTAAAATGCCAAGTTGTGCTAACCTTCCAACCAGATATAGTTCATGTTGGGATCCTGCAGATATCATATTGTATCCCTTCTTTGATCATTACAGTCATGAACCGAACAGAGGTGCATGTCTATCAATGATTGTAGGATACGAATTCGAGCATAAAACGAAGAAAGACGGGATGTGTGTGAGTATGATTTCTCCTTCTCGGCCAGGTTTCATTGGATCGAAGGTTCAGTGCAATACCAAAGTTTGTGACAAATAGGATGGATAGAAGAGGCCTTAATTCCACAGAAGGTCACAGCTACCCTGAAATTCTCATCAATACCCCGGTTCATTCAAAATCAATAATTGAATTGATACTTTGTTTACTACCGTCTGGTGTTGACATATGATGTCAATGAACGGATCTCTGCTGAAGGCAACCAATCAGGCTCCAACAGGTGGGCTGTTTGGCTCGCAACAACACCCAGAAAACAATGTAGGAGAATGAGATAATGATGCTGGGAATACACCGCACGAAGACAATCAATCTGGGCCAGCCAGAAATCAATTTGATCCACCAGCGGGGTATACCTACCTTTCATCGCTGCCACCATTTCCGGGCACTCCCCAGTTCTACCACCCCGCCCCATTGCACATGACACCAAGCTTCTATCCAAGCTCTGGTGAAAGCCAAACATATTCCAGTTATGGGCCATCGTGGTGTGCATACAATATCCCCCAAGGAGGTTATGGTCAACCTCAAATGTTCCTGCCTCCATCAGCATTATGTATTTTAGTCACTGGAAGCCTCCAGGAGTGTCTGAGAGGATGTGGAGTGTAAACTTGGATGCATCAATTTCAGGAGAGTATCAGACCCTAGGAGGGGATTCCTGCCAGCCTTGAGAGTAACTGGGATCTCTGATGACGGGTACAGGAGTACCATGGGAGCGATTGTGAGAGGTGTGAGAACACCTCGGAGCGCCAGAGACAACTTTGGGTGTACCATAGAGCACCTCGCAGCGCTGGCAACAAGTCTGGCAGCGCCGGCAACCAGTCTGGCAGCGCCAGCAACCAGTCTGGCAGCGCCGGCGACAGGTCTGGGGTCACCACGAATCACCCTAGAGCAGTCTGGGAACAAGATCTTCTTTGGGAATGCTGCTGGTGCGCCAGCAAATCATAGCTACTACTTATCATTCAGCAATTTTTGACATTCATGTATTCAGTTTGTATTCTCGTCTATGTATCTATATAGCTACCCATCTGCACAGGGTATATCTGTACTGGCTGCAGGCGGTGCTTCAGAGCAATTCGAGGTGCGCCTGAAAATGATGATCGAGTGAACTCAGGGATACACTCCGAGGCCGTGATCGAGCGAGTTTCGAGATGCAGTGGGAGGCAGTAATCAACCATATTTGGAGATACACTTGGAGGCCGTGATCAAGTGAACTTGGAGATGCACGCTGAGATCATGATTGAGCAAATCTGGAGACACACTTGTAGGCCATGATCATGTGAACTTGGAGGCCGTGATTGACCGAGTTTAGAGATACAGATGGAAGCTGTGATCGGAGGAGTTTGGAGATGAACTTGGAGGTGGTAATAGATGGTGTTTAGAAATACACTTGGAGGCCAGCATCAGGTGAACTTAGAGATGCACTCCGAGATTGTGATCGAGCGAGTTTGGACATAGAGATGGAGGCTATGATGGTGGGAACTTGGAGGCTGTAATCGTGCGAGTTTGGAGATAGACATGGAAGCTGTGATTGAGTGAGTTTTGAGGCAGTAGTCGGGCGGATTTGGAGATGCACTTGGAGGCCATGATCGTGCGAACTTGGAGGCCACAATTGAGAGGGATTGAATTAGTACATAGAGGCGGTCGATGGACGGTGCACCGGATGCTGACACTCTATTCATCACTTAGTTAACTTGCATCCGTGGAAATGTGAGAAGATGAATCTACCTTTGAGCTCTCATGGAGAGCTGGCTGATGGCGGTCAATCATGTAGGGAGGCGCAATGGAAGCTAGAGCAACATTCAGAGGTCAACTTGTAAGCATGAGAATGAAGGGAAGGCAAACAATCTTCGGTGGATGCTGAACTCGGTGGATTCTGTACTCGGTGTCAACTCACGATCATGACATCTCGAGATAGGGAAGGATGACACAACTGTGTGTTCTGAAATGATGGTAGAGTAGTGGACGAGAAAGAGAGAGATGAGGGATGAAGATGAGAATGATGTGGAGGATACGAGTGGATATGAGAAATCAGGGGTACGACTTGCCTGATTGGGTTGGCAAGACCTCGTATCAGTGTGATTACACGCCGGATCAGGATTCGTACCTGCCGTATCAGGGATGGCAAATTGACTTGCACACAAAATTTTCTTAAGTCCCAGTTTCTCATGACTATTTCCCCCATCTCCTCTCATCTCTCTCATTCTCGTCCTCAAGTCTACCATCACCTAAGAACACCAAGATGAGTCATCGCTCTCTATCTCTCCATGCCATGATCAAGAGTTAACAACGAGTACAGTGTACACCACATACTGCATCATCCCATGATTGACTGTCTCCCGATCCCAGCCAGTCTCTCAGCAGACCATGTTGTACTCAATTCTCTACATTCCCACAATTACAAGTTAACCAATGAATAGAGTCTCAGATCCCGTCGCGCCTCCCTCACAAACTACCGCCTCAAGATTGACCGCCTCCTAGTACTCCTCCAATGTCACTCGATCACGGCCTCCAAGTGTATCTCGAAACTTGCACGATTACGGTCTCCATGTTCGCACAATCCCGGTCTCCAAGTGCACCTCCAAGCTCGCTCGATCACAGCCTCCAAGTGCATGTCTCAACTTGCATAATTACATCCTCCAAGTTGGTACGATCATAGCCTCCAAGTTTGACCGATCACTGCATCCATGTGCATCTCTAAACCCGCACAATCATAGCCTCCAAGTGAATTTCGAAACTCGCTTGAATATGGTGTCCAAGTGTATATCTCAACTGGGACGATTACGGCCTCCAAGTTCGCACGATCAGGGCCTCTACGTGCATCTCCAAACTCGCATGATCACAGCCTCCAAGTACATCTTTAAGGAGTGACGGTGGGTGTACACAAATACTGGGGTAACGGAGGTGGATAGAGTGATGGGGAGCATATATTTGGCAGACCCTGGAGTAGATAGACATCATCTCATTTCCATCTCATCTTATCATACAATCGAAGTACACTCTATCTTTCCCAACTTTTGGTCTCACTCACTCTGTCCGAGACGTTATAGATCAACGCATTCTCGTGGATCCTCAACGCCGGGTAGTATCATATTGCCTCACCCAATTTCAAGGCTCCTCGAACCACAAGCGCTCTGTCTCATGGATTCCGTTTGGATGTCACGAGAGGTGCGGCGGAGTGTTGATGGTGGGCTCGCTGCCCTCTAGCTCTATCGTTTCACTGCAATGGCCTCTAAGTCATGCATCTCTAAGTTCACCCAATGGGCGTGTCGAGGTGCTCCTCTGATTATGCTCGACTACCATCTGCGGCCAGATTGACCATATGTATATATATACAGAGACTTAAATAATGCAAGCCATATTATGTAGCAAATATGTGACTGTAACAAAGATGAATATGATAAGACGAAATGTCTTGTGGTTGCGTAAGAACCACCGCAGCGAGAATACGGCACCAAGTCTCCCGCAGTGCCGCGCAGCGCTCTCGGCTGCTCTCGAAGTCTTCCGCAGAGCTGCGCAGCGGTCTCAGCTGCTCTCATAGTCTCCTGCAGATCTGCACAGAGGTTATAGGAGCTGCAAAATTTGACTATTCTAATTGTCAATCTCATAGTATTCTGAATGCACCTCCATAACTGCAGGTGCTTTCAGGAGCACCTGAGAATGCTCTTGCAGAGTCTGAGTGCACATTGCTTAGCTCCGGGGGGGTCTCGGAGCATCTAGAAGTACTTAGAAGAAATGGTGAGGTCGCCCAGAGTGTCTTTGGGAATAGCGTGTGGCTTCCGGACCAATTTGCATTGTGCTGATGTCAGCAATTCACAGGACATTTGCCGTCATCTCTAGGTGCACCTCGAGTGCCTCCAATACCTCCTGGAAACAATCCCGTCATTCAGCTGATGTCTAGTGCCTCTACTGCATTTGGACAACCTCCCGGCCCACCTGGGAGAGCTGCCTTTAGCGTCCCAAAGTAATGATTGTCGCCTGCTGCGGAATCTCGCAGAACAGATGTTGCAGGGATCTCTGATTTGCCCCCATTTCCAGAGATTTCCCATGACAAATACAGTTGAGATTATGGGTGCAACAATTCCTCAGACTTGGGCAGTGCCAAAGCCAAAGCCCCAATCAGCCTTAAGCAAATGGAATTCTGCTTGAAGCAATTTACCAATAGGATGGGGCAACCCAACTTTGGTACCTCCAACAAGTGGAAAAATGTATGGGTGGCTGGGTTTCTGGAGGAGAAGCATAGGTCCATTATCTAGGGACAGAACTGTTTGAAACAGCTTGAGGATAGACCCTGTGCGAGGAGACAGTGGTTGGAGATCTTTTCGTGACTGTCAAGAACTAGCTGCCCATGGTACATTTTCATCATGCGGAATGGATTCAGTAACCGTGGGTTGAGATGTTTTTGGAGAAATGTGCAAAAGATGTTCAGGAGGCTAGGAAGAAGAGAAGGGGAAGCAACCAGCAACCCCCAAGGGATTTGGGAGATTGCGCGGGGAAAAAAGTGCGAGGTAACTTCTTGAAGTTGCCAAATACAGCTTTGTTAGTTGTGATTTGTCGAGAGCCAAAGGATAACAATGACCAGACATTCAGTAATCAACTCTACGCTTCGTACATAGATGTGAGGGACTGGGCAGAGCTGATTGATATCATTGAAAAACAATTGTGGCCCAAAAGTGCCATACTGTCTGAATGCGATATCGAAATGCAACTTGTAACAGGAAGAATTGGACGAAGAGTACCTGGGATTATAAGTACCTGGGTACATGATGAATGTCCGTCTATATGGTCAGATCTCATACAACAGATCCCTTTCTGACCCCTTCAAGTTGAATCTGGGACACAAATTGAAACTATGTTTGCAAAACTGATGGCAGCAACTGGGAAGGATATTGCGGAGTACGTAATTACACTGGCCAAGGTAATTCCCACATACCTTGTAATGGATAGTCCTGCCCCACTGCAAATGACTATACATAGACTTCGGAAGGATCAGTTGGAAATGTAAGAGTGTTGGGTCGTGAGCCAGGCGGGAAAGAGACTGATAGTTGTATTAAGGTAAGTTTAGATTGAGTGAGTAGAATTGATTATATTCTACATATTGATTGGGTCCAAATGCTTGTCTGTGAAACACCAAACATTGCGATGAATTTCAGGAGGGTCGAAGTATGAGCCCATCAGCCCAACATTCCTTGGAGCAACCAAAAGAGATAATTGAGAATAAAAAGAAGACTGTCCAAGGTGCAACTAAGGTTCAGGAGCAGGTGGATGGTGAGGAGGTACTCCATCCAGATGATTCGAGTTCAGTATTGATAACTGTTCTCAACACAAACAATGACGAATTTGAACATGAGTGTCTTGATCGGGCAGTCAGGCTGCTGAATGCCCATCTGATTCACCAATCAACAGTTGACCATGTTCCAGGCCACACGTATTGAATTCCTAGCCTGCCCAGAACAAATATTCTGGAGCACCAGGTTTGGGCCATATGGTTCATCTTGAGGAGGTAGGTTTGGGATTCTCATATGCCAGAAGCACTGGTGGCGGACGAAATGGATCTTGGCAAGGCTTTCACCTCAGTGGGAGCGGCAATGATCTGCACACTGCTGACTGAGAAAGGTGTAATTGGGTTACCGCTGTCGATTTTGTGTGGGAATACCGTTGAAGAGTCTGTGAATATGGCACAGAATGACATACCCAGGAATATCGGTGAAGAACGGCAGTGGTATCCATTGCGGAGAACAGATTCAGTGCTCTGCCGCCACTTGGAGACCCAGACAACTCCACCAATGGGGCATCCAGCGCTTCCATCAGCCCATGAACCAATCCTGGTGGTTACAATGGGCGGAGTTGCAGTGACTTTCAAGAGTCTCATCGACAAGATGACATATGGAGCCATTGTCAAAGTCATCAATTTGTCGAATGCGGAAAATGGAAATCTCTTCTGTGAGGATCTGAACACAACGATTGACAAGCTGGAAAATCGATGCAATACCCACCGGGTTCCTATATAATAGCTTATCTTCTGGAGCGCAACCACCAAGCAATGGCCAACTGTCACACTGTTGATGGAGTGTTGGGATTTTTGATGAGTCTCATCAGTACAAGACGAAAAATAGTGTGGGCTGGCAAATTGCAATTAATGCGAGAATTGGATTCAAACTTCAAGACACTGCAACACTGGGATTCCATTCACACTATGACTGGTGTTTTCAGACGATGTGGCTGTTTTCAGGTACACCTGAAGATCCAGAGGATGAGACAGGAATGGAAAAGCATGGCGCTGAGGTAAAGAGTTTCATGCATGCCATCCGGATTGAAGATTATGATGCTCAGCAGGATGCGGCACAATGGATGATCCAAATTGTAAAGCCCTGGATGATCAGGAGGTGGTCAGAATCAAACCTAGCGAATAGGAAACAACCATCTCGGATACCGAAGGAGAATGCGCACCTTGTTGATCTCGAATGCACTGCGGAACAACAAGCTAAACTGGAGACCTTTGTGGAAATATACCCTTCACCAGGTGCTCCAAGAGCGTGGAGGGTACATAGATGGTGGCTGGCATGGTTCTCATTGGTATTGGGAGACACCGAGGATTGGAATTATGTTTCAAGACAATGGTACAATGAATGGCCAATTCATACTTCAGTGGATTCTCCAATTTTCCGATGGCTGCGAGACACAGTTCTGCCAATGCTTGTTGACGCATCTGTGCAGAATCCCGAACCTGACCAAACAGAAGCATCAAATGAGGCGCTTCTGCATATACCAGGAAGTAATCAATGCGCCTTGCCTTTTGCACCTCCTCCTCAAAAGGTGGTGCTCTTTTGTCCTCCGCCAGGCCTGGTTTGTCATTTGAAGTGGTGGCTCACAAAGCTGGTTGCAAATCATTTGGATATTTTGAACATGTACGCGGAAATGGGCAGCAATGAGCGCACAGACATGCAGCAAACATTCCGAGATTCACCCAATCCGTATGTGAATGTAACTACACCCAAATTGTGTGGGACAGACCTAAATCTCACGGGAGCAAACCATGCGGTAATGACTCAGAGGTTGTAGGTATTGAATGAGTAGGGCTAGGCATTTGTACACGTTGTCCAACTGGCACACAATTGTGTTCCACACACATAACAATCCAACACTGGACCCAGTGGTTATGATAACAGAGTGAGTGATCTCCACCAGTTCTCTGGAGTAGGGGTCGCGACAAAGGTTGAGTTCATTTGCTACCTAGCGGCGCGGAGGTCAATCGTGCCAGTGCCGGTAAGCTGGTCTGTGCGCTTTACAGAGCTGCACTGAGCCACACCTTATTTACACATTGAAACCTCCCACAACTACTTCCGCTCCAAGAAAACCAGCGCCAGCCCCCAAAACGAAGCAAACAGACAGAAAATACAGCTAAAACCCCAACAATCCTGCCTCCTGTGTATCACCAGCCACATGAAGCACCAAAAACCTGTTGGTCAGCCTTCCAACATCGATCTATAGACCTAGAGACCCATTTTCTGATGATAATTTCGCACCAAATCTCTGCACCCGCCTTTCAAATAAGCCAATGGTTGCCAATCCGATTCAGGATATCCGAGCCACTTCACCTTATATTGTAGGGTTTTGGCCCAAGTGCCCTGATGCTCAGGAATAGCTTCAACCGCATAGTCCAGATCCTTGTCGGTCATGGTACGCACAGGTGGTGGTGGAGGATGACCACGGCTGTAATCCACGCGATCTTTTTTCAGACGGGAGACGTTGAAACCATTGGGCATTGTCCAGTGAGCAGGGGTGTTCAACTTAATAGCATTGGCACCAATGGCTTCGGTGATGCCAAACGGCCCGCAAAACTGTTGTCGAAACTTTCTGGAATTAAGATTCGCCAACTCCGATCTAGCGAGATTTGGATAACCGATCAGGAGGAGCCTGGTGTCAAGAAGAACTGAATCTCCCAACTGGAAATTGTGCGGGCAGCGAGACGGATTAGCTTCCAAAATCATCCTTGTTTGCGCTTCCTCCACCTGCTCTCTCAACATGGGGAGATCTGACATCATCTGTTCGGTAAATAACTCTTATTCAAGGCAGATTTTTGGCATCCGGTCGGCACTCGGGATTGGTAGCAGCAGATCAATCGGCATCCTCGGAACAAATCCAACGTCGAGCTGAAACGGAGAAGTCTTGAGAGACTAATGGTACGCTGCGTTGTAGGTGAACTCAGCCAACGGTAGCAGGCGCTCCCATTCCTTTGGGCGCTGAGCCACTTACGCATTCAAAAAGCGTTCGACGACTGCATTATGAATCTCTGCTTGGCTGTCTGTCAGCGGATGGTAGGCGGTGCTGTGACGGAGTTTGGTTCCCAATTCGGCCGTCAGGGATCCCCAGAAATCTGACATGAAGCATGAATCCCTATCAAAGATAATTGTATGCGGAATTACCCAATTTCGAACCCACATGTCAATAAACTCTCTGGCGAATGCCTCTGCAGTTATATCCTTTTCCCTGGCTGCTTTCCATCGCACTCTCTCGGTTAGTGGATCGAGAATTGTACTAGTGCAGTCGTAGCCTTCTTTGGCAGAAGCTGGTAATGTAGTTACAAAGTGGATATCAACCCTTGAAGCCCGTGTCTCCGGAATTTGCAGCGGTTGTATCAAGCCACATGGGAGTTGGTTGGAATGCTTGACACAGTGGCAAATGTCACAACCTCGAACCCTGTGCCCATACGGTCTGAGTTAAGTGAGTCCAATAAAATCGTGATGCAATGGCAGCCGCCATTTTTTGAGCTCCTTGGTGTCCACCACCCCGCGGAGAGTCATGAGATTCCGAGATAACTTCGCTCCGCATGTCCAACGGGATGCAGAGTGCCGCAGTATCCCTGGGAAAGAGAAGGCTGCGATCCAGTCATAACAGTCTTGCTCGCACCATGTGTTTCCAATGGTGCTGGTCTTTTGAACGCTGAGACGCCCAATTTCCTGCCTCCTCGGTTACCTCGGCTTCCTCGCAAAGGACGTTGACAATTGGACCTAAATCTGCATCTTCCACCATAACTTACACACCTCCTGCTTCCATTCCCCTGCGCCTATGATCTGGAGTTCCATGGTATGTATGCTGATGGTAGCTGCTGGGGTAACCGACACCGGATGGTGAATTCTGCTGAACGCATCCGCTACCAGATTGGAAGTCCCTGGGAAGTACTTGATTGAACAGTCAATCTGCGGTAGTTTATCCAGGTGTTGCCATTGGTGGCTACATAGATTCTGCAGGCTCAGGATATGCTGCAGCGACACGTGGTCAGTATACACTGAGGTATGTCGATTGCTAAGGTAGGGCTCCGGGTGCAGCGAATTGACCTGGATCACCAACAACTGGCGGTCGCATGCTTGGTAGCGCCTTTCAACGTCATGTAATTGTAAAGAAATGAAGCCCATCGGATGTTGCACCAACCGGCCCTCGGGTCCCCGGGGTTGCATTTGAGCCAGAATGCCTCCAATCGCCACGTCAGAAGCATCGGTGCACTGGATGTAGTCGCACTCAGGATCGCGTAGTGCCAGCACCAGAGCAGACGCCAAAGCCCTCCAAAGATTGTCAAACTCAGCCTGATGTTTCCGAAGCCACTGAAAAGCCCCTCGATCGGCTGTCAATGCGTATAGCTGAGTGGTCTGGTGCGCGAACTTGTGCACTAATATCCTATAGTAGCCTGCCAACCCCAGGAATGACCGAAGCTGGGCTGTGCTCACCAGTACCGGCCAGTCATTAATGGCTGCTATCTTCCTGTGCTAAGCGTGAATTTAACTCGAATTGACCTTGAAACTAACGAATCACGTCTTAGTGGCCCCAAAAACGCATTTTCTCTCGTTCAACGAGAGATGTGACATCGTAAATACCAGCAGGATAGTGTTGACATGCATCATGTGTTCGGCCAAACTGCGAGCGACAATCGGCACCTCAGCCAGGTGCACAATTGGAACCTTCTTGTATGGGCCCAAAAAGGGATGCATGGCGCGCATAAACGCTGACGGCGCGTTAGCCAGACCAGATGGAATTACAGTCCACTCATAAATGCCATCCGGACTGAGAAACGCCGTCTTGTGTCTGTCATCTGGGTGTACGTGTACCTGGTGGTAACCACTGGCTAGGTTGAGCTTGGGAAACACCCTGGACCCGTGTAGCCGATCAATCAGATCTTCTATGTATGGAAGTGGGTACCGGTCCCTGGTGGTGACCGCGTTTAGGCCTCTGGAATCGATGCACATGCGCTGTGCAGAGCCATCCAGTTCATAAACAAAGATCACTGGTGCCGCAAATCGGGAGTGGCTGTCAGTGACCCAGCCATTGGCCAGTAACTTGGCAATCCGGGTTTCGAACTCGAAGTGCTCCGAATCTGACATCCGATACGGCTGGCGATGAGGCGGCTTGGCTGTTGGATCGGTGTCCATGCGAAGGTCGTGTTTCGACTCTGGCGGGACTCCCGTTGGCGGGTTGAAGAGATCTGCAAACGCCTTCCTGACGTGTAGCGTCCAAGTTTTGACGTCTGCCGGCTTGTGTGAAGTAGCCTCCCCCTCCTCCTCCATTATCTTGTCAATAAGTTCCCGAATATTGACAATAGAGATTCCTGAATACTTGAACTTGATGACATAGGATGCGGAGACCATATTGATCGCTGATCTACAGGCCACTGTCTTTCAATGAGCCCTAACTTCCCTCAACTGTCCCTGGTGAGATCGTAGACCTTCAAGTGATGTCGTGACAATTGTTGACGGAAGGCGGGAGCCTTGCTGCCGATCTGTTTAATCGGGCTCCAGCATAAGAATAGTATTAGTTTTATGATCGATGATATGCAGATTGGCTGCCATCCAATATTTACGCACAATTAGGTCATAGATGCCTCCCAGGATGAAAATCTTTCGCCACCCAGAGATGTCGACGCGATTGCCAGTGATACCTCTTACCAACGCCTTCAGCCAAACCTGCCATGTATCCTCCTCCGCCTTCTCGTCTCCTGCGACAGAGACTCATGCACCCGCAAGGTCAATGTTTCAAGCCCAAAGAATTGGCGTAGGCAGTATCAACATAACAATGGGAGGTGCTGCAATCAAACAAGGAATATGTTGGACGAATTTCATTATTGGAGGTTGAAACAGAAGCGTTAAAACGCAGTAAGTCATAACTTGGAGAACTATGAGGAGCAGAAGTCTCATTAGCTGTCAGGCTGCCCAAGTACAATTTCGCATGCCGTATGCATGCGTTGCCTTCTCCCAATTCCCTACGCTGCACCGTTTTTGCTTTTCCAATAATATTCTGGGTAGTAGGACATTCCACCACTACTCCCAATTGCCATTTCCCTGGCCGTCTTCCTAATCCCCAACCTCCTGCTCCGCTGCCGAATCCTCCCCATCATCGTTCATGCTTGCGTCCCCCACCGCGGCCACCTCGATGTTAATGATGCCCCTGGCCACCGGCCTGACCAAAGTTCCTGTGCAGCCACACCGAATATCGGTGCAATCATGACCACCGTCCCGTCTGTTATGGTTGCCACCCATTGATACACGGAAAGCTTGGCCGCGCCGCCGTGTGTCTGGAGTTGCACTATTGCGTGCCTCATGTGCCAAACCATGACAGCGGTAGCCCCTGGTATTGGCGTTAGCTACAGTAAGATCCATCGGCTCCGGACCAACCGGTGTTGGAACAGTGGCTGTGTTAGGTAGGACCAATTTGGCACCGTGGTTCACTGGTGTAGCCGTGACAGCCGGATGTGATGTTGTATGTTCAGAGAACTCTCCAAACATCTCCGTAGCGTCTGCCAACGTGAATGGGGTGGCTGGCTGTTTGCATGCGGTCTGAGGCGATGATCTGGTCTGCAATTCCCGTGCGCAGTTTCAAACATTACTCATCCTACAGGGGATCCTCGCGCGTAATAGTGGTCTCTTTCTCCAGCATGCTGATAAGCTCAGAGAAGCGCTTATTAAACTGTGGAACTTCTCCAACCCCTCTGAAATAGCGTAGCGCGCGGATCTCCTTCTGAACAGTGCTAATAGCCACTTCTGGGTCGAAACGATGGCGAAAAGCGGACTCGAAAAGCGGCCACATTTCCGGTGCATAAGAGCCATCTGCAGGAGGAATGACAATGACACCTTGCTGCCGAATCCAGTGTGCGAACCAACCGTACACCTCAGTATCCACGAATCGCCAGGCTTAATCAATGCGCTTTTCTTACTCCGTGGTACCCATTGCCGCTCCGCCTTGGCATACCCAGTGCTCCACCTTGCGAAGGAACAGATTGACAGTCTCCAACTTGAGGTCCCCGGTAGTTTTAGGAATGTGTCAGGGTAACCCGCCAGCGGTCTGGGTTTGGACCGGAAAGACAGGTCGGTTTGGTTCCAGACCCGTCCAAAAACCGGACCTGCAACCTCTTGGCGGGACAAACCTGTACCCTAAGCCGTCAACTTGCGGGATTTGTCGGATTTGGCTAGACCTGTCTGTTCCAATCTCCGGTTCTAGTTTTCGGGTTTTTCTATTCATGGTCGCATCCAGATATCCTACTGTCATGTGCACAATATTAGCTTTGGTACACCATTGTCTGTATTTGTTTTATTGGCTGCCTTTATAATTAAAACAAGCAGAGACCTGCTCCCTGCTACATCCTGAAGTTGAGTGTGAATGATTCTTCGTCTTGCATCATTAGTATGATTTGTGGTACAGAACAGCCATATTGACAGTTAAGGTAGTCATTAAGCCGCAAATGGATCAGTTTGCACCTGCTACTGCACCGACAACATCGGGAGAGCCGATGGAGATACACGACAGTGAGAGTGGAAAATTGCAATGCCGCATGGAACTTCACGAGAAGAAAGAAGCCCTCTGAGATTGGCATCTGGGAAACCACTGTCTTACACATGCATATTGGCTCTCACACCCAATGAGGTGCTCAATTCGTCACCGATGAACAATCGAAGCCTGTTAAACCCATAAGCTTTTACCACTTCATGTAACCACCCTTGCTAATTACCATACAGGAATTGGATTCAGTTGAACATATTGTAATGGCTCGTTTGTCATCGGTACAGTACCTGCACACATAGTGATTATTGACGACTTATCTCCGCGAAAAGTAATTGGTGTACCTATTTTGCTAAGTGTCAGCATTTTCTCAATTTCAGTGACCAAATTGTGAAAGATGATAAATAGTCTGCGCATGTGCAAGGGTCATATGGGCCATACGAAAGTTCTAGACTCCAAATCCAGCTGATTGACAATTGATCAACCTGATATCATCCTGCCACTTACAGATAAGTGAGAATGTGCAATCCAAATTGGAGACGAAATTTACTAACAAAATGTGAGTCAGTGATGGCGTATGAGTCATAGAAGGAACGGTCAATGCGCAACGCGAACCTGTATGAATGACCACCATCATGGTGCATTCATCCATACATCCAACTACATCACTCTGGATTTAGACCTGGTGCACATAGTCAACATTTTGAAAATTGCTTATGGTAGGTCATGGAAATCAAGGGGAAGGAACTGCATAGGGCAAAGTGAGAAAGTTGGGATAAATTAATGAAAGATTAGTGTATGGATCTACATGCGGTAAATTGCCGGCTGAAAGCGCTGGAAAGTGACACTGCTACATTATCCATCACTCAGAGATCATGTGCATCAGTGGATGAGACATTGAGACGCCACAAAGCATTTGGATTCAACCGAGTATTCATACAAATTATACATTGGATGTCAATAATGACAATATGATTATTTGTACCAAATTATTGACCATACAACAACAGTTAGGACATGTTAATGGTGAGCATCAAGGGGGCATCAACGATTTTTGGTCTTCTAAGTAAGTTAATTGGGAAACCATTTGCTCGCTGTTATGCACAACCAACCTATTGGCAGTCTTTAGAAGCGAAAGAGAAAGTGGCACTGTAACAGCCCCAGTGTGAAAATGAGTGTCAATGATGTTTGGACTTGTAAGAAACTTGATTGTGAAGCGATTTGCTTGCTTTCATCCATAATCAATGTATTGGCAGCCTGTATAGGCAAAAGAGACAGCAACACAGTAACAGCCACATTCTGCAAAGGAGCGTCAACCGAGAGTTAACAATTTTTGGTCTTGTAGGTGAGTTCATTGGGAAGCAATTTGCTCGCTGTTATCCATAACGTATGTATCGGCAGGCTTTATAGGCAAAAGAGAAAGCGACACGGTAACAGCCCCAAGCTCAAAATAGGCGTCAACCGATCGTCAACAATTTTCGGTGTTGTAAGTAAGTTGTTTGGGAAGCGATTTGCTTGCTGTTATCCATAATCAACGTATTGGCAGCCTTTATAGGCAAAAGCGACAGCGACATGGTAACAGCCACATTCTGAAAATGAGCGTCAATGGAGCGTCAACGACTGTTGGTCTTGTAGGCTGTGTGGGAAGCAATTCGCTCGCTGGTATCCATAATGAACGTATTGGCAGCCTTCATGGGCAAAAGAAAAAGCGACATGGTCACAGCCCCATTGTGAAAATGAGGGTTAACAGAGCGTCAACCATTTCGGGTGTTGCATTATGTATAATCCATGGGCTGTGCTACGGCTTTTACCCATAATCAAAGGATTAGCCTCCTTTATAGGCAATATGGATAATGTCGAGGTCGCTACACCTAAATATGAGCGTCAACAGAGCGTCAACAATTTCGGGTGTTGCATCTTGTATAATCCAAAGGCTATACCACAGCTTTTACCCATAATCGAAGTTTTGGCTGCCTTTATAGGCAAGATCGTTATTGTTGATGTCACTTCACCTGAAAATGAGCGTCAAAAGAGCGTCAACAGAGTGTCAACAGAACGTCAACAGATTGTCAACAGAGCATCAACAGAGCGTCAACAGAGTGTCAACAATCTTGGGTGTTGCATCTTGTATAATCCAAGGGCTATGCTGCAGCATTGACCCATAATCAACATATCGGCAGCCGTTATTCGCAAAAGAGATAGCGACATGGTCACAGCCCCATTGTGAAAATGAGGGTTAACAGAGCGTCAACCATTTCGGGTGTTGCATCTTGTATAATCTAAGGGCTATGCTACGGCTTTTACCCATAATGGAAGTTGTGGCCGCCTGTATAGGCAATATCGTTAATGTCGATGTCGCTTCACCTGAAAATGAGCGTCAACAGAGCGTCAACAGAGAGTCAACAGAGCGTCAACAGAGCGTCAACAGAGCGTCAACAGAGCGTCAACAGAGCGTCAACAGTGCATCAACAGTGCGTCAACAGTGCGTCAACAGAGTGTCAACAGAGCGTCAACAGAGCATCAACAGAGCATCAACAGAGTGTCAACTGAGTGTCAACAATCGTGGGTGTTGCATCTTGTACAATCCAAGGGCTACGCTACGGGATTTACCCATAATCAACGTATCAGCAGCCTTAATGCACAATAGAGGAAGCAACATGGTCACAGCCCCATTGTGACAATGAGCGTCAACAGAGCGTCAACAGAGCGTCAACAGAGCGTCAACAGAGCGTCAACAGAGCGTCAACAGAGCGTCAACAGAGCGTCAACAGAGCGACAAC
>Ga0307512_10001633_pt1 | contig 31056 bp, 37 predicted proteins | sample 14_EM_MG_FD_200267 | JGI IMG/M metagenome (GOLD analysis project Ga0307512, IMG submission 200267) | Populus trichocarpa ectomycorrhiza microbial communities from riparian zone in the Pacific Northwest, United States - 14_EM | ecosystem: Host-associated > Plants > Roots > Unclassified | place... | reverse complement strand
TCCTCCTCCTCCTCCGCCTCCTCCTCCTCCTTTTCCTCCTCCTCCTCCTCCTCATCTTCCTCCTCTTCATCTTCCTTCTCTTCATCATCACTGTCACTTTCCACATCCACATCGCCATTTAAATCAACGCCGTACGGTGCGTCAACATCATCACCCATGCGCATATCCACATCACAATCATGTTCGGAGTAATATTCGCCATCTGACTCCTTGGTAGAGTCCGTATAATCATCTGAGGAAATTGAAACAGTGGGCGACGCTTCCGGCTCTGCATATACCCGCACTAGTTAGCCCTCCATGTCCCATTCCCCTTGCTCCCTGTAGCTTTTCCACAGCTCTGCGAGCTTTCCTCCCCTGGGGTTTGATCAACAGTACGATTCACTTTCCTGTTCCTGTTCCTGATCCCCTTCCCCTTCCCGTCCGGAGTAGCCTTCCATTTCCCATGTCCATCCTTCATTACCTTCCTGTTCCCGGCTCCATTCTCACGGGCCTGTGTGTCCTCCTCACCGTCGCCATTGTCATTGTCAATGCCATCGCAGGGACAGCATGTTGCACCACTCGGTGCTCCGGGATCAGCCCAGTCCTCATCATCATTGCCCTTATTGATTATCTCATTTCAATTCAGAGGTCTAACAGCCAGGAAGTCAGCTGGCTTGTACTGCCGGCAGCTTGGCAGCTCAATCTTTACCCTATGATCTTCGCTACCGTACCAAGAGAAATGCTCACCGGTGTGTTTACCCCTCCCCGAGCTGGTTGTCTGCGGATTTGAGCAATCCACTTGATCCCCAATGGCACAGGGGCTGTCCGACCTCCAATTGTTCATTTGGTTGCGGGTTGTGTCGAACATTTACCCCATACAGGAGCGGAAGGCAGCCCACCACTCCCAAAAATGCAACCACCTGCTCCTGCAGTGCGGCCACATCAGCTGGAATTGTGAAAAGAGGCAAGTCGTGACTGGATCAACAAAGATTATATCATAAAAGTGGTCTCATGCCCTCTTGTCCTGGACGCCGCAAATATTGTATAGCCGTATGTGTCCACAGATGTGTTCCATGATGAATCCCTTTGTATGGTCTTGATCCAACGAGAGGCATCGATTTATAACCAATGTCTGCACTTCTGCCGTAGTCTTCCACTTTTTTATGCCCTCTGGTGCCGTCCCAGTGAGTTGAAAATGAATCTACATCCGAGGCGTTAGCATTATGATACTGTTGCATGTAGCGGAAGAGAGCCCAGAGTGAACGTACAAAGTTGTGTAGGTGCTCAGGTGTGTTTTGGAACGAGAGGCATTGTTTTGAGCAAGTCACATGACGTTGAGATAGCTCAGGATGCCGGAGGTGTGTTCAATACAGGGGGAAAAGAGAAAGGCGGTTTATGTGGGAAGAAGGGATATATATACTCGAGTTCCTGCGATTTTTGTTTCAACTTGTAAGATGTGATAATTTTGATTCATATACTGTGTTTTGTTGGTTACCGAACACAAAACAGCCCAGTGTTCATCTTGCACAAGAGCCGGGCACCTCATGAAGGAGAAGCCTCCAGCCGAGGTCTAGAATTTGCGGTGAGGATACTTTACGATGTCGGGCATTGCTTTGCATCATACAATCTTTGTACCACACAGACCTCGTGCATCTCGGAGCAAACTGAGTAGTTCTCAGGTTGTCTCAACTGTGCAACCATCCAACACGGCTACCAACATGCCTAGCGGTGGAACAAGCACACACCACTGATGTCATAGAATAGAAAATACGTAATTTGTTCACCTTGTAATGCTTTTAGCTCTGCCAGTGGCGGATGTCAACCGGGAAGCTGGAGATATACACACTCAAAGGTTCGAAGTATTGTGCCAAGAACGAGTGCAACACTGTGATAATCGCACCAAGAAGGCATAATCACCTTTCAAGCAGTGCAAATAGACCTTCAGACGTTGCTGTAACAGTGAATATCAATGCTGAGTTTGACCTGCATTCAATCTGATGACACATAACCCAATAATTGAATGCTTTTCAAGGGATCTCGTCCCCGAGTATCGTCATGGGCGTTAGTGATTTAGAGTGTAGTGTGGTTTACCTTGCCCCTCCATTCCTTATCGAATCCCTCCCTAGCTGCTCAAATAGGAGTCTATCTCACCTGCCGTTGCATATGCATGCAGAGCAAATTATTCCTACATTCCTATGGTCGAACTTCTCTATCGTACTATGGCTTCCCAAAGCACTCCCCCTGACACAACTCCAGTCGTACCAAATGTTCAGATACAACAAAGGCATAGGTGTTCAGAACATTTTCAGCTTCCCCCTTCAAAGAGACGTGATTCCGCACCTGGTTGCGAGACGGATTACTCTCATGCAGGGAGTTCTGTTCCGTCTGCAATCCATGTTCAGAACTCCACCCCCTCATCTTTGCTGAACAATTCTCACGTTGCATATATCACTGAATGGGTGACTTCCACCCTGTCCGCTACACAGCGACGGTTAATAAAGACTCCATCTGCTATGCCAGGTACATGCACACCAGCGGCCGGAGGAGCCTCACAGACAGATTCACCATGTCATGTTGTATCCAGCCCCACATTCAGCATCACTAGCACTCCCACTCCTCTCAGCGGGCTTGAAAACCTGCCTACCCACATCCCGAATGCAGAAGCCCGCGCAATCATTACAAATCCACTGTGAACGTGAGCTACAGAAAGGAATCAGAGACAGTGGCTGTGGCAATTGCAACCGCACACTGTGTCTACACCTCGAACAGTGGTCTCCAGCAGTCGCAGCATCCATCGATTTGGTCACTCAGCCATGACGCGTCTTGCATTTGCAGCCGGCAGACTCATGGAGCTCTACATGTGGAACAGATGGCTGTGTATGGAAGCACACAACGTGGACATGGTATGTTATGCGATGCGACGCATTGTGAAAGCATTAGCTGAAGCCCCACACTGGCAGATAATAGAGAAGTACTGGAACACTGCTATGCAGCAAAACAACATTTGATCCATAGCATTTGAGGCATGCACAGAAGAGATCTTGGAAGAAGTACGCTGAAGCAATGGCCCACGTTCGATATTACACTCTCAAACTGGTACCAGGTTCGAGCACATGTCGACGAGGATAAATCCTGAATTATTCAATCAGCAAGGGACATCATGGCAGAGCTTTATGATCTCCACCACTTTGAATCCGATGCAGAGCATTTGGAATTCGTTCATTTCCTTCTGGCAGACAATAAGTATCTTTTCCCTGTAGCAGAGCATGTGGAAGGTGGTGTACGCGGTCCAAATCCAACGCAAAGAGTGTCGAAAGCTACCAACGAATGGCCAGCATCCACTGTACTCCTTGGCAGCAGGAATCCTGGACTGTATCGACTTCAAATTGTATTCTCAGGTGAATAACCGAGGGAATTATGCAGATGGAGTTTGTAATTCCATGATTGACGACCAGGACAGTCTTATACCCTCGCCACTGATCACGTTTACCTTCACTGCGTCGCGCCATGCTCTGCTGGAGTGGTAAAAGAATAATGGTATTCCTCCGAAAGCTTCCAAGTCAATGCTGACAGCGGACATACCTGATCACTCGAACTACTTCAACTACAAGCATGACTGTTGTAAGCACTCATCCTGCTGCGCTGCAACGGGTCGCAAGTTGTTAACCTCACCTGCCATTGCAGACATGGATACATTCTTGATGAATACCTGGAACACACTACCGGAGAGCTACCAACAGAGGGTGTATCAAAACACTTTTGTTACAGTGAAAAGTCAGATTCAACAGGTGGAGAACCCAATGCCTACCAAGGTCATCAGCACAGAAGCAGCACGTGTTGACAATGCTATTCTTCTTGACTATTTGACCTCCAAAGTGGCGCTTGAGGAGCCTGTGTTCAGAAGCACTGACCCAAATATCCCAATAGACAACAATTGTACGGATGATGCACTGCATTTTGGGATGCCAGGGGGCAGCGAGGATTTCAAATAGGATGGTGATGAAATCGACAAGAGCGAACCGATCCCCACCAACAGCCGGACACTGCGGGCGGCAACAGAAATCGAGAGGCTTAGCCTGGGATCGAGTGATGTCGAAGGGGATGAGGGCGATGATGGCGACGATGTGGATGTAGATGACCAGGAAGAAGCGTCGCAAGCCCATGATGGATCAATGCAGAATTTCGAGGACTGAGGGCATTGTACTAGAGACTGAGGGCATTGTACTAGAGAGTGTGAGGATTGGACAGTATATTTCAGACCTGAAAATACGATAATGGCGAAGCAAATGCAATGGCAAGCGATGTATCAGAAGCAAAGACTGTATTGTAATAAGTGACAACATCTCAAAGTCAAACGTTTATATGGGGAGAGTGCAGCATCCGATGAATAGCAATAGCAGAGATGTAAAATGTGGCACTCAGCCGGAGCAAGGCATATACAGTGCTAGGCATTGCGTAAACGGCTACAGTGTGACTGGAGCCCTTGCGAAGTGTGTAACACACGTGTTGTTCTGATGGTGTGTATACGTCTCTGCATTCCGGAGGCAAAGTCAAGGAAGCAACACGCCAGGGCCACGAGAGTCCATGGGTTAATATACAACGCAACGCATCGCAAGAATAAGTGAAATAGTATAATTGATGTTGCAGGGTAAATATGCGATCCGACCCATCGCCTCTGCGACAAGTCAAGTGTGATTGTCCGTCAGAGGGGACGAGGTTCCATCAGAGCCATCAGAGCCGTCAGGATAACCAGGGTGTTCCTGATGGAAACTTGATTTGTTGCTGATGTATTCCATGTGCTTGATACTATACATCACAGTCAATTTCACAAGCTTGAAACTCACCTGCCAAATGCACTTGAGTGAACATTTCCAAGTTAGATCCAAGATGAGCCCAAATACACTCCGAGTACACACTCACATAGACCTCTAAGTACATTCCCAAGTACAATCCCATGCTTGCTCTGAAGGACACTCCACGTTGGACTCATTGGCACACTCCTAGCCTTCTTGACTGCACTCTCCCATGTACCCTCCGAAGCACACTTTTCAGCACACTTTCAAGTACACTCCCAATTGCACTCGATGGCACAGTTCCAGCCTGCTTGGCTATATCCTCCTAAGTACGCGCTTGCAAAGGACCCAACTACACTCCAATTCTGCTGTGAAGTTTACCTCAACATATATGCTCAAGTGCACTTGAGTGCATACCCTGAATGATGCTCTTACTTGCACTCAATGACACACTTCCCGCCTGCTTGACTTCATACTCCCAAGTGAGCTCTCAAGACTCTCTCAAGCAGACTCTTGAGCATGCTCTCAAGTACACTCCCAATTTCACTCAATGACACACTCCCAGCCTACTTGGCTCTACTCTCCCAAGTACATTCTTAAGAGGCAAGACACTCCCAATCTCACTTGAGTTTGTGCCCCCATGTAGGCTGCTGCATGTTCAATCCAAAGACTTGCTGAGTGGCAGGCGCCAGGCACTGAGAGGCATGAGGCACATTCCAGGTAGTGGGTAGAATATAGTGGCTGAATTCATGAGATGCAATGAGATTATAGTTTGAACCTTATCTTTAGCATGCCCACCACAAGAAGATCTCACAATGCCTCACAGTCATGGTGTTGACAATTACAGCCTTAGATGCTGCAGAAAAGGTAGACAATTGGATCTTATGGAAAGCAAATCACCAACTGCACATTTCCAGCAGAATCTGCTACATGCATCTGATTGAATATGGGCATATGTGCACTTATTGGGTGCGCAGCTGATGGTGATGATTGCAATAGTGTTGATAGTGATGGTGATGGTGATGGCAGTAGCGATGATAATAGTAATGAAAGCACTTGGTCAAGTAGGTTGGCTACCAATATCAATGCTTCCACAGACTTAAAGCCTTCTATTGCCCAATGTTTCCAGGCACTCTAAGTTTTCAATAAGTCCAAATATTATTGCGGGAACACTAGTCCTGGTAAAGTGCAGCTCACTCAAGCATGGCTCCGAAACTGGCTGACCAGTGGGCGTACAAGCAGGCTCACAAGCAGGCTCTCAATCAGGCTCTCAATCAGGCTTGCAGGTGGGCTCTCAAGCAGCCACTCCCGAAATGTATCAATATGTGTATAAGCACCAGCACAGCTAACTGGCAATCAAGACTGGCTGTGGGTAATTGAATACCAGCCATGTATAGTTCCATAGTCCTATGCACAGATGTCGACAGACTAACTATGGATTACAATACACTGTGTATTGTACAGGGGTCCAGAGAAACCTTTCTGTAAGTGGCTGTGTGTACATGTGAGCATGTGTGCGTAATACAGTCTGCAGTTCATTTGCACTTTTGGCAATGCCCCCTAGCTACAGCAACTGTTCACATACTTTAGCCATGCTCATGATCACTCTCAGTACAATAATCCTGATTTTTCTATATTAGTTTGAATATACAAAATTAATGGTATTTAGCTTCAAAGGAAAATTACTAATGTCAAACTGTATATTGCTAACATGGTTAACCATTACTCTCCATACAAGCACAAGCAGAAATGAAAAGATATAAAGAAAAAACCAGTATACATTTCCAATCAAAATTAAAATAAAAATTTAATCATACTGCTATTCATTTTCCACACATTAAACCTTGTGAGGTCACTCTACATATCCAACTGAAATTTCTTCTACTGTATTGGAATACTACTAACAACAGAACTGAATCAACAATATAAGATTTTCAATTTCCAAAATATTTTAATATCTGTTTGGGGGTTCAATTATTTAACACCATGTATCCAAGCCAGTATTATTTCAGATATTACAAGTGCAATCAAATCATACCAACACCTGGAAAATGGTATTCTGTTACATGTAATCTACGATAGGCCATATAACCTACAGTAACCTCCGGTAACACCGATAATACCCAATAATTCAAACTACCCCAGAGCTATTCACTGTAACCCCCCATAATACACCAGTAATTTACCAATAATATACCTGTCATTTATAGATAGAACCACTGAATTATTACTGTAATTGAACTGTACCATATATATTATATACTGCAACTCATGGATTATACTACATATTTATTACAGTTACTTATTCATTTGCTACTGACATCGCCTTTCGCATCTGTACATGGACTCTTTAAACTCTGACATACTTGGTTGGACAACTCTGACAAGCACAAGCACACACTCTGACTCTCATGACTCCAACAAGCTTGCTCCTACAACTCTGACATGCTCACTCTTACAACTCTGACATACTCACTTTTAAAGCTCTGACATGCTTGTTCTCACCGCTCTGACATGCTCACTCTTACCTCTCTGACAATGTGGCTTCGCTGGGAGCAAGCTGGTAGTGTTTGATCCAGCTTCATTGGTAGGGGTGAATCTGGCTTCGCTGGAAGCAAGCTGGTAGCAGTGGATCCGGCTTCACTGGTATGGGTGAAATTGGCTTCACCGGTAGAGGTGGATCTGGCTTCGCTGGGAGCAAGCTGGTAGCGGCGGAATGCTCACTCTCACCTCTCTGACAATCTGGCTTTGCTGGGAGGAAGCTGGTAGCAGTGGAATGCTCTCTCTCACCTCTCTGAAAATCTGGCTTTGCTGGGAGCAGGCTGGTAGGGGTGACACTGGCTTCACTGGGAGCAAGCTGGTAGCAGTGGAATGCTCACTCTCACCTCTCTGACAATCTGGCTTCACTGGGAGCAGGCTGGTAGTGGTGGATCTGGCTTCACTGCTAAGGGTAAAACTGGCTTCGCTGGGCGCAAGCTGGTTGCAGTGGATCTGGCTTCGCTGGTAGCAGTGGATCTGGACTGATTGAAAGCATGCTGGTAGGGGTGGATGTGGCTTCACTGGTAGCAGAGTATCTGGATTCACTATAAGCTGGCAAGAAGCTATTCATCTGTCCTAGCTGGGAGCAAGCTGGTAGCAGTGGATATGGCTTGACAGGTAGCACAGAATCTGGATCCGCTATGAGCTGGCAATAAGCTTGGAACTGACTCAGCTTCCACAACTCTGACATGTTTTGTCTCACTGCTTGGACATGCTCACTCTTACCTCTCTGAGAATCTCGCTTCGCTGGGAGCAAGCTGGTAGCAGTAGATCCAGCTTTGCTGGTTGGGGTGAAACTGGCTTCGCTGGTAGCAGTGGATCTGGCTTCGCTGGTAGTGGTGAATCTGGCTTCGCTGGTAGTAGTGGAGCTGGCCTTGCTGGAAGCAAGCTGGTAGCAGTGGATATGACTTTGCTGGTTGCAGACAATCAGGATTCGCTATGAGCTGGGAAGAAGCTTTGGATCTGGCCTTGCTTCCACAACTGACATGCTTCATCTCACCCCTCTGACATGCTCACTCTTCCCTCTGACAATCTGGCTTCCTTGAGAGTTGGCAGGGGTGTATTATATACAGCTCATGGAGGAATATTCTAAGAGTAAAATACCCAATGGTGGTGATGGTGATGGTGGTGATGGCAATGATGGTGATGGTGACAGTTGTGATGGCGATGGTGATGGAGGTGACGATTGAAAAAGATGGTTGATAGAATGCATGCAGTATGAGAAATTTGCTTCATTCACTAATTCAATATTACACATGGTAACACTTGCATCACATTCCCTTAACCCATCCCTAATCGCCAAAGTTCAAGGTAGGCTGTCATAATCTATAGTAAGTAACTGTAACACACTTGTAACAGGGATTTTATATCTCTGTTACAGTTGCACCGAGGCTTTTCCTGACCAAGTTAAGCTGTCAGTTCTACAGTGTGTGTCACTGTCTAGGATTATGAGTAACAGTCAGAGTATGAGATAGTTAGTGCTCTTCAGAGTTAGCAAAAGGACTTGGTGTTACAGAAGGCTTGAGCTGTTAATAGATGTAGAAGTGCCATCAGGATGTTTTGTACTGATGGTGCACTGATTTTGGTTGATAAGGAAGGGGTCTGAGGTATTGCAACATCAGATAATGTGGTGAGGTTGTAATGATAAGAGTCTTGTTGACGGTGTGAATGATCTTGAGGGAGAATTCAGATAGTCCATAAGAGCTTAGCAGATCATTTGCTGGTGGCAGATGAACTGTATCTTGTGAGAGGTTGTTGGCACTGGAGGAATGCCTTTTCTTCTCTCATAACTCGTTCTATTGTATGGCAAAACAATAGATGACTTTGAACAGTCTTAACTATTGCCATGTTGTGTTTCTCAATACCCACCTGAAGTTCTTAACCATGTTGCTAATAAAATGGGAGGTTCAATCAGTTTTTGTTCATAATCTGAATAACTGCAATTCTACTTTCATCAATCAATATATATACCAAATGCAATCTTAAGTTGCAGTGAAACCAGAATTTTGGTATACCATTTGTGAATTACTATTATACTATTGTCATATTGACACATGATAGACTGCTGGAAAGATATTGTAGATATCAAAGGTACTACCACTGTTCAGATAAATATTTCTCTTACTAAAGTAGTACATGGAATATGTATACTTTCCCAACTTAATACCACACTATTCTTTCTCCCTTCAGTAAGTTCTGGTATACTTCTACTAATAATTAGAAAATTTTACTATTAGAGTTATTATCAAGAAGTCAGTGAATATTATTGTACTAAAGTTTCATCTTAAAGACCAACTACTAAGTTCTGATCGGAAGGAATCAAATCAACTTCTCATGTTAAATTGAAATCATAAAAGTAAAAATTTTCTTGAACTCATCATATAGTTCAATACAGTATAAACTTATAATAGTACAATGTATATATACTTTGTGCAGAATACTATTTTAGCCATATTTGAATAATAGTTGTAGTTCCAACTACTGTACTTAAATATATACAATAGTAATCTACATGGGCTAGAATGAATTCTTCTATAAAATCGAATTGCCCATTAAAGCTGAATGCAGTTACTGTAGTCAAGATTATGAAAACTGTTATATCTTAACTAATTCTAAAATTTTCAATATAATACAGTTTACTTTTACTTCCTTTACCAGCTGGTATACGGTTGAACAGTTTTGTAATGCACATCGCAATGAGATATTTTTTCAAATATAATCGATACCTTTTGAATTCTATATCTCAATACTGAGTACATTGATGGAATAACTAATGATTCTACCTGTCCGGGGGTGGACCAATTCGGACTGGACTCGTCCAGGTGTAGTCCTGAACAATCTGAGCAGTTTTTGGACTGGGATCGAACAGGTCCATAATTTTCCTCGACTGGTATTGGCTTGGACTGGACCAGTCCACTCAGGTGGAATTAGCCTGATATCTCTGGAAGTCATTCCTATACTGAGTCACCTAATACAATCATAACAGAGGCATCATATATGTACACTCATACACAATGACTTACTCGCCACCTACCACGTGGCTGTGGAGTGTGATTCATACAGTATACTTCAACTCTGATCAATTCATTCACATTTAATCTATACTGCTGCTTTTGTAGTTGATTAATGTGATTGATATCTTTCATCTCCCACTGAGCCATCCATCACAAGCCCATTCTCATTTTGGCAGTCTCCACATATGATGTATTCAAATCTATCATCAATGGCACTTGATATTCTATCCATACCACAAATGTCTGCTAGGGTTGAAAGACTATTTTCACAGTGTATGATAATGCTCACAGACTGGCAAAACATCAGCAAAAAACATTTCCGTCTGGGCGGAATGGCTATGTCAGAGTGGACGCGCTCCATCAGATCAGTCAGAGACACCCTGGTGGCGGATAACTCCGGGCCCAGCATCAATAACACGCATCGCATTGCATATCGCCCTCCGATCGCAGTTTCACTGTTTCTTGTCGCTCTGTGGGTCTCCTATTTTACACGAACACTCTGGTAAAATGGGCAACGGTGAGCATACGTCGGAATGGGTTCACTGCGTACGCGCTGGCATCGGAATTGCAATGCAATGGGTGATGCTGCAAAAATCTCTCCTCGCGTTCCTTCTACCTGCGCGCAAAATGAAATTCTCTCTTTACTAATTATACACATCATTCCAAGTCGCCAGATCTATGTTGCTATGAACAATCCATCGCTCGTTCCTTCTGTCTCCGGTCTTACTACTAGTAGCTATCTTTGAAATTAAGTGCGTACAGCCGGCGATGTTTCCCACGCTGAAAACTTGCAAAGCAACAGCTGCAGGGGCTTTTCTCACTTGTACAAATTGCGAGACGGGATCCAAGTTACCTGAGGTTTCAGGTATTGTGGTGAGCCCCAGGGATAACCAGTACTCCACAAAAGCTCCATCCTCGTTTAGGAGCTTGATTTTGAATAGTCGTTGCAGTTGCCACAGCAGATGCCCATTCAGCACGCCATAACACCTCCCCGGGCGTTGCTTTACGCAAACCCAGTCACTCCGTCAGTCCCCTCCACGCCAGCTCTGGTTTCCTGGGCATCGACACATCTGAGATATGCAATCACCTTCTATACCCTCAACTTGAACCTTAATACCATGGTAAATACAGAGCTCCATTGGGTGCAGTTGTTCATCTGACATATATGTCGTGTTACGATTCTTAAGATTGATAAACTCCCGCGTGCTGCTGTATATTGCCACGTGGGGCGTTGCATCTTGCATATTGTCGAGTAATGCTCAGAAGTCTTTGATCATAGCGTCAGGATGCTTTCTATCACGGCGGTTTTGGGGTCCCATGAATTCGGTCTTTGTATATGACTGGGAGCTCATGGGGGCAGCCAGATCAGCACCGGAAGGGAGGACTTTGCAGGCGGCTGCGCTGTTCTCCTGACGCTGAGTAAGGGCTTGGAGGTTGAGCTCTCTCATTTCGAAGCAGAGAATGCGACACAGAAAGGTGATTACTTGTGGCAGGTAGTTGAAATTGTGATTGGAGGCGTTCCAACCGTCCTTGAGGTTCGTTTTATGTGCTTGGTCATGTCTCTCGGCAGAATACTGTTGCAAGGCTCCGTATCAACGAATCTGTTCGACCCAATGAGACATCAAGTGGATCTTCGGAAAGTTGAAGTTGGCATCGAACTGCTGGAAAACATCTACTCCGTAGTTGATATTATCCCGATAGGCAGTCATTTCGTGCCGCATCTTGGACAGTGTCCAAGTTTCAGAATTTGTTTCCTTGTCAACCTTTCGCTTCTTTATGAGTTCCGTTCTCAGGGCGTTGGCTTCGGCCTTCGCATTTCAGCCGGCTTGGCCAAGTAAGAAATCATCATTGATTGTGTGGAAACGATGGAACGCGTTCTCCACGTAGCTCAATGTTGCATCATCGTAAGATTTGTATGGAGCATACATATAGAATTCTAACAATGCCAGTGTGCACTCAATTGCACGATTGAATGTGGGATGCTGAGCGGTGCTTCTGCCTCGTAGAGATAGGGTTACAACTCCAAGCAGGTACCGGCTCATTTCCTTCATCTCCTTCCCATTCCATTGAGAAACTTCCTCATATGACTTATTTCTTGGTGTGAGGTCATGCTAAGCAGGCACTGATAACCAGGTTGCATTGTACTTGTCGAGCTGTTCGTGCATCTTCATGCAATGGAAAATCCACTTCTGGAGATGGTCAAGCATGCCGATCTGCATTGTATGGAGATGGTCAGGCTTTGGGAGGTCGCTCACGATGCTGGGAATATGTCGAATCACGTTCAATTCTCGGTGAACATGCCGTGACAACAGTTCGGCATCGGCTGCCTCAGTGTTGGCATCGCTGAGCATTCTATATAGGTTGTGATCCTGCCGGGGGTTATGCTAGTCTGGAGGGACAAAATCTCCCAGTTCGTGCTTTGGACACTCGCACCAGTAGCAGACATCCCGCTTGAGATGATGTGGGTCGCTATACTCAGGGCACTCTGCAAGCCATGCTGCTGAAACTGGTCTGCAACGCCTGAAGTTGCCATCTGCACAGAGAATGTTGTAATATCCGCTCTCAGCGCTGGGATTTTGTTTCACGGTGAGAGGCTGGAGTACCCACTGGAGTACTTCATTCCGCACCTCTCGGTGTGTTTGCTGCTGCTCATCCAGCCGCTTCTGAGGATCAATGCGTCTCTGGATTGCAATCGGCAGGAGAGCGACCATCACGATGCTGTGCATTGAGGGGATCTGGCAGATCTTCGAAGATTGGATGCCAATTGTCATATATACAGGCCACTCTTTCTTGTGGCCAGCAAATTTCGAGAGATGTGTTCCGTCGGACATGAAGATCAAGGGAACCAGTGTATCCCCCACTCTGAGCATTGACTTACCGTCAATTAGCACATGATTATCCTCGAGTATTTCTCCTTACCTGTGTCTTCCACCACCACCAGTACGCAGTGTGCATTTCGGTATAGAGGCGTTTCCGTGGTGTATCGCTGTTAAAGCAACGCTGAGGGGCATAAAAGAGATGCTCAGCATTGGCCGGCTGCTTCATCAACCATCTCATTCTTTTGATGATGTCTCAACTCCAGTATTTGATAGGGCGTTGGTGATTGTCATTTCATCTCATATCCTCAAGAGTGTGTAGTTCCTTCTCTCCGACAGCCTGATCATCTGGTATGCTAGCCACAAGCTTCTGGAAGCCATCCCTGTGTTTGAAGCTTGGGAAAAGCAGAGCGGTGTTTTCTTCCTTCAGCACGTTGTCATTGTACGTCTTCTTGCCCTTCTTCTTGATCCAACAATGGATATATTTCTACTCTTCACGTGTTGCAAACAGGTAGTAGGGATCGTTTTGTAGGTTCATCTCAAGGCAACCCGGAGCGTTGCATTCCCATGGCTCAGCAATGTAATCGCTGAATGGAGCGCTGGCGCCGAAGTATGTTTCCGTCCGCGGCAGAGGAGGTGGCAGTGGTTGAGGCTCTGAGTCTGCGATATATTCAACATGTCCGAGGTAGGGAAACGCGTCCAAGTCATCGTCTGAATTTTGGTTCGTGTTGGATTCACGACACTGAGTGGGTCCAACCTGTCGCGGTGGGCTGCAAATAGTCAGATTCTTCTGGCGTGCAACTTGAAGGTGTTCAGGATGGTGTAATTTGATATGTTCAAGTCGCCAGCTGACTGAGGTGAAATTCTTTCGGCATGACAATTCAGGGCAACGGAAAGGGGTCTTCTCGGGCATTGTAGATGACACGGGAGGAGTAGAGTATATACTGTAGAAAAAGACGAAAGTTTGTGCTGGGCTTAAGCAGCCTGGTGGGTGTAAGATCACAATACTTTCAGCTGGCTTGAGAGATTGATCAAACCTCAACTCCATCACAAGGAGGTTCCTGACACGCCAGGAGTTGCAAAATCACTGCATGCGCGATGTCCCATAATACTATGAATAAAATAAAACCAAGACAAAACCCATAAAGAAAATAAACCCTAAGCGTTTCAAAAACCTTGCGACACGTCTATTAATCAATGCCTGAGATAGATGGATCAGAACAAAGGAAACGAACAAGACAAGAACCCGACCCTAACCTGAACCCAACAACCATCGCCTGCTATCCAATGCAAGGAGTGGTTCACTCCTCGCCTACCAAGCCATCCGGGCGCGCCTCAGGGAAAGGGACATCAGGGAGAGGGACATCGGGGAGAGGATGATCGGGGAGACAGCCGCCACCTGCCGATTTGCCGAGCAGCTCCTGATCCACATCCACATCCGAGGTGTTTCCGGCTCCCTCAGCTTCCTGCAGAGTTGTCACTGCTGGGCGAGGTTTTTGCACCGTCACAGGCCCCACAAACTCCAGCCCAGCGATGGGATGAGTCTCCGGAGTATGTGGTCATGGGTGAGGCTCCGGGGTTCCGTGGCCGTTGGGCAGGCGCCGGAGGTTGTGGCCATGGGGTATGCTCGCGCATCTCCTGGCCTTGCTCATGTAGCCCAATTGGCTGATCATCTGCCATGGTATGTACATCTTCAGCCGATATATTGACGATCTCCCCTTGGCCAATCGTCCAAGGTTCTTCACCATCATCCTCATCCTCATGCTGCTCCTCATCCTCATCCTCCTCCTCCTCATCCTTCTCCTCTTCATCTTCCTCCTGTTCATCGTCCTCCTCTTCATTGTCACTGTCCTGTTCCATATCCACATCGCCGTCTAAATCAATGCCGCACGGTGCATCCACATCATCCTCCATGCACATATCTACATCAGAATCTGGTTCTGAGTCATATTTGCCGTCCGACTCCGCGGTAGAGTCTGTATCATCATCTGAGGAAATTGACACAGCGGGCGATGCTTCCAGCTCTAAATCTGCGCACTCTAGTTAACCCTCCGTGTCCTAGTCTGCCTCATACATTGCCTTCTGCAACTGCCAAGCAATGGCACGAGAGATATCATCTCCCCGTGGGGTTTGTTTAACAATACCTTTCTTTGTACTGTTTCCCTTCCCCTTCCCCTTCCCTTCCTCCATTGCCTTCCCCTTCCCCTTCCCCTTTCCCTTCCCATCCTGTGTTCCCATCCCTTTCCTGGTCCCTGTCTCACCACCCTGCATGTCCTCCTCACCAACGCCATCGTCAGTGTCATTGCCATCGCCAGGATGGCTCCTTCCACCGCTCTGTGCTCCGGGATCCGTTCAGTTATCATCATCATCATCCTCATCGATCATCTCATCCCAATTCAGTGGTCCAATGGCCAGGATGTCGCCTGGCTTGTACTGCCAGCACCTTGCCGGCTGAATCTTTGCCATAAGATCTTCGCTACCGTACAAAGAGAAATGCTCATGGGGTGGGTTTAACCTTCCCCAAGCTGGTTGTCTGCGGATTGGAGCGATCGACTTGATCCCAGAAGGCACGGGGGTTGTCCCACCTCCAATTGTTCATTTGGTCGCGGGTTTTGTCAAACATTTGCCCCATATATGATCAGATAGCAGCCCACCACTCATGAAAAGGCAAACACCTGCTCCTGTGGTGTGGCCACATCAGCGGGAATTGTGAAAAGTGGCAAGTTGTGACTGGATCAACAAAGATTATACCATAAAAGAGGTCCCATGCCCTCTCATCCTTGACGCCGCAAACTTGTATATCCGTATGAGTCCATGTATGTGTTCCGTGATGAATGCCTTTATACGGTCCCGAGCCAACAACAGGCGTCGATTTATGACCGATGTCGGCATCTTTGCCCTAGCATTCCCCTTTCCTTTGCGGCTGCCCTTTGGTGCCATCGCTGTGAGTTGAAAATGAATCTACATCCGCAGCATTAGCATGATAATACAGTTGCATGTAGCGGAAGACAGCCCGGAGGGAACGTACAAAGTTGTGTAGGTTACCGGGTGTGTTTTGGAACGAGAGGCGTTGTTTCATGCCAGTCACATGATGTCAAATAGTTCAGGACGCTGGCAGTGTGTTTAATACGGGAGGAAAAGAGAATGGCGGTGTCGGCAGGAAGAAGGGATATATATACTCGAGTTCCCGCGATTTCTTGGTTCACGTTTCGAGATATGATAATTTTGATTCATATCCTGCGTTTTGTTGGTGAAGGAACACAAAACGGCCCAGCCTTCATCTTGCACAACCACTAGGTATCCCGTGAATGAGAAGCCTCGAGACGACATTTAGTACTCGCGCCGAGGATAGTTCACAACGCCGGGCGTCGCTTTTGCATCTCACCCCACTTTCACCGCTCAGACCTCATGTATCTCGGAGCACACTGTGTCGTTCTCAGGTTGTCCTAACTGTGCAACCATCCACCACAGCTACCAACACACCTAGCGGTGCACAAAGCACATGCAACTGAAGTCATAGGATAGAGAATACGTCATTGTTCGCTTTGTGATGCTTCAAGCTCAGCGAAAGGGGGATTTCCCCGGTGAAGCTGAAGATATACGCAATCGATGGTTCGAAATATTGTGCTAAAAATGTGTGCAATACCATGATAACCATGCCAAGAAGGCATAAACACCCTTCAAGTGGTGCAAATAGACCTTCAGACGTTGCTGTAACAGTGAATATCAATGCTGAGTTCAATCTGAGTTCAATCTGATGGCAGTTGACCCCATAGTTGAATGCTATTCAAGGGATCTCATCCCCAAGTATTGTCACGGTTTAGAGACTAGCGCGGTCTACACTGCGCCTCCCTTTTTTGTTGAATCACTCCCTGGTCGCTCAATTAGGTGTCTACCTTGCCTGCCGTTGCATATGCATGCAGAGTAAATTGTTCCTGCATTCATAACATTGAACATATATATCGGACTATGCCTTCCCAAAGCCCTCACCCTGACACAACTCCAGTCGTACGAAATGTTCGAAGTCTTGCTAATCGTAAGAATCAACCAAGGCGTGGGCCTTCGGAGAATTCTCCACTTCCCCCTGCTAAGAGACGCATTTGGGTACTGCATGGCGAGAGGGATCCGTCTCAAGGAGGGAGTTCCGTAGCCTCTTCAATCCAAGGTCAGAACTCCACCCTCTCATCTTTGCTGAACAATTCTCGCGTTGCAGATATCACTCAACAGGTGGCTTCCACCCCGTCCGCTGCACAGCGACGGTCGATAAATACTCCAACCGCCATACCGGGTAGAAGCAGTCGTAGCACTCCAGCACCGGGAGGAACCTCTCAGGCAGACTCAATGCGTCGCATTGTATCCAGCCCCGCATCTGGCATCGCTGGCACTACCACTCCTCTCACCGGGCTTGAAAACCTGCCTACCCCCATCCCTAATCCAGAAGCCCGCGAGCGCATTACAAATCTACTGCGAACGTGAGCTACAGAAAGGAATCTGACACAGAGACAGGGGCAATTGCAACTGCAGGTGGTGTCTACACCTCGATCAATGGTCTCCGGCAGTTGCAGCACCTATCGATTTGGTCACTCAGACATGACATGTCGTGTATTTGCAATGGGCAGACTCTTGGAACTCTACATGTGGAACAGATGGCTGTTTATGAGTGCAACCAACTTGGAGATGGTAAGTTATGCAACACGACGCGTTGCGAAAGCATTAGCTGAAGCCCCACACTGGCAGATAATAGGGAAGTACTGGAACACCGCTACGCAGCAAAACAACATTTGGTCCACAGCATTTGAGGCGCGCACAGAGGGGATCTTGAAAGAGGTATGCTGAAGCAACGGCCCACGTTGAACATTACACACTCAAACCGGTCCCAGGTTTGATCACAAGTCGATAAGGTTAATTCCCATCTGATTCAATCAGCAAGTGACAACTTAGCAGAGCTTTATGATCTCCACCGCTTTGAATCCGCCGCAGAGCATTTGGAATTCATTGATACCCCTCTGACAAACAATATCTTTTTCCTGTAGCAGAGAGTGTGGAAGGTGGCGTACACGGTCCAAATCCAACGCAGAGAGAGTCGAAAGCTGCTAATGAATGGCCAGCATCCACGTTACTTCCTGGCGGAAGCAATCCCAGGGTGTATCTACATCAACATTTATCATCGGGCGAATAACCGCAGTAAGTATGCTGATGGATTTTATAATTCCATGATTGACGACAAGGACAGTCATATACCCTCGCCAATGATCAAGTTTACCTTCACCGCGTTGCGCCATGCACTCGTGGAGTGGCAAAAGAACAAAGGTGTTCATCCGAAAGCGTCCAAGTCAAAGCTGACAGCGGACAGACCTGATCACTCGAACTACTTCAACTCCAAGAATGACAGTGGTAAGAATGTATCCTGCTGTGCAGCAATGGGTCGCTAGTTGTTCACCTTGCCTGGCGTTGCAGACACGTATACATTCTTGATGAATACCTGGAACACACTACCGGAGAGCTACCAACAGAGGGTGTATAAAAACACACTTCCAACTTTCAAGCGTCAGATCCAACAGGCGGAGAACTCAATCCCTGCTGAGGTCATCAGTATGGAAGCAGCGCGTATCGACAATGCTATTCTTCTTGACGATTTGACTTCTGAAGTAGCGCTTGAGGAGCCTGACATTGAAAGCACTGACCAGAACATCCCGATGGACATCAATTGCACGGATTACAAACTGCATCTCGGGATGCCAGGGGGCAGAGGGGATCACGAAGATGAAGGTGAGGACAGCAACAAGCACGATGCAATCCTCACCGCCAGCCAGCGACGACGGCCCGCGACTGAACTCAAGAGGTTTGACCTGGGAACCAGTGATCTCGATGGGTACGAGGGCGACGATGGCGATGATGCAGATGCGGATGAGGAGGGAGAAGCATCGCTAGCCGATGATGGATCAACACAGAATGTGCAGGACTGAGGGCATAGTACTAGAGAGTGTGAAGATTGGACATGGCGATGATGCGGATGCGGACGAGGGGGAAGAAGCATTTGCTAGCCGATGATGGATCAACGCAGAATGTGGAGGACTGAGGGCATAGTACTAGAGAGTGTGAAGATTGGACAGTATATTTCAGACCTGGAAAATACAATAATGGCGAAGCAAATGCCACGGCAAGCAATGTATCCGAAGCGAAGACTGTATGGTAATCAGTGACAACATCTCAAAACAAAACATACCTGGGGAGAGTGCTGCATCCGGTATAAAGCAATGAGCGGAGAGGTATAATGTGGCACTCAGCTGGAGAAAGGCACAAACTTTGCCAGGTATTGTCGAAACTGCTTCAGCTTAACTGCAGCCCCTGCGAAGAGTGTAACACACGTGTCATTCTGATGATGCGTATATGTCACCACACAGTAAAGGAGGTTCGTATGCAATGCGACCCATCGCCTGGGGGACAGATAGGGTGTAATTTTCTGTCAGAGGGTACGAGTTTCTGTCAGAGCCGTCAAAGCCGCCCGGAACACCCGGGTGTTTCAGTCGGCATCTAAGGTCGTTGCTGATGAACATGCTGCATATTGATTCCCAAAAGGTGGTGGAATGTATGAAGTGATGGGATGGACTTCAAATCAGACTCCCACAGGTTATTATTACTGGAGAGAAGTTGAATGTTGTTGAGGATGGCAAGCAACTATATGCTAACCAGTCTGGAGATGGGAAAATGAATCTAGAAGTGATGGAACTGTTGAGATCAATCAAGTACGAATAGAGATATTGAATCAACTTTCATACAAAGTGATTGTGTAAAGTGCGAAGGTAGACACAGACAAGCAAATATATATCGGAAACCGGAGATACTTGGTCATGCCAAGTCTCACATCTGGAGACCGGTGTGGAGCATCACTGCCTGTGCTTGACATCTTCCTTGGCATGGGGGGCACCAATCACCTACCTCATGCCAGCAGCCTTGGGCAGTCAGACGTGATAATCCTCCAACTGTCACATAAGCTTTTGGGCCAAATCCCATGCTAACAGTAACTTGTTGGAAGATTATAGGTACTATTTAACTGGTTGGAAATTGATAAGTGCTCACAAGCATTGACTGATCTACAGTGAGCCCGTCCAATCCAACACTAGCAGTCAGCAGTCTAGTCCTGTCTACCCATCCAGTTGGACTAGGCTGCACTGGTGTAATGAGGTTGTCACGTATGCGTGGTTCAGATTGCCAGGCAGTTATGTGAGGTGTCCAGTGCCAGATATACGCGAACCTAATATGGATGGGGAGTGGCCCCATAGTGTAGTGGTGTGGTCTTGCCACCACTATGCTGTTCTTTACGGGTTCGAATCCCGCCACTCCCCCCACCCGAGCAGACTCCTTGTACCAAACAAGTTGATGTCGCACTGCACCGATGCAGCTGATCGAAAGCAGACTCCCTGGAGATGCAGGTTGATGTAGCACGAACCGAGTTCCCTGTGTCAAACTCACCACAGGTCGAACATACGAGAGATTAGTAATGGGGGTGGGCTAGGTGGAGTTTGAATGGCCCTTGTGCCCTCCACCGGGTAGCGGGAAGTGGGAGGAAACGACTTGGCCTGAGTCAGAAGTAGGTGCTGCGTGAGCTGGTTGGCCGTAGCTTAGCCGATGGATGAACAGGAAGTTTCCGATGGACAGGGGTAAAAAATGTTAATTAAATGCCATGACCACCAGTGGTTGGCCGGCTTATGGTAACTTAGCTGGGCACCCCTTCGGGGTGAATGCAAAATGATTACAAACAAACAGACCTAATATGGACAATGCAAATGAGACTTAGCACTGTACCGAATATCTTACCACTTACCTCAACACTTGATCTCGCTGACATCATCGTGCAACCGTATTCATTATACCATATCCTTATACTGCTCAGTGCTGGCATACGCGCCATTACAACCAGGCCCTATCGCAGACTGGGATCATCCAGATTAGTGGAATCATTTGAAATCAGTATACTTCAAGTTTCCAAATTTTATGAATTATTGGTAAACAGACTTTACTTATACATGATAGATAAAGGGTATAAATAACAAGTTAACACTTTGTTTCCATACATAGAGCTTCCATAAAGAGTTTAAGAATAATGTTTACAAAACGAGTTGGAATACAGAGTTGCTAGACCAAGTTGGTTTAACAAGGTTGATTACTGAATTTACTTATAAAGTCTATCTATGGAGTTTGTATATAGAGCTGATCTATACAGTTTGTATAAGGAGATTTTCTGCAAAATATGTATATTGAGTTTAGCTATAGAATTGGTATATAAAGTTTCCCTATAGAGTTTATACATACAATTTGCTTATGAAATGTACTGTCAGAATTCACTTACAGAGTATACTAATACACTTTGTATACAGAGTTAGCTTACAGATATTGCTTATAATGTTTTCATACATAGTTTGAATACAGCAACTGAAAATTGTATTTTCTTTCAGAGTTTACATATAAACTTTGCTGATTGTATTTCTGTGCGAAGGTTGGTGGTAGTGTAAGTTTACTTATAATAATTGAATATCGAGTTTGTATACAGAGTTGGTATTCATAGTGAAAATAAACACTTCAACTTTGTATAAAATAGATAGAATTCAGAGTAAATATCAATGTTATTGCTGGGGAAGACAGGTGTCTCTGCAGTTTTTGATGGTTGGCAAATTTGTTACCACTTGTGAAACAACATGACATTGGTGCTAATAGTGACAGTTATACCACAGGGATAGTAAGCAACTTTCATATCTTTCACTGAAACTTTACTTAAACCCCTACAGATGTCCTCATGGCTTCCTTTGCATGGGATCAGGTGACTTTGTTCGTAGTTCAGAGACAAGAAGTGTGTTTTTTGTTTTCATTTCTAATATTCACGGTGATCAGTACAAAAAATTACATATAAATCTCTGACCACAGCGAAGCTCACATAGAACAATTTTAAACCCATATCACATGACTTGCTTAATAATACGCTTACCCAATCACATCCCAGTCACCCAAAAATAGAAGTGCCAGGTACCGAGGCAAGTCAGAACCGAAGTACCCAAAATGCACGATCTGATGGCGATCGTCCACACGATCGGTATGAATCATACAATTTAACTCAAATTTGGCTCTGGCGGTGTACTGAATACAGATTTTTCAACTGTGCTTTTTTATAACAGTACTCAGTGTTCAATCATAGATGTTTTTAGTGCTATCTAATTACTAAGAGGAGCTTGAAAACCAGTAAATTTAATTCATAGGTTTGCAAAAGTTTAAAAGTTTGGGCTTTTTGCTACATCGATTCTTATTGGGGGGTGCTTAATTTCGTAGAAAAATTTAGTTGATCTTCGTTTCAATCCGTAGTCCCCCACGGTCTAGCAACTCAAATAACTCAGGTGAGGCCACAGTTGCAGGAGTAAGAATACCTCCTCCGAGTTCCGCTGCTAAGGTACTATCGTTAAATAAAATACTATTCGCAACTTGGACCAAGCATAAGGCTGTAAGGCTGTAGGGGTCTATGGTGCTTTGCACCCTGACGAACGCCTTGCGAGGAGTTTCAGAGCCGTCATCAGCCGTTGCAACGCCGCGCCACTCAACCTGATGGTTGCGACGTGACCTGCCGATGTCAGTAATCGTTGCAATATCCGATAGAACCGGGTGACCAACTCGCTGGATAGAGCTTCCCCCTTGCCAGGATGGAGTATCTTTCTTGCAAGCCACCTACACAAAGTTAGTGGAGACAGTTAAATATCCATACAGACTAGCAGGGCACCTTAACGGGGAGAACAGGGGCACGATAATCGCGATGTTCATAAGAATAAACAAGATGAATGCAGAGGCATAATTAGAAACTCTTCTATACTCCTTCCATGTGAAGTTCTCGCCATAGAATTCACCGTCGTCGATTAAACCCCAGCTGCGAAAGACAACGGATCTGTCTCCAGTACAATTAATCCAGGAAGTCAAAATGCCGAGATCCTCATCTTTGCAAATGGGGTAACGGAATGGCTGTTCAGGACCTTGAATAGGCGATAGAGCATCGAATTTTGCCGCCTCACTGAGCTCTTGAAGGGTTGCAAGTTCGAATAAACACAGCGATGTCTTGTGCTGGTAGATTAGTATATGTATGGAGCTAGCTAAATACCGAAATATTTCTCACTTCAAATGTGCCACCACTCAATGAACCTCTGTACCACGATGTCAACAGTTGATGCCACATGTCCAGCCTTATTCTGATACTTACTTTAACTTATGGACCGAAAACTTAACATCCATCACACCCACAGCCAATTCATCACGCACTGCCTTAACCAGAGCATAAGTACCCAGATCCAGAGGAGCTGACTCAAATCCACACTGGGGAATCATCTACTTATCGGTTAGCTACAGACCACGAGTGACTGGAATACAGTATATGCAATTGCTCGTTTGTTCTCGGCTGTCTTGTGGCACCTCTTGATCATTTCGTGAACCCATGGAAATTCTCCAGTGCAGTCAACATAATGTGTCCCATAGACGGCACAAGCTTCCAAGACCGGAGTACCGTATTTGATATAAGGACCGACAGTCGAAATTAAAAGACGAGTACAAGAAGCAAGCTTCTCGAGAGAGTATTCGCTTAGATCGGTAATATAGATTTCTAATCGCAGCCTAGGTTAGCAATCAAGACAAACGAAAAAGAAGATTGGCAACACACGGACAGGGACACGATCCATATAGAGTCGGTTGTATTCACCAGCCAACAGATCCAGCTTCTGAGGAGAACGGCCAGCAATTGCCCATTGTAGAGTTGATGGAGTCCCTTGCAGTACCTGTTCGCTGGTGAGCTTCCCAGTGTAACCGGTAGCTCCAAACACAACAAGGTCGAATCGCCTGGAGCTTCCCTGCTTCATGATGTGGCAGGTAGTATTGAAGGCGACGATTGAGATAGAAATCGTTGCTGCAAATCGGTGCAGCAGGTAACAATCAGCAAGCGTTGGAAAACAAACTAATGATAGGATGTGAACTGCATTGATAAAAGTAATAGACAATTTACCATATGTAGCGTGACCAGATATCTCTTTGTCTCGTCTGCGGACTCGGCAAGGAAAGTACAAGTATCAACACCACAGGAGGCTGAGCACGTGACAAGGTAGCTACGACCTGAAAAGTGGGGTGTTTTTTGACAATGACTATCTCATTTATCCTATGGAATGATTGTCAAAATGTTCAAGAAGAATTTAGAAAATTTAGGGAACAGTTGGAGACTAATTTCTTAATAGTTAGTAACTTAAAGCTGCTACAATCCACTATCTAGAATATACTATTTATAATACAGTAGTATATTCTAGACTGATAAGAATTTGACAATAGCTGTGAAAAAGATAATAAGCACCAAAATACATTAGTCATAGAGATATAATCCAACTAAGTTAAAACACAACTTCAGTTACAGATTAACATTTATTCTTTTATATAGCTATATTAATTTTATCTTGCTAGTAGTACCACTGGAATATAGTAATAAGGAAGATAATATGATATACTGGGAGAAAAGGAATTGAGTGGGGATGTAAAAGAAAAAGGCAAGTATATCCAATTTAAAAAAGTAACTAAGTAGAATTTCAGTTGAGAAAACAGAATTTCGAATAAGATTGCAAGTGATGATGTAAGGGTATATGTCATCATACAATATAAATATGGGAAAGAATAGTTAACAGTGATTAATACAGATAGACATACTTAACCGTTCAACAAGGGTGGCAGGGTAATACAAATATTAATCAAGGGAGTTATCTAATATATTGCAAACTGATATATTACAGTCTGGTTGAGTATATTAGCATTTACTTTATGTTGTCTACTATCAAAGTTCCCAAATAGAATGTAATAAGAAACTATGAAATTTCATTGGAAGATAGCAATTAAAGAACATATAAAGAGAGATTATTGAATATTACAGAATGTGCTATTCTTCTTTCATTACTTATTCTTTTACATATTAAGTAATCTAATAACTATAACTTCTTGATGCCTGATTTTACTTCAATGATACTTTTTATAAAATTCAAAGCCTCTGACTATTTAACAATATAATTTACAAAATCTCCAGAATTCGATTTCAGCTATTACAGTTTCTAAAGCGATGAATTTATGTAGCTGAAAAATTATGCAGTATACTGAAAAGGTAAAAATCAAGTTGACTTGGTATATGGAATTAAGCAAAGTTGTCAGTATACTTATCGATGTTAATCAACCTAACTGTAAGGTAAATATTGGACTATCTTATTAAGGCTATCTGCAGATAGTATCTGAAATTGACTTCTAATCTGGGCAGGCTTCAAACAACATACTGCAATTTAACAAAGACTGGTAATCTACACCAATGGAAATGTATAACTGTATTCTGGAGTGCACTCAATATGAGCAGAATATATCAGAACGACTTAAGTTACAATCTTGTAGAATAGATATCGCTGTGTGAAAGCTGATTTAAGCTGACTGTAAATAATAAATTGGAGTATATGAAATATAAGGTATATAAGGAGCCAATGATATTTTGAAACTGGAATGAAATAAACTACTTGAGTAAGACTATGGATTGTATTTAATTGTAACTTTAAGTGCAACTTTCAGTATATATCAATCTTAACTTAACTTCCTATTACAATAAATAGATATATGAGTAGAATATCACTTTGCCAGTAAGTGGGTATGAACTCACCAATGGCCCTGCTTGTAAAATCCCATTGTCACAACCATAATTCAGCCAAATTACCTGACAAGAGATGAACAAATCTATATATGTGGGATAATGTAACAAGAAAGATTGTAAGTGTATAGAGCACTGCTTGGCTGCAAATTGAGCTGTAAACTGCAATTTTTCACCCCTGTCCAACCAATCTAATAACATTTGTATTTTCCTAACTGCAGACCAGTTTTCCTATTGTCTACATAAGTGGTATGCATATGTCGAAGTATCATATTCATAGGTTAGATGAGTCATTGTGGTCTGGTAAACATGTGGGGTGTGGTATTTGCTGGTTGCATTGGTCAAGTAATAGCCCCCAAAGCTATTTCGAGCAAGATGTTGAATATTATATATACTTCTTGACTTGAGAGATATCTTACAAGATTATAACTTGTTCCCCAAATGATTGAACTGATAGGTAGCAAATGAAGGGATGATTATTACCAATCTCAGTTCTAATCTGCCCTACTAGAGTACAAATACAATGCATTTACCTGATACACAACAATATAGAATTGCCAAATGCTGACTGAGAATTTACATAGTGAAGTTTCAGGTACCTAACTCTTAACTAATGCAACTCTAGGGGGGGTTAATGTGGGTGATAGTAGAGTATTAACAAATGGGGTACTGAGGATCTGAATATGGGTTCAATAAAGAGTCAACAATTAGACAAGGAATAGCAGTATAATTATTTAATTCAAAGCAGTAGTAGGTAAATATTTGGTAATATAGTATAATATGGTGCAGTTGTATTGATTTGTATTTAATTGATAGTGTGTAAAATTATCGTTGAGAATTAAAAAAGTACAATACAATATAAGAAAAGATTTAACAGTAATAATTAATCAGTATATATATCCAAAATGTCAGATTTTGGAGAATTCTATTTTCTCCCCTGTTGACTGAATATAATATTAATAAAAGCAATTTACAATATTGGATGATTTGATATTTAATATCATTTTATTTGATAATATAATAGAAAAGCTGAAATTTTTCAACTACAGTGGTTTACAATATTATCTAAATTCAACTCCAACTATTGTATGAGAATGATATTAGCAAATATCCATATCATATTGAACATACTAGTATCGATTAAATAGTTATTATTTGCTTTTCAATCTTGAGGTCTTAGTATTGGATTTATTTGATATAAAATCATACTTGATTTAAAATTTGTAATATTTAAATTAACAGTATATATTGACTTTCTAGAATAAATATCTGGTAGTATTCAAATTAATTTCAATATGCAGATATCAAAACATAATTTAAATTGTAAAAGGTACACCAATTGGTTTGATTTTGCTAAATTATTCTATGTTTAAAGCTGATTTGAACTATCAAATGTATTGAATATAGCTGCAGTTCTCTCAATAAACTGAATGTGAGTATTAAATAGAAGAATCACATCAAGTCAAATATCATGCTTTCAGGGAGTCAAAATTAAACCAGTACGATAATTCCCAACAGAAAAGACAACTTTGATGATTGTATATTTTGACAAGATATGACAAGTTATTTGGCAATAAATGGTATATTTGATATGAATTGTAATTTTGAGGAAATTTACAGTTACAAATACATATATAGTACAATTCATATAACAATGAAATAAATACTACCTGAAGTATTATCTATTGTCACTCTGAGAAGTACAATAAATACCCAGTTATCAATTGCATTCTAACCAGTGAAATATTGATGGTAATGGTGCTTATGACTGATTCATTACAATCCAATCACTACCAATGGTATCTGCACAAGCCATTAACACATCTGCTCAGGACTCCAATACAATTCAGGAGTTAATCAACATTGTTAAATGATTATTAGAGTTTGAAGTATAGAATTAAGACTTCATTTATATACTGAATGTGAGTATTTTCATCAGTTATTACATGGCATCCATTTCAGTACAGGTTGAACCAGACTATTTACCAAAATACAAATTTTTACTACACAAGAAAGTAACTAACTAGATTGCAAGAAACTTGATATCCCCAACATTAAATTATACTCCAAATGAACAAATATGGGTAAATCTGTGAAATAAATCGAAGTTAGCTCAGAAGATCCTTACAACTGAAAATATACTTTAACAACTCTACAATACATTGCATAATATATGTTGTAACATTCTACAGTTTACAGCAGAAGCAAGATTGCTTAGAAAGCAACTCAATACACCTCTAATATTGACAACTGGAGTTACTTTGGCCACTTTTGAACTGCAGCGTAATTAACTTAAACAGATATTCTCCAACTACCCTAATTATACCAGCAATACTGAAAAGATACTCTATAATTGGGTTTCTCAACACAGATTCATCAGCAACAAGGCTAGTTTCCGTCTGAAACACCCGGAGGTAATGGACGGCTCTGACGGCTCTGACGGAACCTCGTACCCTCTGACAGAGAATTAAAGGCTACCCGTCGCCCAGGCGACGGGTTGCGTTGCCTACTTACCTCCATTACATTGCGCCTGGTGTACGCACCATCAGAACGACACGTGTGTTACACTCTTCGCAGAGGCTGCAGTTGTGCTGTAGCCGTTTACACAACACCTGGCGATGTTTATGCCTTTCTTCGGCCGATAGCCACATTATACCTCTCCGCTATTGCTATAGCTATATATCGGATGCCGCACTTGCCCCATATATGTTTAGCTTTGAGATTTTGTCACATATTGCAATACAGTCTTCGCTTCGGATACATCGCCTGCCGTTGCATTTGCTTCACCATTATTGTATTTTACAGGTCTGAAATATACAGTCTAATCTTCACACTCTCTAGTACTATGCCCTTAGTTCTGCACATTCTGCATTGATCCATCATCAGCTTGCGATGCATCGTCGCCATCCTTGCACTCATACCGGTCGACATCACTGGTTCCCAGGTCAAACCTATAATGCCCTCAGTGCTCCACATTCTGCGTTGATCCATCATCGGCTTGCAATGCTTCTTCCTCCTCATCCGCATACGCATCATCGCCATCCTCGCCCTCATACCCGTCGACATCACTGGTTCCCAGGTCAGACTTCTTGAGTTCAGTCACGGGCCGTGGTCGCCGGCTGGCGGTGGGGATGGCATCGGGCACTTCCCTTTCATCACCTTCATCTTCGTAATCCCCGCTGCCCCCTGGCATCCCGAAATGAAGTTTGTCATCAGTGCAATTGTTGTCTATCGGGATGTTTGGGTCAGTGCTTCCGATCCCAGGCTCCTCAAGCGCCACTTCGGAGGTCAAATAATCAAGAAGAATAGCATTGTCAACACGCGCTGCTTCCACGCTGATCACCACAGCAGGGATTGGGTTCTCCGCCTGTTGGATCTGACGCTTGACTGTAGCAAGAGTATTGTTAAACACCATCTGTTGGTAGCTCTCCGGGAGTGTGTTCCGGATATTCATCAAGAATGCATATATGTCTGCAACGCCAGGCGAGGTTAACAACTTGCGACCCGTTGCAGCGCAGCAGGATGCGTTCTTACCACCGTCATTCTTGTAATTGAAGTACTTTGAGCGATCACCTCTGTCTGCTTCCAGCTTTGACTTGGAAGCTTTCAGATGAACGCCTTTGTTCTTTTGCCACTCCAGGAGAGCATGGCGCAACACGGTGCAGGTAAACATGATCAGTGGCGAGGGTATATGACCGTCCTTGTCGTCAATCATGGAATTATAAAATCCATCAGCATACTTACCGCGGATAGTCGCCCGATGAGAAAATTTGATGTAGATACACCGCGTGATTGCTTCCGCCAGGAAGTGAAGTGGACCCTGGCCATTCGTTAGCAGCTTTCGACACTCTTTGTGTTGGATTTGGACTGCGTACACCACCTTCCACACGCTCTGCTAAAGGAAAAAGATAGTTATTGTCTGCCAGAAGGGAATCAATGAATTTCAAATGCTCTGCATTGGATTCAAAGCGGTGGAGATCATATAGCTGTGCTATATTGTCCCTTGCTGGTTGAATAAAATGGGATTTAACATGATCGACTTGTGCGCGAACCTTGTACCGGTTTGAGCGTGTAATATCTACTGTGGGCCGTTGATTCAGCATACCTCTTTCAAGATCCCCTCTGTGCGTGCCTCAAACGCTATGGACCAAATGTTGTTTTGCTGCATTGCGGTGTTCCAGTATGTCTCTATTAGCTACCGGTGTGGGGCTTCAGCTAATGCTTTTGCAAAGTGTCGCGTTGCATAACTTACCGTCTCCAAGTCGCTTGCACTCATCAACGGCTGTCTGTTCCACATGTACAGCTCCAGGAGTCTACCCGTTGGAAATCCAAGATGCGTCATGTCGGAGTGACCAAATCGATGGATGCCGCGACTACCGGAGACCACCGATCGAGGTGTTTACACCGCCTGCGTTTCCAATTGCCACTGCCTCTGTCTTTGATTCCGTTCTGTAGCTCGCGTTCGCAGTGGATTTGTAATGATGGCGGGTGTTTCTGGATCAGGGATGGGGGTAGGCAGGTTTTCAAGACCGCTGAGAGGAGTGGGAGTGCTAGCAATGCCGGATGCAGGGCTGGATACAACGTGACATGGTGATTCTGTCTGTGAGGTTCCGCTGGCTGCTGGTGTGCTACGACTGCTTGTACCCGGCGTGGCGGTTGGAGTAATTATTGACTGTCGCTGGGTAGCGGACGGGGTAATATCTGCAACGCGAGAATTGTTCAGCGAAGATGAGGGGGTGGAGTTCTGACCTTGGATTGTAGAGGCTACAGAACTCCCTCCTTGAGAGGGATCCCTCTCGCCAGCTGGTACGGAAACGCGTCTCTCAGTAGGGGGAAGTTGAGATTGCCCCGAAGGACAACGCTTTTGTTGATTCTGACGACTTCGACCATTTCGTACGACCGGAGATGTGACAGGGTGAGGGCTTTGGGAAGACATCATCTGATATGGATGTTCGACTTTAAGAAGGTAGGAATACAATCTTCTGCATGCATATGCAACAGCTGGCGAGGTAGACTCCTATCTGAGCGACTATGGACGGATTCGACAAAAAACGGAGGCGCAGTGTAGACCGTGCTAGACTCCAAACCCTGACAATACTTGGGGACAAGATCCCTTCAAAAGCATTCAATTATGGGGTTAACTGCCATCAGATTAAACTCAGATTAAACTCAGCATTGATATTCACTGTTACAGCAACGTCTGAAGGTCTATTTGCACCGCTTGAAGGGTGTTT
>Ga0307512_10001632_pt1 | contig 31092 bp, 29 predicted proteins | sample 14_EM_MG_FD_200267 | JGI IMG/M metagenome (GOLD analysis project Ga0307512, IMG submission 200267) | Populus trichocarpa ectomycorrhiza microbial communities from riparian zone in the Pacific Northwest, United States - 14_EM | ecosystem: Host-associated > Plants > Roots > Unclassified | place... | reverse complement strand
CAGTATTGTGTTCTGAAGATAAATATCAAGGAAAAGTTCGCCCTTCCGTGTGCTAAATTGTACTGTTTATACCCTGGCTCTAATCAATTGCACAATGGTTGGCCAGATTCCAACCCCCCCCCCCCCTTTCAGTGTTTCTTGGCTAGAAGAACACTCCCCCGATCTCCTGAACAAACCACAGGATGGTTTGACCGCAAAATGCTTTTTGGCACTTGTTGGCCTGGATTGGTGCTCCTCGATTGCATTCTATGCTTTTTCATCACCTTCTTTAGATTTGTTTTGCACACGACACTCCCCATGTGGCATTTCACTTTTCCTGATTGTACTACCCAATTCCAACACAGGATGTCATATTACCATGCAGACACTATTTTGAATAGCTGATAACTGAAATCTGATTTCACCTAGGTTAAATACCACAAATTGAGCACAACAATATTGCTATTCAATTTCACTCTGATCCTACATTCAAATCATCAGAACATTCAACAATGCATCGATCTGCTTTGTACCAGTAAACAATTGTCAGGTCGTACTTGCATTGATCATAATGAGATGGGTCAATTGTGGATAACGTTGACACAATGTTCAATCGGGAACATTAATTTGATCTCTTGGTCATGTTATGTTGTTGGGATACCAGCGTTTAATTTTGGGATCAGTTGCCTGTTTATTACGTTTCATCAAGCAGTGAAGTGCAGCATAGACTGTTGCACAAGATGAAAGCTAGTATAGTACAGTTTAGAAGTTGAGAATGACTAATGATTCATAGATCTTATTCACTGTCAAGGGTATTCCAGGCTAGTGTATGTCCAGAAAGTCTCTGATGATGCTGCTGTCCTCCAAATGATTATCCATAAGTACCCAGGCCTCTCTCTGAGTTACATTGTGAGATGCTTGCATTGGTTTGGTAACTGTCCAAGGAACTCCCAAAGTTCTCTCCAATTCTCTGACATCTTTCTAAACTTATTACAATCAACTCCATGGCATTTCTATACCAGTTATCGGATATCTAAGTATATCCAAAGTTGGCCAGTATGCACTCCTTTCTGCTTGATCTCTTTGCAATCGGACACTTGGAAGTTGACGCTCAACATTTACTCATACACAACTGAAGCCTTACAGGGACTAACGTTCATTTTGCCATTGGAGTTTCAAATGAGGTGCTTATTAACACACTTGTACATATTAAATACCTCTCCATGGGTTAATCTTTTCCATACAATGTAGTATACTTTTATCTTGTATGAAATCTGGTGTATGAATTCATGTGGTGGCAGAACAACTATTGCGTAAATTAGAGTACGATTTTCTACAATTTTGTAGCAATAGGAAACAAATATTGCATCGATATACAGCTCAGATTCCAAGAATTACTAAATTGCTTGAGTGTAGTAGCATGAAGTGATAATAGTCTATTCTTAGTCTGAGTGAGCAATGTCTATCTTCCCACTAATCCACTCATCATCGTTGATATGCAGGTGCCCATTTCAGTCCCAAGTGCTCCGTTGAGCAGCACATTATGTCAACACTCGCTTTGTCTCCACAGTACATCCTGCCTAAAGAGTTCAAGATACTTCTCAAAAACAACCATATACCAACTTGTCATTGACTCTACTGCAAAGTGAAACAAATTGACCTCGACTACATGGCCTTAGCCCTTCCTTTTATGTTTTAGCTTTACTTCTCCCAATTCATGGTGGGTATTGTACTCGTCAATTATTTGCTTCAATTTTGAGAGATTGGTGCCTGGTTCAAAGTGCATTTCATCATAGCCTTCCAATTTGCATTATATTTGTAGCTGTCTTTGACACCAGGTGCTTGCATTTCTTAGGGAATCACTTCCAACACATATGAATGCTGAAGCGTGCCATTTGTATCTCTTACAGTGTGAATGGGAAGTGGAGGAGACTGTTCCGGTGCTTAACCAGCAGTGCACATCTTAAGGCTGCTGACATATACAGTGTTGCGAATCTTCATAACTGTCAGTTATTCTAATTGGATTGCAGTCTCCCCACAGAACATGATAATGGTGGAGGGTGTGGCCTATGGGTGTTGCAGCTTCCACGAAGAAGGGTCTTTGTTCACATATGTCATTGGCAGGTTCTTAGTACTCAATATTACAAAGTTTCAGACTTCAAAAGTGCATGGCCTTGGAGTCCTGTTTGCTTGCGCCATGAGGATATCTTGTAACTTGCTGAGGTGGTGCTGGTCATCCAACACTATGGGCTGCAATGATTTATTGATCACTACACCTTGCAGGCTCAGCATTTCATCATGCTGCTGTTGGCCCACCACAGAGTGTAATGGAATACATTGTGCATATTCTAGGTCTAATTGCACCAAGCTTGAATCCGTGGATGAGTGCGTAGATGTGTTGTATGCATCCTCCGCAAGTGGAAGCATAGTGTCCCACTGATCTTGATAGTCAGTCGTGAATGCTTGTAGTTACCTGGTGACCTACTCATTTGAGATCTCTGACAGTCTGTCAGTTTGTGGGTGAAATGCTGTTTACATGAGCAGTGTAGTCTGTAACCTCTTACTCACTTCCATCCTGAAATCTGACATAGAGTAGGTGTCTCTGTCGCTGATGATCTATTGGGGGACACCATGATCTGATATTATGGCCTCTAAGTATAACTGTGCAAATTCCGCACCATTGATACTCTTAGTGCATGGTATTCAATGGGATTAGTTGAAATGTAGTCCGCACAGAACACAGTGCCATTGTTTTTATTTCAAGATGATGACTCATTAGACATGTATTTAACCGCGATATACTCCCAGCAGCCTTGTGCCACATGTAGTGGTTATAGGAAGCCAACTACTTGCCCAGCCCATTTATTGACTTGCACACATGTGTCAGATTCTTTTGTGTAGTCTTGCACTCCGTTCAACACCCTGGGCCCGAAGAAGTGCAGTCTGACCGCCATATATGCTTGTGTTGCTCCAAAAGAGCCTCTCACTGCAGCAAGATGTGAGTCTTCGAGGAATCTGATTCTGTGGGGTGTCAGAATATAGAGCGAATGTGGTATGTCTTTCTGTCATTCAGGGTGCTGTTTCTTGTGGTCTAGATAATGCAGGGCATTATATATGGAGAAATTGTGGCTGCCAGCCCATCTCTTTCTTACTGTAAGTAAAGCAGACATCTTCAGTGGGTGTTCTTTGCTATCCTTGGATACAAGTACTGATTCGATACTTTACTTCAACAGTTAACCTTGATTTCGGCAGTGAATTCTTGTAATGAGTATGCATAGTACTGAACTTCTCACTGGGTGGGTTGAGAATGGGAGACTTAGCACCATTGCAGTCAAATGACCTGAGGATTTGTCACGGAATCAGTGATCTGGTACTTCGCACCTGCGATGTACTGGAAGTTGTCTGTATAATTATGTTAAGTTGGTAAGTACTCCATTTGTCATGCTGTGAGTTGAGGCTATGTCAGTTGGTGTCACACAGAGGCCTGGTCGAAATGCATCTCAAAATTTCTATTAGAATGGAGATTGTAGTGGCAGTTTCCAAATGTGTTAGGAATTGCTAGAAAGTCTCTGTCATATGTAGGGTATTGTGTCTCTGCACTCTCAAGCTTTCAGCTCCAAAAAGCAATGACTCTGGTTTCTCTATCTTGTTGCTTCTGTGATATTACTACTCCAACTCCAGAATTGCTGGACTCAGGATGGAGGGCATACACATCCCCTTCCTCATGAAGTGCCATCATGGGATCCTTGCCAATGGTATCATTTAGCATTTTGCAGTCATTCTCTACCTTGGCATTCAATTGAAATGGCACAGTACCCATGTCATTGAGCTGTGGCTCACAATAGTGGCAACCCATTGTAACTTTCTTGCTCTTTTTGCAGATGTGTTATAACTGCAAGGCGCTACATTCATAATGCCATATAAACTTACACCATTTGGTCATCAAACCTGGAAAACTACAAGATTCTTTTGTATTTTGGAGCTGAAGCCATTTGGTTACTACTTGCATCTTTCAATCTGATGTATGCAGACCTTTTTGGCTGATTTGAAAACTGCAAAATTTAATCTCATCGTGAAATTATTTGCATTTTGACCATTTCTGTTTCAAGGCAGGTTTCTATACAAGGTCTAGCACAATCTGCATCTGATTTGGATACCCCTCTGTTGTCAAACTGTGGATTAATACATTGTCACGATAAATGGCACTGAATTTCCATAACCAGTAATTGGATGTAAGCTGGCAGTATATAACTTGCATGAAGTGACAAGGTTTGGTGGCCAGTCAAATGTAGCACCATCTACGTATACAGCTCTAGCATGGTTTAGAACGCATTTTGTTGGTGATAGCTGACACATATCTGATTATGATAATAAACAAAGGACAAATCTATCTTTCAGAATTATTACGAAGACCTAATCAGTTTGATAAGCATGTTGTGGTGAAATAAGACATATCAATCACTCCTAGCGATGCTGCTCACTGCCTGATGAGGTGGGAAAATTAGTTTCTCACAAGCAGCGCCACATAGTTTGGCAAGGGGATGCCGGCAGGGGGCATACCAATATATACAGATAATGGAGATGGACTGTGTGATTTGGTGTCATGCAGAGATATAAGGAAAATGCAGACTGATTGAGCCATGGCAGGGGGTACGTATATACTGGGATAGTGGAGATGGACTGAGCGATGGGGAATATATCGTTGGGAAACCCTGGGGTGGATAAACACGTTTCAGCCATGACTTAATAAAATACACACTCTATCTTTCCGACCTGTTGGTTTCCACACAATGTCGCTGAGTTTTCATAGATCCATGCAATCTGTGTTGTTCCTCAAGGCAGGGTAGCCTATCATATCTCCTCACTATCTTTCTACAATCCTCCAGCCAGAGCTGCCGTTTCTCACCAAATCACACTGGAAGCGGTGAGAGGTGCAGCAGAGTGTTGATGATGGGCTCTGTGCCTTCTAGCTCTAGCATTTCACCACAAATGAAGCCCAAATGCGGTTTCTGTTTGGAACGATGAGTACCAGTTGGTGGGAAAGATACCCACAAGCCAATATGGGTAACTATGAAGAGATGTAATGAATGAATGAGAACAACCCTGCAAGTGGACAGACCACCAATGAAAAAACAACATTTCTAGAGGCAGCGCTACCAAAGTTGAATTAGGATGCGATGGGAGGATAGCTGGGTACATTGACTCCACTGACCAAACAGGCACCAATGGTATACCTGGGTGAACACCAATAAAATCACACAGACCAATCACTGGGACGAAGGGCAATGACCTTATACCAGTATCAATATCAACAAAATGGGAATGAACAAGCACCAGGCCAAATGGCTCCAACTTGATACCAGGACGAACACCGGAATGGAGGCTCTTACCTTTCACTGGTATGATCACTAAAGAACACACCAACTTAACACCAGGAGGAAACATACTAACCCTATGGCAGGATGAATACCACAAAGAATTCACCGACATAGCAACAGCATGAAAGGCAGTTCCCTCATACAGGGAAAAATACCAAGAACATGTCACTGACCAAACACTGGGATCACAGACACCTACCTCACAGATGGAGCAAAGTTCGAAATCAGCCGCCAACCATATCCTGGTACGAGGAAACACAAACAAGACGGGGTGTTACCCCCATACTATCGAAGACGCTGATCAAAAGTGGTAGTCATAATGGAAATCGACAATCCAGGTATGCTTATAAAGAGTTCCAATGTGAATAAAACTCACCATGGGGCGGAGGGATGTCACAGGCTATACATTACAAGAGGTAGATGACATGGCAGGAAGTGATGAGAGCCAAGTGTGAGAGGTGGTAAAGCTGGGCTAGGAAAAGAACAAAAGAAAGAGCTTATCTCAAAAAGAGTGCCAATTAACCCAACTCCCCTGTCATGAACTCACAAGCTAGCAATCAACCTTGGATCATCAATTACACCAAATTCGCTATCTAAATCACCACCTAATCTCCAAACTGCTGCAACAGTACTTATTCTAATGTCAACTATGCAAACTAGATCTGCTTCCACTGCCACTGGAGCACATGGCTCTGCAGGTTCCTCTTCTGCTGGACTCTCAATCGATAACATATCCTCTGCTACTACCGGCCCTGCTGCCAGTGCTGGACCTTGCGCAAATGTCGCATCCGACCATGTATAATATCAAGTGCAATACAATGAGTCCTTGGCGCTAGGCATTGTGACAGTGAAGAGACCAATGTCCCTCCCTGGAACCATGTGCACCCCAGGCTTTGGAGGAGGAGACAGTATGAAATTCATCCCTGCAGACGTTGAACACCTCTCATCTGTCACAGTTACTGACCAAGTGGCTAAAGAATAGTTCACAATCGTTCCATAATCCTACTCAGAAACGATCCAGGGGACGATCATCATATTGGACAGACATTTGAAGCAGGACTGGGAACAGTTTTTAGAGAAACTGGAGGACACTGTCTGCCACACTGATAGCCAAGTCTATATGTATACAAGATTGTACCTGGAGTGACTATGCAAGGACCAGCTGCAATGAGGGAATGTTGGCTTTCATGCTTGTATCCTCACCTACTACAACATCAGCCACATTATGATCAACAAGGAAGCCTTCACAGGGTACTCACCAGTGGAAATGCCACTCGCAGCACTCCGATGAAGATTGAGGGCACCACTGGTGATGACAAACAAACACAATCCCCAAGACCCCTTGAAGTTCAACTATGGCCAACATCAGATACATAGCATTGAGGAATGTGTTACCACAGATGCCCTCGCCCTCCTGGACACGGAAGGTGCATGCAATGGAAGATATTCCCATCGGTATTACTGAATATACAATCGTCATGAAGATGGACACTATGACAGAAACCTTCAATGTGTATACCTTCCAGAAGAGCAATGCAATTGACCCCAGTTATGGAGGCTTCCAGACTGCCTGGACTTATACCATCCATGCTGACAATCCACCTCCATATACACCAATGAACTTCCCCCCTCCGAATGCACCCACTGGACCAAATTGCTGATAGCATGAATGGCGACAGTTGGGACCATGCATGGATTGTGACGAGCTACGACACATCTGCATGGTCTGTCCTGATGTGCTCACTGCCCAGAGCAGGGTATAAGCCCTCTCAACGAACATGCAATACTAACCTTAGGGCCAAGAGGAGGAACTACAGGTGAGATATCGAGATATCAACTGGAAAGAAAGTTTTTGTCAATGCTAGAGTATGCCCGTAAAGGAGGACTGCAAGGGCACCTGGGGGGGGGAGTAGCAACTGAAGCTGCACCACTGCTGCCTCCGCCACCGCACGTTTGAAGATTGCAGCTGTTCTTATCAGCACGCTGCTCAGGAAACATATATGTGTAGTTAATGCCTGGGAGACAACAAAAAATAAGGCCCACAACTCAAAAGGAAAAATGTCGGAATTTTCTGAAAGCAAAGAGTGGAATCAGAAGACCTCAAGTGGAAAGCCAAGAAAAAGCACAAGGAGAGCGGTCGGTGGATAGGTAGACGGTAGTACCGGGGAAAGTGGAATGCCAATACCACCGGAAACACCCAGAAATGTTTAACAGAAATGGGAGGGTGTGAGTCAGAAAATCAGGGCTATTGAAGAAAGTAAAGAAGCTGATGGGAGGACATGAAATCTGGAAGAAAGAGTGGGAAGTGGAGGAATGTCTCATAGTGGGAGAGTTGGGTAGAAGCATTGTAGCAGAGACATGGTCGATGGGATAGGAGGTTCTGATGAAACACACAAGGGTCACTGGAAGAATATCCACGACTGTTGCATGGGTTTCTGGTCATAGCATTGCTCCAGAGCAATGTCCAATACAACCAATTTGTTTATATTCTAACACTGCTCGTCCGGTGATGATAGACTACCAGTCCAAACAACGATAGAAATGACTGTGATGGGGAGAAGTGTGTGGCGATCGAGGGGTTCCGATGAATGCCAGTACATAGCCACATGTGGAATAGAGGATTGGATCCAAACAATCGAGTGGATTTGTGTGATGGTGGGAAACCAATATTTCAATTGGCTGAGTTGCACCCATGTTATTCAAAGAATTCTAACCATTCTCCCAAAACGCTCCACAAACCTCGAGACCGGAGAGCAGTTGATCATTCAAGTGGTAGGCAGAATGGTCACCGCAAAGAATAGAAACCATGAGCAATATAAGTCCAACCAAAGAGTATGAACAGGGAATGAGGAGAAGAAGAGTGTAAGAACTTGGGAAGACATATGAGAAGTGTGTACTAGGGAAATTGGGAACGACATACAGACTTGAATAACCTGCAACTGGCCCAAAATACCCCTCCAGGTTTATACAGAGTCTCCCCCTCCTACATTCCTAAGGAAAGGGAACAACTGTACTGTACTGTGTATCACCCTCTGCATACTGTCGATTGCACCCAATATAGCCATCTCAACCAACATCCCCATGTTAACTGTAACCAACACACAGCGACCAACATGAAACAATAACATCACACCAGAACTCAGCGACACACTGAACTTTGTGGCATCATGAACCACCACCACCACCACCACCACCACCACCACAATGAGGCTTGACTCCACCACCTCAACAGCCACTACCGCCACAACTGGCACCACCACAGTCACCACCACCACAGCCAGCACCACTGCAGCCACCACCACCAATGCACCCACCACCAATGCACCCACCACCACCACCGCACCCACCACCACCGCAACCACTACCACTGCCCCCACCACCACATCAGCAAAATGTAAAATGGTTTGGAAGTCACAACTGAACAACTCAGCAACTCTGAACAGCCACACTGATCCTTCCAGATGCTCCCAGATGCTCCCAGATAGGCTGAGTGCAAAGCGATGAGCTCTCAGGTGCTCCGAGACTACTTCACCGGTGCTCCTCAATGTTCTGGAAGTTGTGGAACAGAATACAAGAATATCCTAAACAATGTGTGATTGTCTTCGAAATGCTAGAAAATCAAACTATCAGAATGTGCAAATTTCAGAGCTATTGGGAGTATTGGCCGCGTCTCCAAGACAATTCCAGTGCATCTCAAACCTGGAGCCATCCTCTCCAGCAGTGATTATTATAATGTTTATATCAAATAGTACAATTCTATTAACTAACTATCTTCCTCCTGCACACCTCGATTCAGGCATTGTAACTTAATATACAGTCCAGTAGGTATCTAAATCCACATGATCATTTACAAGCCATGCGCTATCGATCCTATCTGATGCAGCGTTCTCTTGCACCAAATGTGCCAGTCCAACAATTGCTCCGACAGGTTCAATATGAATCATATCAGTCTGTTCAACAACCCGGATGTACCCATCAACACAATCAGCCCAACCATGCCGAACTTTGTACTTTATTGGAATCACCACTGCATAATCTTGAACTTGAGGACATAATATCCATTGTTGAGACATCTTGCAGCATTTAGAAAAGGTCAATATGGTTTTTCCGGTGGGCAGGCACTCCTGAAATTGGAGGTCGTAATTCAGCGGAGTCTAGCGAAAGTATAATACAGAAACAGATGGAACTTGGCCTTGGAAGGTGTTATCGAAGTCACTGTCCGTATATTGGACCCAGATGTTACAAGATCCAGGCATGACCCTTTGGTTGGCATCATTATATTCTACCTTGCAATCAAGTCTAATGTTAGCAACGTTTCCAGACCATCACTTCGGGTCCGGGTCCTGGTCCAAACCAAACCATTGCCAAATTGGCGGTCCGGGTCGTCAATCAACCCGAACCGTCAACTCGGGTACTATTCAATGGTAAATTCCCATCCCATCCAAATTGGGCGGGTTGTCAGCGGGATGCCCAGCAGGTCCATCTATTGATTCATATAAGGCTCTTGTTTTTGCAGTTTGTTAATAATATCTTATCAAAATCGTGTTTTCAACAACAAATAATGCGTTTTTGCATGTTGGGCAGCTTGCAATATCAATCAATTTGGAATGCGTGTTTTACCTTTGATATATTGTATTTTTGCCTATCAAGGCAGTCAATAATTCAGTTATGAGCGCCCAGATCCGCACGATGCCTTAATTACGAAATATTCAAGACCTAGAACTGTTGACACTCTGTTGACGCTCATTTTCAGCATGCGGCATTGTGCATGTCGCTGTTGTTTTTGCTCTCAGAGGCTGCCAATATCTCATATATAGATATCTGCAACCAATCGGATCATGAATTACCCAAGATGGAAAGCTGCAAACCGTTGACGCTCCGTGGACGCTCATTCTCAGAATGGGGCAGTGACCATGTTGCTGTCTCTTTTGCAAATAAAAGCTTCCAATTCGTCGGTTATGAATAACACCAACATGATCACTATTTAATTACCGTACTTACAAGGTCAAAAATCGTTGACGCTATGTTGACACTCATTTCAATCTATTGTCCATTCAATATATGCTGCCATCGACAATTGTTTTCATCATGATTTGAACTTATTGGTTGTCTTTCTGTCCGATAGAGACTCTTCACTTTGGCAAAGCCAAGCGTAGTAACTTTCTTGCACTGTTCGCTCTCACATGACTAAAATTTATATATCTTGACAAAAGCTTCATTGTGCCTGCTATACATCCATTTATCAAAGGGTATTCACAAGCTACTGCTCACCATTCGCCCATAATATATCTCTAACTGAAACACTCGGTCAAGCTACATAAAGAAGCTGACGCATTCAGTCCTACATTTTCTTCATTCCCTTATTCCTCCTCGTTTCTATTGCATTAACCGTCACAAACACCTTTTCAACCTGTCTCTTTGACTTCCATGTAGGCCAAATCAATCTGGGAACTTGCGGCATGGCACTCATATTCCACTGCTCTCGGGATTCCAGATCCTCGATACCATCGCCTTGGTCTATATCAGATTCAACGTCTGCCGTGCAATTATCCTTGTTGTCATTTGGATCATCGAAGTCGCCATTCCTGTTCAGCCAATCTTTGGTGTCCGAAACGCTTTCAGGTGCGCTATCCTCATCACTTTCGACTGAATGACAGTTGATTCTGCAGATTCGGCAGACGTTTAATATTTGAGTTTGTCCTCCAAGGAGGTCCTTTGCAGACAAAGCTGGTGGCAAAGGTGATCTTTCTGACAGTTTAGATGCAGCCGCACCATCATGTTGAACGAGTGACCAGGAGGCTTTGACGATCTCTTCAGTGTCCGAAATGTATCCTACAGCTGTTATCTGCTTGTTTTGGGCGCGAGATTCCTTCTGGGTCGCACGTAGGTTTTGGCTGCCCTGCCACATCTCCAAAAACTCGTGGACCTTGGCCATTCTGTGCAAGTTTCTTTCCTCCACCTCTTTGTTCATTTCTGTGTCGATTTCAGTGTGTGTCGTATCCGATTCTGTCTCATCGCCTGCCAATATCCCGTTCTTGGCACGAGTAAACTGCCTTAGAACGACTTTCTTGCGAAGGGTGTCGCCGGTGATTTTTGACTGCCTCCAGCCGATAACATCTCGCCCAAGGGAAAAACTGGACTCCACTCCATCAGTATGTGGTATGATAGAGAATATCTCGTGAGCCACATTGGAGAGATCGGCGTACTTTGCGTGCATTTCCTCTTGCTGCCGCCACCAGTCGGTTATGTCTGGTATCCACAATGCACTACTAATCTCCATTGGGTCGGAGTGGTAATCATTGAGATTTCGATTAATTTGCAACCAGTTCTTTGGTGCTTCAGGCGGTGAATTCAAATAGAGCCTGGCAGTGGTCAATGAGCGCGCTGCCCGATCACTTCATCTGGGTGTTGTTTCAGCCACATTCGTAGGCGTTAAGTATTCTTCATGGTCGCTGGACAATTCATATGGATCAGAGGATAATTGACAGGATGCTGAGGCCATTGCGGAGGTGAAGAGGTTACTGCTCGGTATGTTTTCTGGGTTATTGACCAGCACATGTTGATGTTTGGCACAATATCCATTCTCCACGTGCTGCAGAAAGGCCTCCATGTATTGGGTAGTATAGGATGTCTCGTCCTCAGGATTGATATTCATTCCCTTGTCCTACTTCTGATACAATCGCAACTTGAAGAAAGGATCGAGGATGTGTGCTGAAATGAGCAGCATACCTGTTGTTGGAGTCACTTCGGCATAATATTTGGACAGCTTCTGTCGAGCTAACTTCACAGCGAAGAACATGTCCTCGTTCCATTCAGTCTTCTTCCTAGCCAAAGCTCACATAACGCCATCCATGTGATCGAACATGTCATTGTACACTGTGATAACGTGATGCAATGTCATGGTATGCCTCTTCGACATCCACAGGGTCCAATATCGGAATGGCTTCAATACTTCCATGACATACTTCATGATCGTCCAGTCATCTTGTGTTGTTAAGAGTGGCCGGTAATTGCTGTATTTTGGATTTTGGAGCCACTCGTGTGTGAATTCCCGTAATCGGTAGGGGTGCTAGAGTAACTCCAATGTTGAGTTCCACCATGTCTTCAAATCAATAATCGGAAGTACGGTGATGCAGACTTTGGCTTTTCGACAGTCAATGAACTCATTTCCTCCACCAGGTGTCAGTGTAATCAATACTGCAAGCAGTCTCTGCTATATGACAGTCAATTTCAGGACTTCCAAAATATCATGAAATACGTACTTTCTCAATTTTGTTTCCTAAACCTGGTTTCATGGCTGACACCTTAGTGATTCTAGCGTTGCCCTCTTTTCGAAGTCTTCGACTCTTCCCAATGTCTATGCTTTCATTCTCTCCAAATTGCTGATCACACTCATGGGCTTCCCAAGACTTGGTGCGGCCTTTTACACTGAGACTGCTCATGAATGCACCTAAAGCCAGCTGAATGACATGCGCCATGCATGGTATGTGGTTCCTCAGTGCAGGCCACTCGATTCCAGAGGCCTCGAGTGTTGATTGCAGCTCGCGTGTCATCGAATGATTTGAGGAAGCATTATCTGTCGTAAAACCAAGCAATCGGCCGTTGGTAAGCTCGAAACAATCAAGCTCATCCTTCAAATGTATAGCTAGCCTTGCTCCAGTATGTTGGCCCTTGACCTATCATTCTTAATTAGCTTTCAGAAGCGGAGAACAATAAGCAATCGACCTCATCGAAAGAGAGTTGAACTTTACGCAATGCCCAATTTCGATCCCTATAGTAACCAATGACTGACATTATGGCAAGTTTGTTCATTGATGTCCATCCGTCCAAATCTGAACTAACTTTATTTCGTGACGGCATTCGCTTCCTAATTGCGTCCACGGTCACTGCATATTCCCTCCGGCAAATGTTGCTAAGGGTCGTAGCAGATGGCAGCACCAGGTCATCACGGAATGCCTTATATGACTGTCGCAGCTCAGGATTCGATATAGCGTTCCATGGAATATGAGCCGAAAGAAAACCTGACATGTGGTAGCAATTCCATGTGTCTTGGTGAAATTCAGAAGTTTCAAAGTCCTTAGCTGCCAATTTGGAATGTTTTGTCTGTCACTTTGGTCAATATGGATCAACCTGGATGTCAAAGATACATTCCCTCTGGGAACACACTATTTTAATTCCTCGACTTCCTTGCCTCTTCAGGATGGCCAACGCTGTTTCATCGACCGTCAAACTCGTTAATTTGGTTACTTCTGACACTGTTCATTCACTCAACTTTGCGATGTGAGCTTTGTAAACAAATGTTTCCTCATTGAGCTTGTCCCATATTCTGATGGATGGCGAAGAACTTGGTGACAAACAACACATATGATGCCAGGGCTGCCGGTCTCCTCAATTCCACAGAGCAAGTAAAATCGCCACGAAGGCGCTTGTCTAGAATTATTCCAAGCAATCAGATGTTTCGATTGTACATTCGTTGAAGCCCACCAAGCGTCGAAGACGATTTGTAATGTAATTTCGCTCAAATCGCGAATAATGTCACATTCATTTTTGGAGGAGATCATAACCTCTGGCATTGAGGTATTCACAGATTGTGAATCAGACATGGCAGTAGGAATATGAAAGCTTGCAAATACAACTCCAGTGACTGCCGAAAGTACAGTTATAGTACAGCAGATTGCTGGATTGTAAATATTGACTCCAGAGCTACAAGCAAAAAAATCAGATCTGTGAGACTTTGCATGCATATTTGTGAGGTTGTATACAAGGATATATTGAAAAGACTGACCGTGTAAAACTCAATTTAGGAACAGCGCAATGCACTTCATCGCTGTGTAGCTTACTGAGCCTCCACTAAGATTGTTTATGCTCCATGGGCGCTCAATTGTAGGAGGCGGATGCGATATCGTAGCTTCGATTTTTCCAACACAAAGGCTGCCGATTGGTTGATTGTGGGTTTGCTGCGTCCCATTGCCCTTAGATTATCCATGATGCAAGATCAAAAATCGTTGACGCTCCATTGACGCTCCGTTGAAGCTCTGTTGATGCTCATTTTTCGCACATAGGTACGGTGTCGCTGAAAACATTTTTGCCTAGAAAGATGGCCGATAGTTCAATTATGGGTCAATGTCGCCGCACAGCCCTTTGATTACCAAAGATGGAAGGCCTAAAATGGTTTACGCTCCGTTAACGCTCATTTTCAGGGCATGGGTACAATGTCACCAGAAGCATTTTTGCCCAGAAAGACGGCCAATAGCTCGATTATAGGTCAATGTTGCCGCATGTCCCCTTGATCAATGAACATCAAAGGCCTAAAATCGTTGACGCTCCATTGACACTAATTTTTAGCACATAGGTACAATGTCACCAAAACCATGTTTGCCTAGAAAGGCGGCAGATAGTTCGATTATGTGTTAATGTTGCCGCGCAGCCCTTTGGATTTTTCAAGATGCAAGGCCAACAATCGTTGACGCTCTGTTGATGCTCATTTTTAAGATGTGGCAAAGAGCGTGTCATTTGTCTCATTCGCTACAACGCCCACCGATACATTCACTTTGGCAGTATTTGACAATGCCACTCATTGATTGCCGAATGTGTAAGACTAAAAATCGTTGACACTCTGTTGATGCTCACATTAATCACATCGAAACAGCATTTCTACACACAATAATTGTATGGAACGAATCATATACACATTATTGACATCCAGTATTGCGTTTGTATGCATTGTCATTTCCATCGAGGAGTTTTGTTACCTCTCAATTTCGGACCAACTGCTATCCACGCTATCTACGTGAGAGATGACGTGGCCCTATCACATTCCCGCGCTCTTTGCAGGCAATTTACTGCATGTAGATCATTTCACTAATTTTTGGTAAACATAGCTCAACTTCCTCACCTTTCCTTATCCAGCTCCTTCTCCTTGATTTCCATCACGCACCATAAGCAATTTCGAATATTTCAACCATGTGCACGAGGTCTGTGCGGAGAGTTATGCAGTTGAATCCATGGATGAATGCCGCGTGATGGTCGCTGTTCAGGCAGATCCATTATGAGCACTGACCGCTCTTTCTATGACATTTATGACATCACTCACTTAAATCTTTTTAGTATATTTCATCACTAATATAGCTTTTGCTTTGTCGCTTAACAGTCACTGGCAAATAGTAATCTTAGGTTTTGGCCATTTTTCCTCGTGATTTGGATTCTAGAACTTTCACATGATGCGTTTGACCCTTGCACATGCACAGACAAACTATCATGTCTCACATTTGGTCACTGAAATCAAGAAAAAGCTGACACATTGCAAAATTGGTAAACAATTTGCTTTTCTCTAAGATATGACGTCAAGAATTACAATTTGCGTATCTATTCCTGCGCTGACGCTGGAGCCATCACCATGTCTTCGTCCGAATCCGAAATCTATATGGTCATCAGCTGGAGGCTATATGCAGGGGTAAAAGCTTACTGGTTCAACAGGCTTCGTTTTCTGCAAATGTGGCGTATCACACTCTGCAGCAGGCTCAAGACCGGATATGCTAGTGTTCAACTGCGGTTTCACTGAACTTAGCCCAACTCGCTACCTCCTGGTCGAGAAGTCCCTTGCGGCATTTGTGATATTGCGGGGACAATGCGAAGACACTCCAGAAGCTTTCCACTCGTTGTCCGTACAGGTGTCTCTTCATCATCATCAGTTTGCGGTTGAACGACTGCCGGAACCCGCAATCCAGATGGGCCGTACTTCTTATCTCTCTTACGGAAGTAATCGGCAGAGTCCTCCAATCCCAGTTGCTTCAATTCGTCAAGCTTCATCTGCTTGTGACGAAACCACCTCAGGCGCTGCTGCACCGTTTTTGTGACTGTGCCCATCACCCAGCCGGGTTCGTCATCTTTGCTCAGCTGGCCCTGCTCGGTCTCTTCATCATCCTCATCTTCTCCATCCTCCCCATCGTCGGAACTTGCAAGATCACTCAGACTGTCCCTGATAGCAACCATCATCTCCTGAAATGTCTTTTCAGGCTCTCCGTTCGTGAATCCCACGTTTTCGGCTTTCCTCGTATCTTCCTGCTCCTGCTCAACTGCTGCCCCTGCATCTTCAACTTGCGCTCTTGCCCCAGCGGTCTCTCTCTCAACATAAGCCTCGATCCATGTTTCTTTGTCTTCATCGATTAAGAAGTGGGTTTCTCATCAGTTCTTGGCCACAAGCTTCTTCTTGGATCGCAAGCTGTGCAATGCCCCAAGGGTCCGGACTCTCTCTGCTTCCAAGCCGCTCTTGCCTTTATTCGGTTGATGACATTGTTTTGTGGAGCGCTTTGTCAATTTACCATATTTGCCCGCTGGAAGTGGCGAAAAGTTTGTTTTCAGGGCATTGACCATTGTAGTTTGCCTTGAGTTTGTTGTTGGGCGAGATGTTGAATGTTGCAAGATATGGACAATATGGAGGCAAGCTTCATCTTTTATGTCAACTTTGGTACATTTACTCTTCTTGAAAGAAGCAAAGACGCGCTTTTGACTGTCAATGAATCGGGAATAGTTAGGCTAACCATACATCATGACTTGATTGCTAGCATCAGTTTCATGTAATAACCCGGGGATTCTGTGAGACAAACATCAGCAGACATCCTTTCCCTCATACAATGACCTATTTATCTCTGACAATCATGCAATTTCAGCTGTTGTACACCGCAATTTATCACTGTTAACAACCACACAACATCGGACATACTTATTGCACATTGCGGGGCGGTGGGAAACCCCTGCAACTTGTTGCCATACTCAGCAGGATTCATCTTGAGTATATGGAACATCTTGGCTGCTACTTATTCTATTCTGACATGAAGCTAACTATACAGTCCTCAGGACTTCCCACTTTTTTTCATTATCATCCTCCTCTCTAATTCCACACCAACATATCATGGAAACACAACCACCCCAGCCAGCAGCAAGCGGATTGAAATAAGCCGATTGGCAGGCGATACATCGAATACGTCACTCATTGGCATACAGCAACAATGCAGACACCAGCTAGTCCACCGCGACGCTGCTGATGCAGCCACCAGAAATATGACCCAGGATACCCATTTAACAATCGTCCGTAGAACTGGAAGCCGCAGGATTAAGCAGCAGCACGCAGTTGGATGTAAGTATAAGCATATCGTGGTGAACAGCCGTCGATTAATCGTGTAATATACAGCGGGTGTGCGTAGAGAGCTACGCGACCAATTTCTCGCTACCCGTAACGGGAAATCTCCATGGTCCAGAAAGTCATTCGTGCGCAAAGTCAGGGGAATCAAACATCATGATGTCGTCAGCTCTGGAATGTTCGCGCACAAATTTCCTGATAAGAATCCCCGTGAGTGGACGAAACAGGCCATAATCAGCTTAGAGGAGGCTACAGAAGTGTATATGGTTGAGGTAATCGACGAATCTCATCATTACAAGCAGCAACTAATATCTTGTAGGTTTTCGACATGTCTGCTACTATGGCAAGGCGATGAGGTCGGGTACAGCTGGAACAGTCCAACATGCACCTGGCCTTGAATGTGGCGAACATGGCCAAAGAAGGCTTTTCGCGCCCCACATTACAGGAAACGCAATTCCTGATCAAAAACCTTGTGCCAAAGTCCGAGAGGAGATGAAGCGGGGTGTTGAGTTTCCTGGGCATAGAATGGTGAAAGCTGCGATAGAACAACACCCGGCTATGCATCGTCAAAACCAGACAGCCGGATACCTTCCTTCCCAAAATGGCACACCAACGAATCCGCCAACACAATGGAGACGCAATGGAACAGGCGCACTTCCCCCCGACAGACACAGACAGCCGACTCGACAGGCGACGCCACCTCCGCCCGAAATGCCACCAACCCCAACTGGTAACTGTTCCGGAGCTCAACGGGCCCAAATCATCAATTTGCCGGCCGGATCTGCGTATTGACATACATCCCTTCCCTGTGCTGGATTTTTTACGCTTGATGCTTCTGCCCAGGACAGCCAGCATGATACAGATTTTGATCCAGATATGCTGACTGATGAAGTAACATCCACTGGTTAGTACACTATCTGCTGTGTGGTAATGCAGCTGACATCCATTTTAAAGACCAGAGCAGCCTATTGAGCGAACCTGTAAGTGATGACGAGCATTGATTGAAAGGCCCAGGATTTTGGAGATACTTATCATATATTTATATGTATTATTAAAGAACAATGTAGTGATCAAGAAGGAAGTAAATGAAAATGCTAGAAATGCTGCCAGAACAATGTAAATGAAGCACCATGCCAAATCGAATGATTGTATAATGTGGATACACACGTGGCACAATGAGCGTCAACGGAGCATTAACAATTTCAGTTCATGTAAGTCCGGTAATTCACAATTGATTTCGTCGTAGTTATGCATAATTGAAGTATTGGCCGCCTTTGTTAGCAAAAATCATATCGACACGCTTCCTACCTCATCTTGAAAATGAGCGTCAATGGAGCCTCAATGATTATTGGTCATGCGTCCTGGGTAATCGCACCGCTGATAGGTTGTACGCAGTCACAAAGGAATTATTGGCCTCCTTTATAGGCAAAATAGATTAGAATAGCCTCCCTGCCCCATTTTGATCATGAGCATCAACAAAGCATCAACGATTATTGGTCGTGTATCTTGGGTAATATGGGGTGCGACAGGTTGCAGACTGTCTTATACGTATTATCGGCTGCTTTTTTAGGCAAAAGAGAAAGAGAAACGCTATGTGCCCCATCTTGAAAATGTGTGTCAACAGAGTGTCGACGACTGTTGGCCTTCCATCATGGTTAATCACAGCGCGATGTGGCCATTATGGTCTATATACATCTTTCTGACTGCTTTTGTACGCTAAAAGGCTCAAGAATACTTAGTGGGAGCTCTGTAAATGACATAAGTTGTTACTGTCCCGGAGGATGTGGCAGGAATATCCCATACCTATCTGCCTATAAAGGCTGCCATCTCCTTGTTTATGGATGCTTGTGATCAAACGCCACTCATATTACCGAAGATGCAAGACCAATAATTGTTGACCCTCCATTGACGTTCATTTTCAAGATGGGGTAGGGAGCGTTTCGCTTTCTTTGTTTGTTATAAAGGCAGCCAATACTATGTTTATGGCTATGTGTAATCTGTCGCCCCCCAGATTACCCAAGACATACGACCAAACAATCGTTGACCCTCTATTGACGCTCAATATCCGGATGTGGTAGGGCACGTGTGTCTGTTCATTTTGATCACTACGGCGGCCAATGCATCTAAAATAAACGGTGATGTACCAATATCAATATTTTAGGATTATCAGTAGCATATCTGGATGCGACGATAAATGTGAAACCTGAAACGCAGAACCGGAGATTGGAACAGACGGGTCTAGACAAACCGGGCAAAACCCGCGGGTTGACAGGTACGGTTCCGGGTTTGGCCCGCCAAGAGTCAGCAGGTGGGGTTGCTCGGTGGTTCCTGACCCGGACCGGAGCCTTTGGTTAGGTTCCAACCCGGAACCGTTGTTAACACTAATCAAGTCCCAGATGGTCAACAGATGTTGGGCAGTGAAATGGTTGATGGTAGTACGACAGTCCATGCTGAAGTCTGATAAATATACTGTCAAGGAGTACATTCTGATCATATCCGAGCACCAGTCCACTAACTTTGTGTCCCCAGTCCTCTTCAATTTGTGACCGGAATAGCTGTCCAAAGTTGGGAATTCCATAATGTTCTGATGCATCTCTGAGTGAGGTCAATTTGATACTTTGGCACACTCCGCAGACATGAGTTTCTCCCAAATGATGTACCTGTGGTGACACCGGGCGGAAAAATGGCGCATCCTGACAATGCTGGAGGCATAAAGGATGGGCTCTGCGAGTATTTCGCCATTTATCGGCAGCAGATAGTAGGTTTAAAACTTTTGCCGAGTCAATATTGTACCAGCCTTGCAGGGCAAGATATGAGACTGTCTCTTCCATATAGTCAAAAGCAGTAGACCGGTCATTGAGTTTGAGCATCTGTCCAATGAAATTGACTTCGTTGGTAGATCAATATGCCTTTTTCACATTGCCGATATATAGCCGTTCAGAAATATCAGTGGTGAAATTGTTGCCAGAACCCATTAGCCGAATTGACTCTGATATATGGCTCACGAGATGCATCTTTGGATATCCGAAATGGATTACACTCTGTTCGATGGATTTCCGTTGCTCCCAAACGCCGATTGCCTGCCACCAAGCTTCAAACTTGATCAAGCTGATGGACAATTCCCGCTTGAACTCCATCTGCTCATTCAATGTGATACCATAAATCTCTCTCTCCAGCTGACTCACAATGCGGTCAATATCAGCGAGACTTCAGGTAGTGGCTTCAGTCTCAGCATCTGATAGACAGACCTGAAATTCCACACGCTTGTCGGCGGTCATGTTTACCGCCCCATAAACCTCTTCTTTGGCAGCAGTCTTCATTTGAGCGAATTTTTTGGCGAATATGCTTCTGGGACCAGTTGCCTTAGTCCCAACTGCTTCTAATAGTTGTCGCTCTGGATGTTGGAATAATTTATCAAAAAGCTTGCGTTTGACAGGTGTCATCTGATGGATTTCGCACTCCAATCGCTCGATTGCCCTCTGCCGATCAGCCTCTGACCATTTAGTTGCTGCTTGTCGGGCTCAATTCAAGTGCACCTGAAATTGCCTTTGTTTTGATGTTGTAATCATTTCAGCCCCATACACCTGAACTTCCATTGCAGCACGGATTCTATGAATCTTTTGTTCTCGTAACTGATGGGATTCCATTGCCAACTGTTGATCCACTTTGGCCTTCGCAGACTTCAACATTTTCTGTTCTCAAAAGGCACCCTTCTTCTTGTAAAATTGCTTCAGTGCATTGTCTTGTGCTGTGAGGGATAGGTCAGAGTGATTTTGTTGGCTGACAAGTAGAGAGAATTCGCATAATGCCCGCACTGCTCCCATCACCATTCCATCAGAGGCTGTTTCCGCCGCAGTTTTCCCATCATCCTTGGAGCAGTCAGGAATTGGAGCGCAATTCACTGACAGTGTTCTGATCATGCCCCGGATCTCTTTGCCCTGCCAGGAGCTGCTTTTCATCAAATCGAATGGTTCCGACAAGCGCTGGAGGCCTGGATATCCTGGTACTGATGTGAATCAATTGTCAAATTGATCCTTGACATTTCTAGCTTTCAGGTATTTGAGCAGCCAGTGCAATATGTCTTTAACTAAACCCAGGAGCAGCTGATGCAATTCATCAGGCTGCCAAAGGCGATAGACATTGCAGAGAGGGAATTGCCTGAACTGGTTGCAGATTGGATGAACATGAGGAGTGTGCAGAACATCAATATTAGTTTCGTCTAGAAGCTCTGAGTAAACATGCTGATCTCTTGAGTTATCGAGTGCTCAACAAGTGGAATGCCCCATCGGCGCACCTTTAGGAATTTCACACATCGGGCATGAGCCATATGAGACTTGAGCAATCATGACTTGTTCTGGATAATCCCCGACCCAGGCCGCCAAAAGAGGATAACATTGTCTCTGGAATCCATCAGCACAATTCCATTTCAAGCCGGGACCAGTTATGTCAAGATTCCTGAGTGGGGACAGCACTGTTCCAACCGCGGAATGCCATGCATCGTCTGTATTTTTGGCGCCTCTCGGGGGACATGGAAGCAACCCAACAAGAATTGAGGAGTGCTTTTTTGGTGAATGGCGGATATCTTTTCGAATATTACCATTCGTGGGATACAGTGGCCAGGCATGCTGATCGCCTGAAAAAGTGGTCAAGTGAGTCTTGTCGGATGCACAAATGACTGGCACAATCGTCACTCCGGCAGGAGGCTGATCCTGCGTATCCCACCACCAGTCGCCGGTGTTCATCTCGCTGTATATTCGACGACTTTCCGATTCTGCGAGGCCCAGCAGTTCAATATCCAGGTGCGCCTGAAATCGGAGATGTGCTCAAAGTAACTGGATACATTTGAAATCATCCCTGTAATATAATGTGCCGGAGATAGGCGAATGATCTTCAATCCAACTATCATCGCCGAGCCCCAAATTGAGTTCTGAGAGGAGCTTTCACAGTGCATCTGCAGATTGAAATGATTCGATTTTGCTGTTGTCCAGTCCAGGGCTCAGATGCTGATCGATTCACGTTTTTGTTTGCTGGCTAAATGATTGCGCCTGTTGACAGTCGTGTGCTGACTGAAATGAATGCCATGGATTCCATTGTTCTGAGTACTTGCGATGCTTGTTGTACAATCCAGTTGCTTTGCCATATGCTTTCCCCACCGCATTTTCCACTCCAACTACCTGCCTATGAGCCCTCGTCTTTGTAGGATCAGGGGTACATGTCAGATCAGCCTTCTGGGGGTCTATTGTTTCTTTGTCGGGAGTATCCTCAGATGGTGGTGCACCAGGTACATTGTCTATGGGTAAATTATTAGTTGACTAGCTTATCGATGGCTATTGAGGTGCACCGACTGAAGTCGAACCATGATGGCTCAGGTCGATCCCATCCTGCAGGTGGTAAACTCCCGTCAGGTGATAGCCCTTCATTCATCGACAGTGGGTGATATTGTTGATAGCGAGCCTCGAGTTGGTTCTCGTCAAATAAAAAAAAATTTCAATAAATCCCTTAACATGTTTCCGGAGAGTGTTGACCTTATTTGAAATATGGTCACTGAACACTTATTCGGATGCATCTCAATGATGATTCTTCAGGGGGGAAATTGGATCCTCAGGGATATTGGGTTAGCATATGACATTAACAGCCGCATCGCACCCCACCAAATGAGCGGGAGGGGTAAAATATAATCACCTTATGATCAATTTTCATCATAAACCAGGATATATATATCATATACCACACAATAATGGTGCACATCGTCTGCTGAACATCGTTCGCAAACAAGAGAAGGTTTCTGTTGTCATCACTGCATTCACCACTACAGGCCTTATACTACATCATTGCGGCATTGTGAGTTATACCTGCACTTGAGGCTCCAAGCAGCTGATAATGAAGGTAGATCGTCTTAATACAATGAATAGGTGAGTATTCTAGCTAGCTGTATGCCGGTGCAATGATCATCAAGGACTGATAGGCTGGTAGGATGGTTGCTTCAGTAACGATCCTTGACCGGAGGGTGGATCCTGAGGAGAACACTATGTTTAGACAAGGAGCTCAATAGGAAGCTTCACTGTTGCTGCTCAACTCACAGGCCTCCTATTGAATGAGGTTGCAAGGTCGTACACGCACAACTTATGTGTATTATCCCTAGTAGTGCTAACCTTCATACTGGATATAGTTCTTGTTGGGTTCTGGAGATATCATATCATATCCCTTCTACGACCATTAAAGTCATGGGAGCACATGAAGGTGAGCATCTATCCACTATCCTAGTATATGAATTCAAGCATATAACAAAGAAAGGCGGGATGTGTGTGATTAAGGTTTCTGTTTCTCAAGGCCCGGGTTGGTTTCTTGGATCGAAGGTGTAGTGAAACACCACAGTTCGTGACAACAGAATGGGATACAAGAAGCCCATCATTCCGCCGAAGCTCACTGCTACCAGCAACATACTCAACCACACTCCGATTTATTCTACATCACATCGTACATCTATAGTAGTTTACCACCATCTTTGTTCACAGAACATGTCAACGAAGGGATCTCCACCAAAGAGAGCGAATATGGCTCCACCGGGTGGCCAATTTGGCTCGCAACAGCACAATGACAACAATTCAGAATCCTCGGATGATGGTTCACAAACTACTACTGGCAAAGACAGTCGAACTAGGAAACACACCAATCAATATCAACCGCCGCATGGGTATGGTTACCCTCCTTCACAGCAGCCCTTACCAGGCACTCCGCAGTTTTATCACCATTCTCCATTCAACACGACACTCAGTTCCCAACCAACCACCAGCGTGAGCCAACAATATCCAAGTTATGGGCCACCGTGGCAAGGATATGACCTCCACCAAGGCGGTTATGGGGAGTCTCGAATGTTTCCCCAGCAGGAGTTCCCACGACAAGGGCCGTCATCTCCAGCTGCACCGAGAGTGCCTCCAGGACCGCCGGGAAACAATCCAGTCAATCGGCCAACATCTTCCAGCTCTACACCTTCGCCTGGACCTCCTTCCGGCGCAGCTGGGAGACCACCAATTAGCCTCCCAACGAAACCATTCCTGCCGCCTGTGGAGCCGCGGAAAACAGATGTCCCAAGGATTGCAGACTTGTCCCCATTGCCGGAGATTTCCTACGACAAATACGATGCAGATGATGGGAGTGACGATTCGTCAGACTTGCGCGGTGCAGAGGGTAAACCCCCAGTCAGCCTGAAGCAAACCGAATTCTCCTTGAAGCAATTTGCCAACAGAATGGGGCAGGCCAACTATAGTGCGTTCAACAAGTGGAAGAAAGTATGGGTGGCTGGGTTCCTCGAGAAAAAGCATCAGTCCATCATCGAGGCGCAGAACAGATTGAAACAGCTAAGAGATGGACCCCTGCACTGGGAGATGGCGGTTGCAGATTTTCTGGAGACATTTGAGAGCTGGCTGCCATTGGATAATTTCGATAATGCCAAATGGATTCGTCAGCAATGAGTGGAGATGTTTGGGAAGAAATGTGCAAGCGAAATTCGCGAGGCGAGGAAAATGGGAAGGCGATGCAACAAACGACCGGCAACGGATTTGAGAGAGCGCGCAAGCAAACAGGCGAAAAGTAACCTCCCAGAGATGCGAAATACCACGTTCATGGTTGTGATTTGCTGGGTGTCAAATGGCAACGATATCGTTCTATCCCCAAACCAACTCCAAGCTGCGTATACCAATGTGAGGCACTGGGAGGAGCTGATTGATTTGATCAACAACACCGGATGCCCGACAGAGCCATACATTCCAATATCAAAGTTCAAGTGCACATTGGAGCAGGCCGAATTTGATGAAGAGTATATGGAATTGTATACAAACGAGCAAATGATGACGGACCCCACATAAGGCCAGATTTTGTACAACTGTTGCCTTTCGAATGTTTTCAAGTTGAAACTTGGACACGATCCAAAAATATTTTTGGTCGAAATGAGGCTAGCTACAGGGAAGGAGATTGCCGAGCAGATGATTTGACCAGCGAAGGTAATCCCTGCTACCCATGTTAAGGCTAGATGTGCGCAACTGCTAATCATTATACATAGACATTGGCAGGTTTTGAAGAGGGTGGAAGAGAGGAGGGAGAGGTGGATGGTGGGCAAGAGAATAATACTTGTATTGATGTAAGTTCTGATTGAAAAAATAGAATTGATTGTATTGCATACGTATATATTCGTTCCAATAGTTGCTCGTCTGTGAAATACCTAACATCACGATGAGTTTCAGGAGCGCCGGAATATCTACCCATCTGCCCAGCTTACATCGGAGCAACTGAAAGAGATCACTGAGGACGGAAAGAATATGGACACAGATGCAACGGAGGTTCAGGAGCAAGTGGAGGATGGTGAGGAGGCCCTCGATCCAGCAAATACGAGCTCAGTGTTGAATACAGTTCTCAGTACAATCCACAACAAATTGGAACACGAGTGTCTTGATGAGGCAGTCAGGCTGCTGAATGCTCATCCTACTCGTCAATCAACAGATGACCGGGTTCCAGGCCACAAGTATTCAATTCCAGGCCTGCCCGGAACAAAGTTTCTGGAGCACCAGGTTTGGGCCATCTGGTTCATCGTGAGGAGGTGGGTTTGGGATACTGATATGCCAGGAGCACTGGTGGCGGATGAAATGGGTCTTGGAAAGACTTTCACCTTCGTTGCAGCGGCAATGCTTTGCAAATTGGTCACTGAGAAAGGTGTAATGGGGTTGCCACTGTGCATTGTATGGGGGAATACCCTTGAAGAGTGGGTGATTTGGGCGCACAATGACTTTCCCGGCATTGTCGGTGAAGAATGAGAGTGGTATCCGCTCCAGAGATTCAATTCTTTGCCCCGCCGGCTGTTGGAGATCCAGACACACCACCCCACGGGCATCCAGCATTTGTATCAGCCCTTGAACCAATATGGGTGATTACCATGCCCGGAGTGGCAGAGACCTTCAAGACCGTCATTGACAAGATGACACATGGAACTGAATTCACACTGGTCAACTTGTTGCACGCCGAAAATGTGGATCTCACCCACAAGGATCTGAACACTAGTATTGACGAGCCGGAAAACCGATTGAATATCCACCTTGTGTCGTATGATACCTTAACATCCAGAGCGAAACCATCAAGTAACAGCCTACTCTCCTACTGTGCATGGAGTTTTGGCATTTTTGATGAGTCCCATCGGTACAAGACTGAAAACAGTATGGGCTGGCACATTGCGATGAATGCGAAAATTGGATTCAAACTTCAAGTCACAGCTACACTGGGATTCCATTCACTCTATGACTGGTGCTATCAGGCGATGTGGCTGTTTTCAGGTGTGCCTGAAGATCCAGAGGATGAGACTGTGAAGGAAAAGCATGGTGTAGATGCATTGTATTCCGCTGTGAAGAGTGTGATGCATGCTATCCAGACTGAAGACAAAGAAGCTCAACAGGATGTGGCGCACTGGATGATACAGATTGCAAAGCCTTGGATGATAAGGAGGTGGTCAGAATCGAAACTTGCCAACGGAATGCCAAAAGTGCGGACACCGAAGGAGAATGCACACCTCATTGAGCCCGAGTGGACTGAGAACGAGCAAGCAAAACTGAAGGCCCTGGTGGAGAGATTCACTTCACGTGGTGCTTCAGGAGCATGGAGAGTTCATCGATGGCAGCTTGCATGTTGTTCGTTAGTGTTGGGAGCCACAGAGGATCGCAACGACGTTTCTGGACGATGGTACCATGAATGGGCACTCCATACTCGGGTGGATTCACCGATTTTCCAATTGCTGAGAGACATTTCTGGGGATGCTTTTCAACGAACATGCGGAGTATCCCGAACCTGACGTAGACGAGCCATCAAGATAGGCGCTCCTTCCGGAACAAGAGAGACACGAAAATGCTCTCCCCAGTGCACCTCCTCCACAAAACGCAGTGCTGTTTTGTCCGCTTCCTGGCCAAGTTTGTCATTCAAAGCGGTGGCTAACGAAGTATTTTGCGGATCATGTGGATAGTTTCCACATGTATGCAGAAATGGGCAATGATGAACGCACAGAAATGCAGCTTAGATTCCAAGATTCACGCGATCCCTGTGTATTCATAATGACACCCGAAGTGGACGCGACCGGTCTAAATCTTACTGCAGCAAACCATGCGGTAATAACTCAGAAGCTCTGGGTACCGAAAGAGCAGCGGCAGGCATTTGAACGAGTTGTCCGGTTAGGGCAAAACAGAGTACCACATACATGGTTACTGAATACGGGTCCTGGTGGCTATGATAACTGCGCAAGTGATCTACATCAACTCTCTGGAGTGGCCCAAATGAGAGTCCTGCATGGCTTGATGAGTCAACCGAACATCACGACGTTGATGATTTACTGGATTCTGGTGTCTTGTGAGGACCATACGAAGCGGCTGACAGAGAATGAAGTCACTTTTCAGTCAGATGAGCTATCATCTTCGATTGTAAGAACGCTTCATCAAGGTATGCCTTATTAGACATTCAACCAACGTAATCTTCTTAACAGATTCAAATAGTCAAAAGGTCATTTGTAAGGCACACTATACTGCATAAATGAATTTTGTTTCTCTGTCATTTTAAAGCAAATCAAAGTTCTGATGTTGCAGTTGTGGTCTCTTAAATCAGAATTTGCTTGAGTGGGATTTCATTGGCGTTCTTGATTGTTATTATTCATGACTAATAAGAGATGAAGTCAATTGATAAGCTAAATTACAAGTTCCCTGGCTGGCCTATCTCATGATAAATGGCCTGAGTCGAATGTTGAGAACGATGCAGCGAAGGGATTCAAATCATTAGTCAGTAGCAATGTTGATGTGCACCGGAAACCTATGGCCACGTACACATTTTGAAGTCAAACGAGTGAACAATGCCCAATTCAGCAACTTTCAGGCGCACCGGAGAATCCTGGCCATATGTCATGAGTCTCGTTTGGATAGTTCGCGCACTGCAGATTCGGTAATCCAATTTGGCAATGACGTAAGTCGGGGCGATATTGGAAAGCTGTGTCAGAATATGAGACACCGACTGGCTGATTCCAGGCAAAGCCGCAGCATTTGCTGCCATTTGATTCCAGTTCAGGTACACCGGAGAATTATTGGCATACCTTTTGAGTCGCGTTATGACAAATCCAGCACCGCTTATTTGCCAATCCAATTTCGCAAGGAGACTGTCTAGGCGATATTGGGAGTTCTTGTGTCTGAATTTGAGACACGGCTCGCTTATTCGTGGCATTGCCGGATCTATTTCTGGCATATGCTCAATGTTCAGGTGCACCGGAGAGTCCTGGGCACATATCGTCTTGACTGTCACTGCATAATTGCCAATCCCATTCTGCAATCAACACAGTCGACACGATAATCGAGTTCCTGTGTCAGTATATGAGACATGGGCTCACTTATTCGTAGCAAAGCTGCAGCTTATGGAGGAATATCATAGTCGTTTGGGCACACCTCAGATTGACATCCCAGAGCGTCTCAGACTGAGACACGGCTCGGGTATTCATGGCGAAGCTGCACGTTTCGCTGCAGGGTATGTCCTGGCCTATGATTGAAGTTCAGGCACAACTGAGATCTGCAATCCAGTCCAGAATGACGTTCTTAGATTTCTATGAGGTCAACTTTGGCAAGCTGCGACTAATTATGAATGTCTCATTCCAGGTTGGGCACGCCTCGACTGCAACAATATGCCTCCGAAGCGCATGTTCCCCACTTCATAGTGCACTTTATATTTTAGTTTGCTACATTCTCATCATGTTTTTTTCTGCTTTGGATCAGTGGACGCTGTGCATACAGATTGTCATCTCTCAAGACACAGCACATTTAGGTGCAGGCGGCTCATCCCACTCACCCTCTGCTAATATATCAATCTATGCTTGATCGGTATTTGAAGGCCGCCGCTACAATGCCTTAAACTGTTAGCTCTGGGTCAACTGTCCTTTGGAGGAAGGTAGCCCTGCACAACTAAACCATAAATGCATAGATCTGGCCAATTATCAACCTCACTTAACTCGATATTGCCTAGTAGTATGTTTGGACCTCTGCTTCCAAATCCTAAAATAGCTTCTGCATCATCGAGCTCTCTCAAAGGAGCTGCAGCTCGAGAGCGAGAATCTCAAAAGGCAGATTCTGCTCAGCGACTCTACACGATGGCCGGCAACTCCCCCTCACCCATGTACCGCACTTACTCAAAGAGGCCTAAGTTCTCAATGCTTAGAATGCAGACTTAACTCGATTCTAACTAAATGTATGTTTGGGCCGCCGAAACTCGTATCTGACAATAGATTATGTGAACCGATTTCCATCATGAGAGAAGTTCGAAGAGAGCGACTCTGGAAAGCTCAAGTGTTGAAAAGACAACTTCGAAGATTGCAATTAACTGTCAGAGTAAGGCGAGCCTGCAATCCCCGGCGAATGAATCTTATCATAACTATTTAATCTTCAGTGCACCTCAATTCCCCGGAACTGCATGCATGCATGCAATCATCATTCCTCTGCCCGCTGTGAGATGACATCTCACTATGCATTCATACTTATCATAGCATATAGTTTTCAACCTCAACATTTATTTAAGTCTATATTGTAGTAGAGACTCATAATGAATATGCGATTTAACAGTGTGCAACTTACTAGATATTAAGGGCAAAATCAGAATGAGAGTGAGTATTTATGACTCATTTGTTAGCAATCTTGGCATCGACGAGTGCTTGAATCCATAAGATTACCCCTGAATCATCCATTGTACCTTACCATATTTTCTCTATGCCTGGATCTACGGGTGTATCTCTCCTTCATATACCAAATTCTCTCACTCCTCCATTGACTGCAACATCGTTGTGAAGGATATTCTGCAGACACGGCCCAGATGAACACATGAAAGGGAAGTTATACTTACGATATTGCCTTATCAACCGCTGACTCAGCTGCAGCATCCTGATACAATAGACTATCGTGAATATACGTGCGTCCTTCCGGCGGATATACCACATACGGAGATTCATAATTCTCCTTGATCGAAAACAAACTCAGTATGACCCCTTGCAACTCAGCTGTCACTGATTGAGTTCTGCAGATTCTCAATGCTGCACCAATTCTATGCCATGCAATCACGTCAAATGCTCGAGCATTCACGCATAATTACTTTGTATAGAGGAGTCATATGCAGGGGCGCACGTTTTCTTTCAGGTTTCCAGTGCTCCATTTGGCCAGCAACAAGGGTTGGTTAATGTCGCGAGTTATCTTCTGGTGCGTCTCGTTCAGGTGCGTCTTGTTGTATTCTATGTGCGTTGGCTTTAGCTAACTTCCAATTCTGGCATCCATACAGACTGTTTTTGATGGGAGAGTTGCTAACATTCGGCATTAGGAATCCATCCATTCTGGTGCACCTGACAACATTCTAATTCGCAACAGCGGACTACCATCCTCAATATAAATATGAACCATTGGAGTCATCTCTCCTGAAACCTTCTGTAACGGGCGGGGTCGGGCGCAGGTGATATGGATGTTGCGGAACTGAGCTCGAAGTGCGTATCGAGAGAACAAGAATCAGAATATCTTTCAAAGTCGTACTGCTGCTTGCTATACAAGAGAACGA
>Ga0307512_10001631_pt1 | contig 31092 bp, 39 predicted proteins | sample 14_EM_MG_FD_200267 | JGI IMG/M metagenome (GOLD analysis project Ga0307512, IMG submission 200267) | Populus trichocarpa ectomycorrhiza microbial communities from riparian zone in the Pacific Northwest, United States - 14_EM | ecosystem: Host-associated > Plants > Roots > Unclassified | place... | reverse complement strand
GCTGAGTGAGGAAGAATGTGGTACTGGGAAAGACCCTTCCCGGTATTGGCGAGCCTTTCCGATGTCAAGTATTCCTTGACAGAAAAGTGGGAGAACCGGACCACTCGCGATCCGCCTATGTCGACAATGGTGATCAAACTTGAGCATATCGATAACACCTCTTCTTCTGGATCATCAGGACGCCAATCCATGTGGTATCGGGGAAGTTCTCCAGCATCGAATTCAATCGCAAGGATGCCCCCAAGCTCCTCTACACGAAGTGCCCTAATTGACTCCGCAACGCATTGGAAGAGATGTTGTGCATATTCCTGTCTCTCCTGAGGGATACCCTTCAGTATGCGATCGTAGGTCTCGTCCAAACTCTTTGGCAAGTGATCAAGGGCACGTCGAATTGCAGAGGGAAGACAGCGCCTGAGGGCTTCCAGTTGGCACGTGACCCAGCGAAACCTGGGTAGTTTCATGAGAATGAGAACTCGTAGGTAGGCCTAGTAATGATGGCTTACATTCCATCAGCCTTCTGAGAGAGAACGGTGATGACCAATTCCTTGTCGTTCTCCCTCCATCTTCGCATCTTCGTGTCTGAGTTCACGACAAACTTGACGTAATCGGCAATATCTTCCTTTTGCCCGGCTTCGCCATGAAGAGAAACGGAATGAGGCGCCAAAGATGCGAGGGCAGTTTGAATATCTGCCTCAGGGCGACTCGTCGCACATATACGGACATTCGGCATTTGTAAGTCAACCAGTTCATTCACCAGCTCGAGCACCCATTCTCGATGGGACTTTACACCAGAGTCATTGGGACATTCGTCAAGGCCATCGATGATAATATACACTGTTGGCAGTTCTTCGGTTTTGATCATCTCTTCTAAGCAGCTCAGCAGTGCGTCATCGTCTGGGCGCTGAGATCCTCCATCGTACTCAGAATATAGGGCAGAAAGAATGTTGTAGCAGAGATCGGATTTGGCTGAAAGCTGAGAAACAAGGGACGCTAGTAATCCAGTGACCTCTTGCTTCTTGGGGTCTCGGAAATCACAGTAGAAATAGGCCACCAATGCCAATCCCATATCACGTAGACGCTCAACTTGTCGAATGATGCTGGAGCTGATTGATGTTTGAATGAGCCGGACGAAATGTTTCAGGAACCACGTACCACAAAATACTCTTGCCAGACCCCGCTGTGTATTGATGTGGCATGCAGCGTGAGTGTGTGCGACAAGAAGAAAGTGGAAGAAACGCGTACGTTTGCCATGAATCCAAAACAGGGACCCTCTTTCTGTCCATTCCTTAAACGCGTCGCTTTGAGTGAACCATGAAGCAGTCCCTTCAAGGTGGTCTCTGCGGGCGATGTTGTGATTTGTTGAGGGATCTGGAGGAGAGAGCCAACTTCGAATGTCCCTTTGGAATTGGTTCCCTGAGAATGATAATCATATTTCAGCTTCGAAACCGTATGTAAAGATGTCGAGACTGACTCCGGATCTTGTTTATTCCATCTGTGTTATTTATATCGTGACCAACATGCGTCATCAGCCATGGAGATTGGGGGTCTTACGCCGGTCGAACATACCTAGAGCTTGTTGTACACCATGCGTTGACACCTTTCCGTCTGCCCCAATAAGTCTTGTTAGTCGTTTGGTTACCAGTAATGTAAGGTTTCTAACCATGCCTGACAACCTTCAAATCATCGGACAATCCATGGACGACTTCCAGCGTGCGAGCATCAGTCGTCAGAGATTCTTCCTGGGTGAGTCGGTCTAATCGCTGTAGGGTAGCCTCAACTTGTCTCTCTCCGAGTAACTTCTTGATGAATTTCTCTATACCACGATTGGCCAGTGAAGACCAGCACGTAATAGGTGGCTTACTGAACCGTCCCTGATTTATATGCTTTGTGGCTAATGCAAGTACATTGAGTACCTCAGTCGTGACTTTCACCATGACATTTGACATCGTAGGGGACGGCTGGATCTTCTCGGTGTAAACACGGAAGCGTGTGAGGAAACTGGAGACGCGTTCAAAGAGATCGCTAAGTGTGTCATAGCTTTCGCCGACCCCGACAGCTGCCTGACGTGGATAGATAGCACTCAACGGCCCCATAGGAAGAAGAGTGACACGTACTGAGAGGAGAACATCAATTCCAACGAATATCGCCTTTGTCGGCTGGAATGGCGTCTGTAGGGAGGCATGAGGATATGCAAATACAAAGAAAGTACCGTGTTGATCGCATACAAGGCCAGCTGCCTCGCCACTGATGGTGGAGAAAGCATGGACGGCTTGGACTATGGAACGAAGGGAGTCGATCAATTTGCGATGTTTGTCCCGATAGAGGTTGAATGAGGATTCTCTTTCTAGAACTAGTTGGAGGATGTCGTCGAGGGAAGAAGAGTTCTGGAGTTTCTCTGCAGAGGGATGTTTTGTGAGGTCAACTTTGGTCTGCTTGCGATAGTTGACTAGTGCGGCATCTAGGATGGGTTGAAAAGACGAGGAGGATGTGGCCATCGGAGACATCAAAATGTGGGGAGAGGGGGTTGTGTAGAGAGAATTACAAGGATCAGATTTACTGGTCAGTGCTTCGCGAGTAAATTGATGCGGCCCACCAAAGAAGGGAAACAGAGGAACGCCACCGTCCATCTGTTCACACGCTCCAACAGATTTTAACATTTACATGGATTGTGTACTAAGACCCGACTCCGTGACCGCAATCACTCGATCGCACCCGCGTGCATTTTGATCACCCATCGTACATCCTTGACCCGCAAGCCTCCTGCTGTATGGCACGCTAGGCGGAGTCAAGAATTTCCTCGCCAATGCACTAGCGACGTCTACGCTCGCTGAACATCTTTTCGGTCAAGAACTCCGAGCTGTCGAAGATGTACATCGGAGAGCTAGAAATGAATATCTGGCAGGTGTTCCAGAGGGCGCGCGATGCATATCCGTCGTATTCTTTGATGAGCTGGAAGACTCGATCAGCGCACGACGACTCGGAAGGTGTCATAGACCGGATCGTCTCACAGCGACTCGTCTAGTAGTGTTGGGGCGATAGATTGGTAAGTTCGAGTAGGTGCGCTGGTAGTTGTCTGTACAAGACAACGGACAGACTATACTCGGTAGCAGCGCTCGAGAGAAGTACGAGAACTGAGGCAGACAACACTGACTCTGAGGCTAACTACAGAAGCTTACATACAGTAGGGGCAAAGTGCCCCTTCGTGCATCGGGTGTAACAGAAGTATACCGAATGTCCAGTGAAAATGAAATGCGGCGGCGTAGTAGGCCGCGTTACTACGAACATAGGGATGTTAGTGTGTGCGTATGTGATGAGCGTAGTCCGTGATCGAGCGTTACCTACCCGAACCTCGGAAGTCCGACTGCTCCGTGGCGGGCTCACCTCCGACAACTCGCCCGATTCGAGGCTATCTCCACCACCACCTCTTCCGGCGGTACGGGCGGCAGCGGAGGCGTCTTTGTGATCAGTGCGACGAACAAGCAAGACCTGTTCAACCCAGTGGTGCTGCGTCCCGGGCGGTTCGGCAGGCCTGTTTATCCTTGGCACGTGTGCCAAGGATACGGACGAAAGGCAGCCTCGCACAAGCAGGTTCTGTCTCGACCCTGCGCTCGTCGCGCAAGGAGGGCCCGTTCGACTTTTACGGGCGTGAAGTTATTCTCTGTGCGCGGATGTGTTTCCCGAGGCCATCTCGCACAAAACGCAGGAAATTGATATGCTCACCGGCTGCGTACATCATACTTCATTTCTCTGCTTTTAGCGGAACTCTCCTCTAATTCTCACTTTCACTCCCCTGAAAACAGGCATACCCAATGCGCAATCAAGTCCATTGGCCACACCCTGGCCCATTCCTGACCCTTTCTCCCACGCCACAATACTACTACCTCCTTGAGATGGCAACGCACAGGAGATCGTTGTCGCCCATGGATGACTTTTGTGGTGGCAGTGCGCGAACTCATGCTGAGCACCTAGCAGGCCGAGAGGACATATTATATGGAGATTCGCAAATGTTTCCGGCAATCGATGAATTCCGGCAGCCACGACGTCGTGGACTTTCATGGAATAAATACCAATTCCAAGGACCAGGGGAAGAGGAAGACTGATGGTAGGAGTGCTGTCTAGGGAGAAGTTAAGCGGTAGTAACAACAAAACATGATTAAAGGGGTACATCAACAAGAAACTCACAGACATTAACATCATAGGAGCATCTGAACCCAGCCTTGTATCCCAAATGTCGAAATATAGCACCATCGAGCCAAGCGCGATTTCACTGGTGTCGCGACTACTGGGTAAGCCGCAAGAGTGAGTCAGTCAATATTCATATCGCTTCTAGTGGGGCGATAAACGTACTCACTTGTACTCAGCCTTCCTGTCAATACGGCATCAAGGTTCAATTTTGGACACTCCTGGTTTTGCATGTCGATCTCAATTGCAGGCCTGCATAGGGATTGGCAAGGGTATGGTAAACCCCATGGGTTTTGGGTAGGGTATGGTGGGGTCAGGGTCAGGGTCAAGATATTCTACCCTTCAAAAACCCATACCCTTGGCTGTGGGTTTCAGGGGTATTGGGGTATTGGGCCAGAGCTCACCAGAGGCAGGGTAAGTTGATCTATGCCATCTTGAGTCTGATATTTCCAACATGGTCTCATGCTCAATATGAGCTTGCCTTTCTCCATACTCATATGTCAATAACATTTGCACTCTACATGACCCCCTCTGCCCCTTAGCATACAGTACATGCTGAGTGTGTGCAGCTAGTTGAGCAGCATGCCCACACATGTGCAATGTAGCACATATTGTTGTATCTCTGGGTTGTTGTTGGCATCCCATTCATACTCAAGCCACATTTCTGGCCTGCCTTTTGGACCAAAGTACCAATTGTAGTCCTTGGCAAGTGTTGGCAGGACAAAGGAGTAGGTGGCAAGCATGAATTTGGTGTGGCTATTGGTTGATCTAGAGGAGAGGGAAAGAGCACATGGGCTACCACTGCCATTCAGGCTATTTGAGCTGTTGGCAGTAGAGGTATTTATTGGGAAGGCAACCTACTGTAGGTAGGATGATATAGGTAGAGTGAAGGAGGTAATATATTACAGGAGGCAATCCAGAAATACATATGAAATGTGAGGCAAGAACATGTTGCCTAAAATGTTTGACCTACATCCCTATATACACACAGCTGACCCATCTCTACCCCTCTACCCATGAAAACCCATCCCTATACTTACCAAACCCCAGGGTACCCTGGAATTGACCCCAAAAAACCCACACCCATGAGCATGGGTGTTGTTAAGGTCCAAGGGCCTTAAGATGCGACGTGCACAGTTTGTCTGGCAACGCAGAGAGTCACAAGGGACTGGCACCCTTAGTGACGATGGTAGGTGCTTCAAGATGAAGTTCCACAAGATGAATGTCTTGGGAGAAAGGTAGGGTGACAAGGGAGAGTCTCAAGGGATCTTGAGATGACCTAAAGAGAGATGAGATAGAGGGAAAAGAGGGAAGCACACAGGAAGGGTTTGGAGAGCAACAACACTTGGATTGGAAAACCAAGTCAGGCTTAAGGCCTCTTCTATGATACAAGCTGGGCTTATATACTACTGAGGCAGCTACCATGACTAAGTATCCTAGTTAGATGAACAATGGGGATCTGGGAACAATGGAGACAAAGACAATAACAAGGGGGAACAATAGGGAATGAGACAATGGGCCCAGAGACAATAAGGTCCCCATATATGGCAGACAATGGGCTGTAGGACAATAAGTGGTGAGAACAATAAGGAGTGGTCATGTGATGAGAAGGTCAGGTGATCACCCAGTCAGGTGACAAAGGTCAGGTGACCAATCAGGTGACATAAGGTCATGTGACATAAAAAGGGTAAGGAAAATAGAAAATAAAATAGGGGCAGAACCAGATTGTAACAGGTGTGGGTTTTTTGGGGTCAGGGTCAGGGTGGGCCTTGAGTGACCCAAGGGTTACCCTTGCCAATCCCTAGGCCTGCATCCAACATCAGATCTCAAGTGGCTCATGCACTTGATAGACACTTGAGCAATCAACAACTTCCACCCTCAAGGGGCTCTCTTATTCAATGATACTGTTAAGGTCCAATGGCCTTAAGGTGCGACATGCACAGGTTATCTAGCGATGCAGATAATCACAAGGGACTGGCACCCTTAGTGATAACGGTAGTGCCTTGAAGAGTCCCAAGACGAACATCTTGAGGTGAAGAGGGAGTTTGGAGGAAGAGTCTCAAGGGACCTTGAGACAATCCAAAGAGAAAGGAGGTAAAGAAGGATAAAGGCACATGGATTTGATGAGAGCAACAACACTTGGATTGATAAACCAAGTCAGGCTTAAGGCCTCCTCTATGATACAAGCAGGGCTTATATACTACTGAGGCAGCTACCTGACTAAGCATCCTAAGGGGACAAACAATGGATCCTGGAGAACAATAGGAGCCAAGACAATAAGAAGTAGAACAATAGGCATCCCCTATTAAGGTGGACAATGGACTATGAACAATAAGGCAGTCAGAACAATAAGGCAGTCATGTGATGAAAGTCAGGTGACAGGTCAGGTGATGGACCATATGACATAAGGTCATGTGACTGAAAAGGTAAGGGGAAATAAGAAAATAAAATGGGGGCAGAACTGGATCGTAATAGATACAAATCCTTGTCCTTTGGTATGACCACTGGTGGTCCAGTAACAGTGCTATTACATCAAGTTGTGCAATTTTGCTTGCCAGCACACACAATGTTGAGCAGGGTCCATGTGATCTGTAAGAAGAAGTGTGAGAAAATCAAAATAGGGCACTTCAGTAGAGTAGAGTCACTATGAACACAACAGCTACTGAATCTCAGTAGGCAAAACACCTGAAATTCAGGGTTTTATCACTTGAAACTAAGGTGTTTCCACACCATTCAGTACTTTGATCATGTTCTACTCTGACTTTTTTACATACTAACTACTGAAATTAAGGTGTTTCCACACCGTTCAGTATGTGAAACTACTGAATTTCAGTAGCTCTTGAGTTTATAGTGAGTACTATCACCCACCATCATTTCAGCACCCACCATTACTTCAGCAGTCACATTTGTCACGAATCATCACACATTGTCATGGTTCCTGGATTGAAACTCCGGCAGGTGAGCAGGAACAGGTTGATGCAGAAGTATAGATGACACCAAATTAAAGAGCCTTTTTCTTGACTTATAAGACCATTTCTTTGCAAATCAAGTATGGAATTAAAGTGCGACAAGTGTTACAGTATAGGACATAGGTGGCATGCAGTACCCATTGCTGTTGGTCATCTATCATTTAGTGGAGTCATAATGGTGAAGCTGGATGGTGTAATGGTTATTATGTTTTGCTTACATGAGTGAGCAGGTGGGTCTGTTGGTTCAATTCCATGATGGTGCAATATATGCTCTTGTTATTTTCATCAGCCTATCAACACTGGATATTATCTTTTTTTGCCAGTGGTCCATCTCATGTCATGTTCTGAAATTTATATGTATATATTTGCATCTTCCATACAATGTTTTAGAGGTTGGGTCCAAAATGCCGACTACACCCCAAGGACGCAGGACGTGTACAGTGCACGTGTGCAACACGTGGATGTGTCATATTTAAAACTCCGCTTCGGCACATGTTGGTAGAGTGACAGTCTGCGTGAGTCGGCGTGACGAAGCACAATTTCAGGATCTCAAGAACTACAGCACCGTTTTCATTCATTCAACTTCACAGACAAAGGTATGATGCAAGGGCTTATATGTGTAAAGTAAAATGAAGGGAATTTCATGTATTTGGTGGAATGCCGAAGTGATGGTGGGTGCCGAAATGATGGTGGGTGATAGTACTCGTAAGTTATCACCATCTCGATGGGCCATGAGCATTTCCTGTGTAAATAATTGACAATAACAAGTCATCAATATGCAGAGTCCGCTGTCCGCCCGACATCGCTCAGGTTTGTAAGGATCTGCAATTTGAACGCTGACATGCACTGATATGTTGACAGGTGATACGTGGCATCTGGACTTTGCAAATCTAGCTTGGCCACTTGGCCACAAGTCCCTGTGATTGATAGTACATTACGTGCTGTGTGACGCTCACCCAGTGGCTTACTGTGTAACAGACTTTTACCTCTCGATGCCCAGTGTAACCGCCGAACCTGCCAAGTGCCAAGATATCTCAGTCCTGGTCCAAAGCCAAGGAAAAGCGCCAGGGACACCCAAGGCCGCGGGCTCAGAACGCCTTAAGACCATCGTGCGCAGGTTGCCCCCGAACCTCCCCGAGCAGATCTTCTGAGCAGTCCGTGCAGACCTGGATCACCGATGAGACTGTAATTTGGAAGGAGTCTTATCCTGGCAAAGCAAAGAAGTGAGTGCCAAGGACAAATTTGTTGCGGTTTGGTGGGCTCTTACGGACATCATCAATGGGGCGATTCGGATCGGAAGGTCGAACAAGGAGAACGTCTAGTCCAGAGCGTACATCGCTTTCAGGAACGAGTAATTAGTCGCCAGGTTCAGCCGCGAGTGTGATGGGGACATATTCAAAGATTAAGCAGGTCTCTCTTCTCATATTACTTCCGTGCTTGAGCTCAAAATGACGTGATCTGGATTGATGCCCAAAGGGAACGAATCGCAAGCCGTGGTGGAATTTGTTCTATATCAAAATCTACCACCGGAGAAGAAATAGTGGACAGTAGGAACACGAGCATCGATGAAGGTACGTCGTACTAGTAGTCTTTTCGAAGCCTCTCTCGCCTCATCATCTGAATTAGATGAGGAGTACATCGCCTTTCTGCAGTCTCTGTGGGCTCCTTCAACCAAGCCTCACGACGCTGACCAGCTTATGGAGATGCTGGGTCCGTCCCATCGCGCATATAATTTTCAGACATCATCTTGCTCACACGATTCTGGTTGCCTCTACTAGACGTCCCGCCATGCCGACTTCCACACCCTTATTGGACGCCCTCAAGGCCGAAAAATCTGCTCGACAGGACAGAGGCGATCCAAAGGAATCATCCTCACTACAAGGACGCCGCTCAAGCAACCAAGAAGGATAACTCCAAAGAAGGCCGCCGCCGCCTCCGGTGCTGCTTCCGGGGCGAAAAAAAGCGGCAATTCAACCACGCCGCCTGGCAAACGAGCCGCAAAGAGGGCTGGGGCCACCGCTGCAGCCGCTCAGAAGGCGTCTGCTCAGGTTGGATCCACGACGCGGCCGAAGACAGGAAACACATACGTTACTCCACCTGTGGCCAAGTCATCTCCGTCCTCTCCGAGCAAGGGCAAATCCGGGCGAGGCAGCAAGCGTCAGCTCAAACCACTGTCCATGCCACCAGGTCAAGCCACACCGAGCTTCCTCTTGTCCTGTCTAAACTGGTGGACGTACCTCATACACAACTCCCATTGATGCCCTCAGTGTCGCCATCACCCCGTTGATCCCCGGGGTCTAGAGGTTTTTGTTATTATCCCCGTTTTTGTATTATTTCATTTACTGACATTGCTACTCCCGTCACCCCAAATTTCGATGAATTTGTAGATACCTCGAGTGACCGTAGCTTGTCCAATCTTGACGGTATATACATTGGATAAAAAAAGGTATTAATTTTCGTTTGCTGTCGCTCACGCTCACTCCTTTTCACACTGTCATGGAATAATCTAGACATACCACGGGTATCCTGGGCCGCTGACCCCTTCGAGAGTGGCACGGAATCAATTAATCAAGGCCCGCTAGTTGGCTTTCTTCGAGTAAATTGTAATTTATTTACATCATCCGTAAACGTGTAAACTTCTGAAAAAGTGTATTTAAGTCCTTACACTACAGTATCCCATTCATCTCACTGATGACCCGTTTTGTATATTATATTCTGACAATAATTGCACAATCTTCCGCTCCCCAAACCGCACTGCCACCTGAGATGGTGTCCAGCCGTCGTCATTCTGTACTCCGACACTTGCTCCTTGCTTAAGGAGCGCCTCCACAATCTCCAAGCGACCCCATTCTGATGCAAGGTGCAATGCAGTCGAGTTTCCCTGCATCTTCGCACTCACGTCAGCGCCATGGTCGAGTAACAACAGGACAACGCCCAAATGTCCATATCGCGACGCTGTGTGCAACGGTGCCCAGCCGATCCCGTCCTGGGAGTTCACGTCCGCACCATACTTAACTAACAACTCGGCAGTTTCCGCCCATCCGCGCTGAGACGCATAAAACACTGGAGTCCGGTGAATCGCGTCCCGTTTGTTAACATCCGCACCACCGTCAAGTAATGACCGCACGGTTTCAACATCCCCCACCTCTGACGCAGTATGCAACGTAGCTCCCTCGTCAGAACTAGCAGTACCTTGCACGTGACCAATTGATGGCTGCGTGACTTTGGGAAGGGAGTCCTGTGATGCTGCATCCGAAAGGGTCACGTCGGTTGGGAGTTGATAATGCATGACCCCCATGCACTCCGCTAAGAACCTTGCTACATCAGATCTCCCATTTTGGAGTGCCAGGTCTAACGGGGTCACGTCGTCGCTGTTGCGAGTGTTGATATCTGCACCTGACTCGAGGAACAGCCTCACGACGTCGAGATGTCCACCTTGAGCTGCTTTGTGTAGTGGTGTGTAATTCTTGCTATCTCGAGAGTTAACATTTGAACCAGATGCGAGCAGTAGACGTGCGATTGCGAGTTGCCCATGACGTGATACCAGGTCTAAGGGCGTTTCTTGGTCCTCGTCCTGCAGATTAACATCCGTACCACACTGGATGAGTAATTCGGCAACGGTAAGGTGGCCGTAGGTGGATGCGAGATGGAGGGCAGTACAGGAGCACTGTCCGTCCAGATTCGAATCTGAGTTGGGGGTCATGGAACTGGTGCATAGAATGAAATTAGATATCGCGGCTTACCACTAGATGGGATGTGACCGTCATTGTGACGGGGGCCCACAGTCGCGCCGCTCTCAAGTAGCAAATGCGCGACATCCAAATATCCATTTTGCGATGCGAACATCAACGAGGTCCAGCCATTGTTGCCACGGGAGTCCACGGTCGCGCCGTTCTCGAGTAACAAACGCACGACATCCAAATGTCCATTTTGCGACGCCACCATCAATGAGGTCCGGCCATTGTTTCCACGGGAGTCGACAGTTGCGCCGTTCTCGAGTAACAAATGTATGACATCCAGTTGTCCATAATACGATGCGAGCATCAATGAGGTCCAGCCACCGTTGTCACAGGGTTCAAAAATCGCACCGTTCTGGAGTAAAAAACGCACGACATCCGCATGTCCATGTCGCGATGCAAGCATTAATGGCGTCCGACCTTCCTTGTCACGGGAGTCCACAGCTGCGCCATGCCGTAACAATACCCGGGCGATCTCCACTTCTCCTTGGAGTGATGCCCTGGACAATGGGGTTCTCTTAAAGGCGGTCCGAGAGTCGACATCTGCATGGTGGTCGAGTAATAGCTCTATCACATCCACACACCCTCTTCGCGATGCTTCATACAGTGGGTCAAATTGGTCCTTATTCAGGGCGGCCACATCTGCACCATGTTCAAGAAGCAACGTCATGATTTTGAGATTTCCTTTGACAACTGCGGCATGCAATGGGGTACAGTGGTGTCCTCCCCTGGTATTGATGTCCCCTGGACGGGTGACAATTAGGTGTTCCACAAGGTCACGGAAACCACATAGCGTGGCATAGTATAATGATGTACCCTCCGGTGATGATGGATGCGCCGCAATCATGATTTCCCGGAATGGATAGTCAATATCGTGTATCCATACCCATGTCGCAAAGTATGGCTTTTCGGGGTCAAACAGACGCTCCATCGCGTCTTTGATTCTAGAAGACACACCATGGAGATGGGCGTGGTCGACCCAGTATCGAGCCGCGTAGATGGCGAGGGGGAAGTCCTTCATAGTGTCCTTGTCAGCCTGGTCGTCCAACGCGAGAAGGACGCTCAGAGAAGCCTTCGCGAGGATCACGTGTGCTGAGTGAGGAAGAATGTGGTACCGGGAAAGACCCTTCCCAGCATTGGCAAGCCTTTCCGATGTCAAGTATTCCTTGACGGAAAAGTGCGAGAATCGGACCACTCGCGACCCCGTCTATGTCGACGATGGTGATTAAACTTGAGCATATCGATAACACCTCTTCTTCTGGGTTATCAGGACGCCAATCCATGTGGTATCGGGGAAGTTCTCCAGACTCGAATTCAATCGCAAGGATGTCCCCAAGCTCCTCCACACAAAGTGGCCTAATTGACTCCACAACACATTGAAAGAGATGTTGTGCATATTCCTGTCTCTCCTGAGGGATACCTTTCAGTATGCGATCGTAGGTCTCGTCCAAACTCTCCGGCAAGTGATCAAGGGCACGTCGAATTGCGGAGGGAAGACAGCGCCTCAAGGCTTCGAGTTGGCATGTGACCCAGCGAAACCTGGGTAGTTTATGAGAACTGTCGTAAGTGGGCTTAGTAACGATGGCTTACATTCCATCAGCCTTCTGAGAGAGTATCGTGATGACTGTTTCCTTGTCGTTCTCCCTCCATTTTCGCATCTTCCTGTCTGAAGTCACGACAAACTTGACATAGTCGGCAATATCTTTCTTTTGTCCGGCTTCGCCATGAAGAGAAACGGAATGAGGTGCCAAAGATGAGAGGGCAGTTCGAATATCTGCCTCAGGGCGACTCGTCGCACATATACGGACATTCGGCAGTTGAAAGTCAACCAGTTTATTCACCAGCTCGAGCACCCATTCTCGATGGGGCTTTACACCAGAGTCACTGGGACATTCGTCAAGGCCATCGATGATAATATACACTGTTGGCAGTCCTTCGGTTTTGATCATCTTTTCTAAGCAGCTCAGCAGTGCGTCATCATCTGGGTGCCGAGATCCTCCATCGTACTCAGAATATAGGGCAGAAAGAATGTTGTAGCAGGGATCGGATTTGGCTGAAAGCTGAGAAACAAGGGAAGCTAGTAATCCAGTGACCTCTTGCTTCTTGGGGTCTCGGAAATCGCAGTAGAAATAGGCCATCAAGGCCAATCCCGTGTCACGTAGACGTTCAACTTGTTGAATGATGCTGGAGCTGTTTGATGTTTGAACGAGCCGGACGAAAGGTTTCAGGAATGACATACCACAAAATGCTCTTTCCAGACCCCGCTGTGTATTGATGGCGAGATTAGTGCATGCGATAAGAAGGAAATGGAAGAAACGCCTACGTTTACCATGAATCCAAAAGAGTGACCCTATTTCTGTCCATTCCTTAAACTGGTCGCTTTGAGAGAACCATGAAGCAGTTCCTTCAAGGCGGTCTCTGCGGGCGATGTTGTGATTTGTCGAGGGATCTGGGGGGGAGAGCCAACTTCGAACGTCCTTTTGGAACTGGTTCCCTAAGAATCACATTCAGATTAGACAAGCATGTGTGTAAATGTCGGGACTAACTCCGCATCTTGTTTATTCCATCTGCTGTCTCTTGTATCGTAACTAACATCCTTCGTCAGTTTCGGGAGGATTGGGTGTTTCACACAGGCCAGACATACTTAGAGCTTGTTGTATACCAACCATTGATGCCTTGCCATCTACTCGAACAAGTCTCGTCAATTGCTTGATAGCCACTAAAGTAAGGTGCCCCACCATCCATGACGACCTTCAAATTGTCGATGAGGCCATGGACAACTTCTAGCATGTGGGCACCAGTCATCCGAGCTTCCTCTTGAGTAAGTCGGTCTAATCGCTGTAGGATAACCTCAACATCGCTCTCTCCGAGTAATTTCTTTGCGAATTTCTCTGTACCAAGATCAATAGTGAAGATCAGCGGGTAGTGGACTACTTACTAAGGCGTCCCTTTTTTATTTGCTCTGTGGCTAGCGCAAGCACGTTGAGTAGTTCAATCATGATTTTCACCATGATATCTGACAACGTAGAGGACAAGGGGATCTTCTCGATATATATATGAAGACGTTTCAGGAAATTTGCTACGCATTCAAAGAGATCGTTAAGGGCATCGTAGCTTGCACTGACGCTAATAGCCGTCTGACATGGGCCAATATATCACAAAGGTATTATAGAGGTACACATTACGTACTGAGAGGAGGACATCGATGCCCGTGAATACCGCCTTTGTCGGCTGGAATGGCACCTGTAGGGAGGTACAAATATATGACCTGATAAGGAGAATTCAGCATGCATTGCTCACCAGGCCAGCTGCCTCGCCAAGGATGCCAGCAAATGCATGGACGACTTTAACCACCGGGCGAAGGCAGTCGATCAACTTATGATATTTGTCCCGATGGTCCTTGAATGCCGCCCCTCTTTCCAGAAATAGTTCCACGATGTCATCTGGGGAATGGCAGTTCTCGAGTTGCTCTGCAGAGGGATGTTTGGTAAGGTCTATTCCCGTCTGCTTGTGATAGTTATCTAACACGGCATCAAGGATGGATGGAAACACTGGAAAGTTGGGAAGGGACATGGTCATTGAAGACATCAAGGGGGATTGGAGAGATTTGTTAAGGATCAGAATCCCCCAGCAAGTTGCCCAGGTTGCACGGTGTAGTGCAAAAGCGGAAGGGAACACCGTTACACGCTCGCACGTTCGTTTGAGTCCAAAGTACAGTAGTGTTACGGTTCTTCACTTCAGATGATGGAGGCAGAAGTAAGTTGGTTTGTGCGTGTTTGCGCGACCCTAACCCTAACGAATGATCAGGGCAGACGAGTGACTGGATGCCGAGTCTCGTCATATAGAAATGATCGATGACCATTTAATGTCATAAATGTTTTAATTATACCAAGAAATAAAGTATATTTGAGTCTGTACTGTTATCCCGTTCTCAGTCACCTACTTCCCCTTGTACATCGTATTCCGACAATAATTGCATAATTTGCCACCTTCCAAACCGCGAAGCTACCTGATATGGTGTTCGCCCTTCATCATTCCGTACACCAACATCTGCTCCGTGCTCAAGGAGTAGCTTGACGCCTTCATAGTGACCAACCAATGAAGCCTGATGCAATGAAGTCCAGTGTATCATGTTCTTCGCATTCACATCAGCCCCATGATCGAGTAACAACTTGACAATGTCTAAGTGTCCCAGTCTCGACGCTATGTGCAACGGTGTCCAGCCAGTCGCGTCCTTGGAGTTCACATCCGCGCCATACTCGATTAGCGACTTGGTAACTTCAACACTTCCGCTATAAGAAGCAAGAATCACTGGGGTCCGGTAAACACCATTCCGTTTGTTGACATCGGCGCCACCGCCAAGTAATGACCGCACGGTCTTGACATCCCCCTCCTCCGTTGCAAGGTGCAATGGAAATTCCGAGTCGAAACTATTCACGCCTTTCCCACAGTCGACCGACGGCTGCATAACGTTGGGAAGGGGATCCTGTGATGCTTTGTCCGAATGGGTGACATCGGCGGGATCCTGAGAATTCACGACACCCATGTAGTCTGCCAAAAGCCTTGCCACGTCATTTCTTTCATTACGACGTGCCAGGTCCAAAGGGATCGTGTCACTGCTATTGTGGATATTGACGTCTGCGCCTGACTTGAGTAGCAGTGTGACGACGTCGAGGTGTCCACTTTGAGCCGCCTTGTGTAATGGAGTAGAATCCTCGCTATCTCGAGAATTGATGTTTGATCCAGATGCGAGCAACAGATGCACAATCGCGGGTTTCCCGTGACCCGATGTGAGGTGCAAGGGTGATTCTTGGTTCTGGTTCCGTGAATTGACATCTGCACCGTACTGGATGAGGAGTTCGGCAACAGTGAGATGGCCATCTATGGATGCGAGATGGAGTGAAGTACAGAAGCTCTGTTTATCTAGATTTAAATCTGCATGGTGGTCAAGGAACTGCCGCATGGCATGAGGGTCGATATCGCCACGTACCACTGGATGGAATGCGGCTATTGTCGTGATAGGAGTCTACAGCCACTCCATTTTGGAGCAACAAACGTACGACATTCGAATGTCCATTTTTTGATGCGAACATCAGTGAAGTCAAGCCATCATTATGGCGGTTGTCCATAGTCGCGCCATTCTGGAGCAATAAACGCGCGACATCCACGTATCCGTTGAACGATGCGGACATCAACGAGGTGAAACCATCGTTGGCGCAGATGTTCACATCCGCTCCGCTTTGGAGTAACAAACGCACGATATCCAGATGTCCCTTCAGCGATGCGAAAATCAATGAGGTACAGCCGCTGTTGTGATAGGAGTCCACAGTCGCGCCATTCTGGAGTAACAAACGCACGACATCCAAATGACCCTTTAGTGATGCAAATACCAACGGGGTCCACCCGTCATTATGACGTGAATCGACGGTTGCGCCGTTCTGGAGTAACAAGCGTACGATGTCTAGCCGGACGTGGTTCGACGCGAACATCAATGGGGTCCGGCCATTCTTGTCGTGGGAGTTCACAGTTGCGCCGTTCTGGTGTAACAAACGCACGACATCTAGCCGTCCGTAGATCGATGCGAACATCAATGGGGTCTGGCCGTACTTGTCATGGGAGTCCCCAGTCGCGCCATTCTGAAGTAACAAATGCACGACATCTAGCCGTCCGTGGTTCGATGCGAACATCAATGGGGTCTGGCCATCCTTGTCACAGGAGTCTACAGTCGCGCCGTTCTGAATTAACAAACGGACAACATCTAGATGTCCATTTTGCGATGCGAGCACCAATGGGGTCAAGCCATCGTTGTCACGAGAATCCACGCTTGCGCCATTCTGGAGTAACAAATGCGCGACTTCCCGATGTCCATGTGGCGAGGCGTTCTGATGTCAAGTATTCCTTGACTGAAAAATGTGAGAACCGTACCACTTGCAGCCCGTCCATGTCGACAATGGTAATTAAACTTGAGCAAACAGATAACACCTCTTCTTCTGCGTTCTCAGGGCGCCAATCTAAGTGGTATTGAGGAAATAATTCCGCCTCGAATTCGATCGCGAGGACGTCCGCAAGCTCCTCCACACGAAGTGGCCGAATGGACACCGCAACGCATTTTAAGAGGCATTGTGCATAGTCCTGTTTCTCCTGAGGAATGCCTTTAAGTATGCGATCATACGTCTCATCCAAACCCTTCGGCAAGTGATCAAGAGCACGACGAATTGCGGAGGGAAAGCAGTGCTTGAGGGTTTCTAGTTGGCACGTGACCCATCGAAACCTGAGTGGTGGTAATGAGAACTGTCGTTATTCGGTACAACGGTGATGGCTTACATCCCGTCGGCTTTCTGAGAGAGCGTGCTGATGACTAGTTCCTTGTCCTCCTCCTTCCACCTCCGCATCTCCCGCTTTGAGTAGACGACAGATCTGACATAGTGGGCGATATCGTTCTTTTGTCCAACCTCGCCATGGAGAGAAACAGTGTGAGATGCCGAAGACGCAAGGACAGCTTGGATATCCGCCTCAGGGCGACTCGTCGCGCAGATGCGAACATTTGGGAGGTGTAATTCAACCAATTTCAGCTCGAGGACCCATTCCCGAGGGGAGTTGACACCAAAGTCGTTGGGGCATTCGTCAAGAGCATCGATGATAATATACACTATTGGCTGTCCTTCGGTTTTGAGCATCGTTTCCAAGCAACTCAGTAGAGCGTCATCGCCAGGCCGCAGTGATCCTGCATCATAATTAGAGTATAGGGAGAGGAGAATATTGTGGAAAGCATCGGATTTGGCGGAAAGCTGGGCGACAAGGGAAGCTAGTAACCCGGTGACCTCCTGCTTCTTGGGGTCTCGGAAATCGAAGTAGAAATAGGCCATCAAGGCCAATCCCGTTTCACGTAGACGCTCAATTTGATGAATAATGCTAGAGCTAGCTGATAGTTTGAATGAGCTGGACGAAGATCCTTGGGAATCACTTACCACAACATACTCTTGCCTGATCCAGCTGTGAAATCATGTCAGGTGGCAATCGGTGCGTGTGACAAAGGGGAGGTGGGAGAGAAACGTACGTTTGCCGTGAATCCACAGGAAAGAGCCCGTCGCTACCCATTCCTTAAACCTGTCGCTTTGAGTGAACCATGAGGCAGTTCCTTCGAGGTGGTCTCTCCGGGCAATGTTGTGGTTCGTCGAGGGATCCGGGGGCGAGAGCCAACTTCGAACGTTTACTTGGAATTGGTTCCCTGAGAATCACAGTTAGCATCGACAACCATATGTGTAAATTTGGGGACTTACTCTGCATCTTGTTTATCCCATCTGCCATCTCTTGTAACGTAACTAACATGCGTCATCAGTTTTCGGAGGATTGGAAGTTCCACCAGATGGAACGTACCTAGAGCTTTTTGTATGCCAGCCATTGATGCTTTCCCATCTACACAAAAGGTCTCGTCAATTGGATTGCTTGATGAATACCAGGATAGGGCACCCCACCATTCATGACTATCTTCAAATTATCGAACAGTCCATGAACAACTTCCAGCGTGTGAGTAACGGTCATCCTAGCTTCCTCCTGGGTAAGTCGGTCTAATCGCTGTAGGATAGCCTCGACGTCACTCTCTCCGAGCAGTTTCTTTGCAAATTTCTCTGTATCGCGATCAGCCAAGAAAATCGGCAGACACTGGGCCACATACTGAACCGTCCCTGTTGAATCTGCTTTGTGGCTAACGCGAGTACATTGAGTACTTGGACCATGATTTTTACCAGGAGATCCGACATCGCAGGGGACGAGGGGATCTTCTCGGTCAAGATATGGAGACGTCTGAGGAAATTTGCGACGCATTCAAACAGATCGCCAAGTGCGTCGTAACTTGCACTGACGCCAACAGCTGCCTGATGTGAATGAATATCACATAAATGCCCAGTGAAGAGAAGGGTGATACGTACTGAGAGGAGAGCATCAATTCCAGTGAATATCACTTTCGTCGGTTGAACCGGCACCTATAAGGAGCGTAAGGATGTGGCCTGATTGGGAGAATACAATTTGCTGAACTTACGAGGCCAGCTGCCTCGCCAAGGATGCTAGAGATCGCATGGACGACTTGGACTACAGGGCGAAGGCAGTCGATCAACTTGCAATATTTGTTGCGATAGTCTGCGAATGCAGATTCCCTTTCTAAGAGTAGTCGGAGGACGTCGTCAGGTGAATAGTAGTTCTGGAATTGTTCTGCGGAAGCATGTTTGGTGAGGTCTATTCCGGTCTGACTGGAATAGTTGTCCAATGCGGCAGCTAGGATGGTTTGAAAGGACGACGTGGGTGAAGACAAAGTTGCGGTTGCGAGCAGGTGGGAGCTGACAAGAATCAGACGTACCTGGACCGCAGCAGTGCTTCTACCTTTTAGTGAGGGAAAGAGCGCAGGCTACTTACCGTAACAGTGTGGGGAGCCAAATTAGCATGATATTCCTCGCATTTGTATCCGCTCTCCCTTTTGCCGCTGTTGTGAATGAAACCCGCGAAGATATGAGTATCCGTATCCACCGACTCTCCTCGAGAGGGAACAGGATCAAGGTCAGCTTTACCAAGGCAATTCCTGACCAGATTAACCAACGTACCAGTATCCGCCAGACTGGACTGCAATTCTGAGAGGGCCGCTCTCAACACGTCCAACAGGAAACAGATAATTTGTCAACCTAACTCTACATTTCTTCACTTATGAAACGTCGAACATGACAACAAGAAGTCCTATTTGTCTCCGAGTCCTCCAAGTTCAGGACGCTGCCCTGGGAGAACTTGACAAGTCTGTCGAGGAAGACGAAGGTCGTCCTCACCACGAGGTTTCACCCAACGCTTATGGCCGTTCAACTCGCTAGGGTTTACACTGGGTGAGTTTCTCACATCATTCTGGTCGGGTTCTGACCCTTGGTACGGATTGCAGATTGCAATGACCCAAACTGTGCGACTATGATTTCAAGATGTCGAAGTATCCATCGAAAACTTCACGCCCTTATCATAACTGGTCTTCAATCTCCCCTGAGGTTCATCCCCGCCTGAATCCGCAACCCTTCATGTTTACGGTTGAAATCTCTGCGATGAGCAAATTCGTGTCTCAAGTACACAGATACTATTTCATGACCCCCGAAAACCACCACGACCTCCCCTAAATCCTCCACCACCGCGACCACCACCACGGAACCCACCTGAGCCACCACGACCTCCAAAGCCTCCGCGGCCACGGTCGCCCCCAAAGCCCCCCCGGCCGCCACCTCGTCCTCGTGGACCCCCACGTCCTCCTGGCGCCCCACGACCCCGCCCTCCCGCGGCGCCCCGGCCCCTTCCCTGGCCTTTTTCTTGTAGAAGTAAAGACGTTACACGATCTGGAATACTCAAGTGACCTGGAACAGATATACGTACTTGTAATTCCTGCTCAGAATATTAATATAGCATCACCTTGTCCTACGGATGAGGATCACATACCTCCCATTACCTTTGGTTTTGGTAAAAATCGTTCTATCGGAAGTAGTTTGTCCCCTGCGATATACACCTTGTCGCCTTGCTTGAAGCTACTGGCAACCATGCCCTCTCCCATTTTCACAGAGAAATAGACCTCGTTAATCGGCCCAAGAATTTCGTCGACTTTGCCGATCACGGATTTGTTTTGCAGGTAGATCGGCGCGTTGAAATATGGTACTTTGTCCGGCATGAGCGAGGAACAGAGCATCTCATCTTCCACCGCGTGAAGGAAAGAACCCATTTCTATACACATATCCGCTTGTGTTCAGTGGAATGACTTTGAGTAAGTCGTTGGTACAAACCAAGAACGGTATCAGGCGGCCCTAGGTCTCGCGGGGGGCCTCCACCACGGAATGATCCTCTTCCTACGATATCAGGTCATAGGATCACAAAGAAAGGCGGTCAAGCGAACGTAAATGCTCACCTCCACCTCGGTGAAAACCTCCTCTTCCTCCTCGAGACATTTTGTGAGCAACGAAAGAGACCTCGACTTCCTTTTTTGGCGATGCATCGGGTGTTACGCGGTCACGGACGGACTTTGAGGAGGAATCACATTCAACAACTAAATTATGCCACGAGCGCACCTCCCGTCCTTGGACTCACATCCACCCGTAAGCTCCTCTGAATGGCCGTAAAGACTAACAAGGGCATCACTGTGGCTATTGAACACATTCTTGAGGATGACAAGGGCGACATCCTTCAAGTTGGGACTGATGTTTGGAATGCGCTTGTCCCAACCCCCACGTGCGAAGGACCGATCACGGTCTCTGTCAGCCTGCTACACGTAGAGACAGGAAGACATGGAGTCTCTCTTTCTCAATCCGTAGTGTGCTCGGCCGTTCATAGTAAAGATGTTCAGGTGAGCGATAAATTCTAAGGTGTGTGGTGAACGACCTCGGACCCAAAACACCCCAGGTAACAGCGGTCGGCATTCCTCCAGACTTGGCAAAGCCATTCCCTCACATATTCGTTTCCATCCCCCCTTCTCGACGTGCTGTAAAGACGCACAAAATCGCGGCAATCCAGCCCATTCCGTTGCAGGAGATATTCGTCCAAGCGCTTTCCAGCACCGCGTATAACAAGGCGAAGACCGACGTCTCATCTTTTGAGGATTGGTTATGTCGTGACCAGAGGATCCTCCGGCAGGATTCAGTGTACAGCCTAGATACCCAGGACTGCCTCGATTCCGCACCCTTAAGATACAAAGTTATTATGACTGAGCCTGTCCCGCAAGGATATGCCCAGAAATCGCAAACTTTGTTTACGCTACTCCCGCCCGCAGATAGTTCGCAGGCCATCGACGAACACCACGCGTCGTTATCATCCTCCCTTACAGAAGACGTCCAAACCGTAGACGACGACGAGGGTCTCGAGATTGGCGAGAACTTTCTGGCCAGTTCCTTAATTCCTCAGCCCTCTTCATACACCCAAAAAAATGACTCCTCGACTATTCGTGTGTCACGCCTTGCCCACGAGTTCACAGCAAATCCCTTGTCGACGCCCGTTTCTCTGGATCTGGATGAGTATACGATGTACGTGCGGACTGTCGATCTCCCCAAGGTTGGGGTGCTTGATGGCGATTGGGTGAGTGACAACACTGAGACATAAAGCGGGTACATGTCTGATGGATGCCAGGCCATAGCACAGCTCCCATCATCGAGAAGTCGTCGTCTAATTAGGCTGGAAGCCAACGACGAAGTAGTATGCGATTCGTACGGCCTTACATCTTCTCGATTCCCTGTATTGGCTGATTTATCGCTTCAGTGGCCTTGTCAAAACTTCCCCTATACTCCTGCACAATATTGACCCTGAGCTTCGGGCGACTCCCACCCTTCTGTACCTCCAGGCCGCACCCGACGGTATAGGCAGTCGCAGCCTGCCAATGGCGAAAGCGGTGACAATTGCCCGGGTGGCTTCTAGGCTGTCAACGAACCGTAGTTATCAGCCACTCGTCCTGCAAGGCCTAAAGGGCTTTTTTGATGGGAACAAGCGACTGGTCAAGCAAGGCGATCTGCTTGCGGTGAAAGTAGACTTGAACCGGCTGCAATATTTGCAAGCGGATTTGACAGGTGATGGCCCAGAGACGGGCGCGCTTGGCGTGCCGGAGAGGTCCGTCCTCTCAGCACATATCCCTCCAAAAACATGGTCTGATATGTTTGCAGGCAGTCGAATTACCCATCAGATGCAGAGGAAATCGTATATTTTGTCGTAACAAACGTTGACTGCGACCCACCGTCGACAAACAATGCGCTGAATCCGTCGGATTTTCATCTCGGTTTATCGGCTGGTGAACTAGGATGTTGGGTCGACTCGACAGTAACTCGCGTAACCCAAACTGGCGTCGAACATGCTCGGATACCAGATGCTTCAACGTACTTGAGTGCGTGATTCGTGACCTCGCTTGGAGGACAGTCTAAACGTTCATTTATAGACCTTAGAGGCGAACTGGATTCTGATTGGGAAGCGACAACGGAAACGGAAACTGGATGTGGTAACGATCGGGCCTTCACGCAGCTCCTTGGGTTATCCCAAGCGACACTAATGCCCCAAGCTCTTACATTTGACATACCGATCTCCACGCTTCTCAAAGGCTCGCGGGGAATAGGAAAGTTTACAACGGCAGTCCAAGTGGCGCGGCGCCTGGGAATGCACGTTTTCGAAGTAGGCTTTCAAGGCTTTTCTCTATATTACCCGAAATGTGCTTAATGTGTACACATACTAGACGAACTGCTATGATTTTCTCGGAGAAAACGACACAAAAACGGAGGGTCTACTTCGTGCTCGCTTCGAACAAGCGACTTCATGTTCACCCTGTGTACTTGTGATGCGACATCTGGAGGCTTTTACGCAGACTACACAGCCCACCGAACCTGGAAAGGGTAAATCACAAAAAGTAGCCTAGCAGTGTTCTTTCGTTACTCACCTGTTTCAGATCCCGCCATTGTCAATTTGATTAAGGAGCTATTCCAGGACCTTTATGGTTCATGGAGGTTGACAGGATACCCGATCCTCGTCTTCGGAACCACGGCCGAGCCGAGTCGCGTTCCCGCTAGCCTCTTGTCCTGCTTCAAGCACGAGGTCGACTTCGAGGTATGAAATATAACTAGGTTCCACGTCAAGTTGAGCAGATCTCATTTCATAGACAGGCTCCTGGTGAGGCGGAGAGGTCGGCCATCCTGCGCACTTTGCTTGCGTCAAAGCAGCTAGCCCCGGATGTTTCGATTATCAACTTGGCACGACGAACAGCAGCTTTTGTGGCAGGTGACTTGGCCTCACTTGTCATCCGCACGAGTTATGCCGCAGTTACGCGCGTCATGCAGGTAGTGTATGTCTTGTGGCGTTAGAAGGGTGTTTTCCTCCAGCTGATTGTACACTTAGCGGAGATGGTGTCACCCCGAATGACATATTCTCCGCAGGGGTGTCGCTGACGAACGCGGACTTTGATATTGCTATGGACGAAGCGCGGTCTTCATATAGCCAAAATATCGGGGCGCCAAAAATTCCAAACGTGTCATGGGACGACGTTGGTGGTCTTGCCGACGTCAAAGCAGACATATTAGATACGGTCCAACTGCCCCTGGAACACCCAGAGCTTTTTGGGTCCAATCTCAAGAAACGCTCCGGTACGCTCGCTCACTCCCGCACGGTATTTTCGGTTACTCACCCCACGTCTTCGGCCCCGCAGGGATCCTTCTTTATGGACCGCCGGGCACGGGCAAGACCCTGCTCGCCAAGGCGGTCGCGACCTCGTGCTCGCTGAACTTCTTTTCCGTCAAAGGCCCCGAGCTGCTGAACATGTACATCGGAGAGTCGGAGGCGAACGTCCGTCGCGTATTCCAGCGTGCGCGCGACGCCCGCCCCTGCGTCGTCTTCTTCGACGAGCTGGACTCCGTCGCGCCCAAGCGCGGCGCGCACGGCGACTCGGGCGGCGTCATGGACCGAATCGTCTCTCAGCTCCTCGCTGAACTCGACGGCATCTCCTCTACCTCTTCCGGGGATGGGGACGGCAGCAGCAGCAGCGCCGGCGACGTCTTCGTGATCGGCGCGACGAACAGGCCAGATCTGCTCGACCCCGCGCTCCTACGTCCAGGGCGATTCGACAAGCTGCTCTACCTCGGCGTGAGCGACACGGACGAGGCGCAACTGCGCATCCTCGAGGCCCTTACGCGCAAGTTCCGTCTCGACCCCGCGCTGGATTTGTCCCGCGTCGCGCGGGACTGTCCGTTCAATTTCACCGGCGCGGACTTTTACGCCTTGTGCGCGGACGCGCTGCTCAAGGCCATGTCGCGTAAGGCGCAGGAGATCGACGCGCGCATCGGTTGCGTACACGCCCCTTTTCTTCGTTCACTTTCGGATTCTTAACCTGCCCGATTTATTTTCTCTCTCTTGCGACAGCTACGCTCAATGCGCAACCGACGTCATCAGATCCATCGACTGCTCAGTGGCCTTCACCCCTCACGCCTCAGTACTACCTCGCAGAGATGGCGACGACAGAGGAAATCGTCGTCGTTGTCACGGCGGACGACTTTGCGGCGGCGCTGCGCGAACTCGTTCCGAGCGTCTCACAGGCCGAGATGGCACGCTATGCGCAAATTCGCGAACGCTTCTCAGGCTCCATGAATACTGGCGATGCCGATGAGGACAGTGATGTGGACGATCCAGGGATAAATACCATTTCAAAAGACAAGGGGAAGGGGAAGAGTACGGACGATAGTATGAGTACTGTCTAACGGTAGAAGTAAAGCGGTAGCAATAAAAAAGCAGAGCGGGAAACATAATAAAAAAAACGGGTACACCAACGAGCATCACATCTACATGACTTTTGCTAACATTAATATCGTACGAGCACCTGAATCCGACCTAGTGTCCTGAATGTCGAGAAAATATGGCACATCATTCAGAACCATCGATTAGGCGAGAGGCCGACGCGATCGAGGATGTCTTTGAGACTGTATGGTACCATCGAGCCGACCGCAGTCGACGAACGGAGTTTCACTGGTGTCGCATCAATGGATAAGCTAGAAAAGCGAGTCGATCAATATTCCCATCGCTTGTAGAGGAGGAATAGGTGTATACTCACTTGTACTCGACCTTCCCATCAATGACGACCTCGAGGTCCAGTTTTGGTCGCTCGGGATTCCGGGTGTCGATCTCGATCGCGGACCTGCGGTCAAAAAGTCAAGGAACCCATCACCATGGGTTGAACGATAAGGACGTACCACTTGTAGTTCCCAATTGGCAGATACTTGACCACCCGCTCCATCGGGATCTCCTCCACCACTTCCTCCGGAGGGCTCTCCTCGTCAACGATACGATGTCTCATCCTCGGTACGACCGCCTCGCTCGCTGCTCTCAACGTGCGTATGAGCGGCACGTAAAACATGCTCAGCGGGCTGGTCGAGAATTCTCGCACGATGTTGGAGCCCGTGCCCACCTCGTTCAACGGGTTGAACTCGATAGCCGCAAACTCATGCCGATCTCCCGAGAGGAGGTACACATTCGGGACGGTGTGCAGCGCGGAGAGCAAGGAGGCCTTTTCGGAGGCAAAAGCGGCCCACGAGTCGATCTGAGCGTCGTGCGTCCAGAGCGAGGTGAAGGGAACCGACGTGACGATAAATTTGAATGTCGCAGTTTGATTGACCTGGCAAGGGAAAGTGTTTGAGTATAGGCCGTGATATGGACAATGGAGAGTACATCTGACGCACCTTGCCAAGCCACTCATACAGCGCGCTCAACTGAGTCTCACCCAGCATCGTCCGCGTAGCAGCTTCGCCACTAAGTGGGTTACTACGATGTCGTCGCGTGTCCATCACGAAGAATGCCACGTCGCCATAACGGAAGTCAAAATAGTGTTGTCCGGAAACGCGCGAGTCGTAGTTACCATCCGCATTGTAAATGCGGAACGCGTCGTCAGCATTTGCGAAGGGCGGCGTGTCGTTGGATTGGCCCGCGTAGTTGTTGATAATCTGCAAGCAAAGCGAACTGCATTTAGAGTTGTGCCACGGATAAGGGGAAATTGTCGAACCTCGTGGTCGTCATATGTATGGATGATGGCTAAGGGCGCGGAGTTGGCATCGACGTGTATGGGAAGAATCGTGGGACTCACGAAGTCGCTCATAGACCTTGCGGAAACTAGGGCTGTTGTAGTTGCGCCTGTATAGACGACGGTAGGCGTGCTTAGAATCCCCGTGGTAAATTGGGACGTCAGCATAAATAAAGTCACCCTATGACGTGTCAAGATGCCGCTGTGATAAGGAAAAAAGCAATAACGTACCAGAAACAACAGGAACTCAGTCGGGGCAACTCGCTTTGCCTCCAGGGTAGCGGGGATCGCTTCGGGTACCGACCCGTTTACTTCTGTCCCGATATTGTTTTCGAGAGAGGCAGAAGTCTCTGTGACGTTGTCGCTAGCCTTAACATGCGCAACAACTCCGGGCATATCGACGATGGTAGGCTCGGCAAAGAGGTAATCAGCGAGCAAGTCGAAACCCTTGATTCTCCTGCTTTTGAGGGGTGCGTAAGGGAAGTTGGGTTGGAGACACGACGAGACGACGAAGCGGAAGTTAGAACCTGTCGGGAGGCGCGAATCCGGGAAGGTACGGAAGCGAATGGGTGAGGCTGGGTACGGTAAGACCGTCTTGTTTGTGTGTGCCAAGACGTCTGGGCAGCGCAGTCAGCCCATAACCCACAAATAATCAGATGCGTACGCACATTCGTACTCCGTGGAGGGCCAGAGTTTGGCAAGCCTGGTTGTGTTTGTCCAATCTGACTCGGGTTGTAGATGAACGATTGGGCCATCCGTCCATGGCTCGACAGCAGCAGCGGTCGCCAGACGCCAAAGAATGAGGACATCACGTTCGGTCACGTTGGGATCAGAGATGGGATATCGAACGAGGATTTTGGCCGCGTCTGGGTAAACCGCACCAACGCGAGTAAAGGTGACGTCGGCGGCAGAATCCACGACGGGTGTGAAGACAAAGTCTGCGGCGAGCAGAATCAAGATCGTGTTGATGGACCAGGTGAGAATTGACGTGAGGCGAGTAGTAGGAAGGGAGAATAAGAGTTCCCAGGGGACATCTTTGTTGTTACTGGCCTGTGGAGGTGGTGGCGAGCAATGGTTTGCCCCGTTTTGGGTGGTAGGCGGGGTTGACTCGCTCTCCTTAGCATCGGAGGGCGAAGAGGAAGGTGGTGGTGGCTTGGAGAGGCGGGGTGCGACAGGGATGGTCGCGGTATAGGCGAAATAGAGGCCAGGAAGCAAGTATTTACACCATCGGAGAGGGGCCTTGAGGAGTCGATTATCAGTAAGGACCGACGAAGAAAAGAGAGGAATTGAGACAGACCACACGGAGGAATATATAAGAGAATATGCGAAATAAGGTAGAAAATATCGCGCCGAGGTATAGAGCGCATTTACCTTCGCTCATCTTGACCTCCCTCGCGTTGTTGGCGTTGGCGGAGTGTGCGTACTGCTGCGTATGTCTCGCTTGTCTTTTTGGCTTTTCTTTTTCAAGGATCCACAATCACGTGATCGACACCACACCAACTCCAGCACACCACCACTCCAAAGGCGCGTGTCCTCGCTCGCTACCGATGGGTGCGTCACAATCAAAACACGAAAACGAGCAGGTGTTCTATAATTCAGTACCAATACAGGTCCGTCGCCGTCCCACTCCCGCGTGCACACGCACCAAATGACAGCACACACACCCTTTCCTCGCCACTTGCTGTACTACACTACCAGGTCTCCCCCGAGTTAGCCACTCAACTCTCCGATACCTCCCTCTCACCCGAAGTCTCCCCCGCGCGCCACGCCCTCCTAGACCAAGCCGTCCGTGCCAAAATCGGCGCCGAAGCCGCGCACCTCCGCGGGCAAACGGGTGGTGACGGCACAGGGGAGGGCAGCGTCGTCGGCGTCGACATCGTTCAGCGCGAAATCGAGGCTGCGTTGGAGCGCGAGAACCTCGACCGGGAGCGGGGTATGGTAGGAGGAGGTGACGCCGATGCTGATGTTGATGTTGAGGGCGCGCACGGAGACGTCAAGAATTCGACGGTGCTCCTTGGGGACCTCGAGGAAGTCCGACAGAAGGTAGATCGGTATCGCGCTCGCGCGAGCTTGACGGAGCACCCAGAGGTTCAAAAAGCTCGCGAGGCCATCGCCTCTTGTTACCGGTACGGCCTCACCCTCATATCGCTGGCGCCCGAGTTTCCATCTAATCCTAATGGTTATATTTATTTTTGCTGCTTTTTCCCACCAGAGCGAACCCAACGACGACGCTTAACTGTTGGTCGGAAGTCGCTGCGTTTCGCACTGCGGTTGCCAAGTTGGAGCAGGTTGCACCTTTTCGTTGATCCCTTCACATCGTCGCCAATCACTGACCCTTTGTCTCTCCCAGCAATACGTCGAATCGTTACGGTAACGCTCTATCGCCCCGTCTCTATCATAGATGTTTTCCACGCAAATCCCGCGCCGAAACGCATGAGTTACCCGTTGCGACCGTCTGCCCAATTATTCTTTGCCAGCCATGAGGAAGCAACGAATTAGAATTGAATTTTTTATGCAATAGCCACCTTCATCGGATAAGTTACTCTGCGGCTCTGCTGCCAAACCCGAGGATATTGTAGTTCGTTAGTGCAAATTATAGACCAGAACGAATGGATAGCAAATACAAAACACTCTGTCCACAAGCCACCAGAGTCCTTGCGTATGCAGAAAGTCCGTCCTCTAGTTATCGGATAAAATTATACAACCCAAACCTCATTCGAGGACGGGGAATGAGTGTCCGTTCCGCTGAAAAAAAAAAATCGTATAGTAGTCAATAAGGCGTCATCTTCGTGCTTTGTTTTTATCTCTCTCCTGGATGAACGCAACACTCAGTCATCTGAATACGCCGAAGGCGTACTGGAAGGCGACGTCTGTCGCGCATTCTCACCGGTCGTTTCCGTCGAATGGTCGGCAGCAGAGACGTGCGACGCCGAGCTCGCCAACGTGGGCAACTGGCCCAAAGTCGACGAGGGCGATCCGGGCTGCGACGCCCTCTTCGCCCGCGGCATGATCACAGGCCGGTCAGAGGCCAGCACAGAATTCTGCAGCGAGGAGCCGACCCATGCGGGCGGTGAAATCGCTACTGCGGGCCGAGGCGGGGGCGGGGGCAAGGAGGTGGACGCGGAAGAGGAAGAGGATGAGGGCGTCGTGGATGGCCCAACAGCAGCAGCAGCAGCAGCAGCTAGACTAGGAGGGGGAATGGGCGGGCCGCTTGTGGGTGGCGTCACGAGTACGCTCGGTGGTCGGCGGGGGCTGATTGCTGGCAGACGGGAAGGCGGGACACTAGGGGTTTGTGAACCGCTTGGTGTTGGTGTTGAGGAGGACGGCCGCGCGGAGTGTCTGAGCGCACCGCGCGCGGGTATGGGTGGCGCATCCGGCGGGTTTGGTAGGCGAGTGGGCGTGCGCATGCGCGTGCTGCGGGAGGGTCTAAACGAAGGTGGGTGGTTGGACGTGTCGCGGAAAGGCGTGGTGGGCGTAATGGGCGCGGACGAATTCGAGCGCCCGGACGGGCCATGAGACGTCGACGGTATTGGCGTGGGCTTGGGTGCAGGCTCCGGTGGATGCGAGTTAGTTTCCTCCTCCGCTTCGGGCTCAGGTTGTTGCTCTCTGCCCTCGCTTTTCGGCTCTGGTTCCCAGGGCTCGTACACGAGCCTGGGCGCGGGAGCCGGAGCGAATCTTAGCGACGGTTGTCGTGGGCCATTATTATCTGTCGGTCCGGGGTCCGCGGCGGTGCGCATCTCTGGTTGAGCAACCGTCTCCTTCTCCGAGTCCACCGTAGGTGGGATCGCCGCGGGTGCCGCCGTGTTGTCGTTGCCGGTCTTGCCGCGCGTCAAAGTCGGTGTCCGGGTCAGGAACTTCACCCGGCGGCCTTCCGGGTCGAATCTGAGGATGGGGTGTAACGACGATTGTGGTTTGAACCTCGTCGCCGCGTTCCGCCTCGTGTTCTCGCGCACGGTGAGTATCTCTTGCTGCACTTGACCGTCAGCCACGATCGCATTTCACGATATAAAAAACAGACAAAAGAAAAACAATAATAATATAGATGGATGAAGAACGGGCGAGGAGGAACGGAATGTAGAATTAGAACACACACCGCTTCCTTGCGTTTGCGCCTCTCAGTGCGCTTGATCACGAGACCCCAATATTTCCAAATGAGCACCATCGCCACGGCAAGGGTTACGCCGGCTGCAGCACCACCTGCAATCGCGGCGATGGGCACACTCGAGCCGCCCCTTGAAGATGCGGGCACGCCGGTCGAGCCAGCGGATCCCGTCGAAAAGACTGTGAGTGTGACGACCTGCACACCACTCGCGGGAGTCGGTGTAGACGTTGGCCGTTGTGGAGCCATGGGTATAAAAGGTCAAGAAAAGGAATTAAGGAAAGCGGGGGGTATATCGGAACGAAGGGAGGAGAGGGAGGGGTTTAGAAGAACGGACGGAGGGAGAGGGCTAAACTTGAAAGAGCACAATAGTCGAGGAAAGGGAGGGACAGGACAGCCACACGCACAAGACGGGTGGCGTACTTATTATATCGCTTGCGTTGGTATTGATTTGGAACCCGGAATCGATACTGTGTCCCCCCTGGGCCGGGTTATTAAAAGTCGTGTTGTACGTGTTCCAGTCGTGTTCCACGCGAAGAGGGCATAGTATCCCCGCAGCTGCGTGTCCGA
>Ga0307512_10001630_pt1 | contig 31113 bp, 38 predicted proteins | sample 14_EM_MG_FD_200267 | JGI IMG/M metagenome (GOLD analysis project Ga0307512, IMG submission 200267) | Populus trichocarpa ectomycorrhiza microbial communities from riparian zone in the Pacific Northwest, United States - 14_EM | ecosystem: Host-associated > Plants > Roots > Unclassified | place... | reverse complement strand
CTTATCGATTCATGCACTCATCAATGCCAAGATTGCTATCAAATGGGTCATAAATTGTCACTCACATTCTGATTTAGTGCCTATTATCTAGTAAATCACACACCGTTAAATCACACATTCATTATGCATCTCACAACTACAATGTTGACTTGAAATAAATATTGGGGTGGAAAGCTATATTCTACAATGGTATGAATGTATAGTGAGATGTCATGTCACGGCGGGCAGAGGAATGATGGTTGAATGCATGCAGTTCCGGGGAATTGAGGTGCACCGAAGTGTGGATGGTTATGCTTGGATTCCATGGCTGAGGATTGCAGGCTCGCCAGACTCGGACAGTAAATTGCACTCTTCGTAGCTGTCTACTTATACCTCGAGCTTTCAGGATTCTCTCTCTCGGAGCTTTTCTCGATGGAATTTGGTCCACAAAATCTATTTTCGCATACGAGTTTTGGTGGCCCAAACATACATTCAGTCAGAATACAGTTAAGTCTTGATTCAAAGATTTGAGAACTTAGGCCTCTTTGACTAAGTGTGGTACATGGGTGAGCGTGAGTTGCCGGCCATCTTGCAGAGTCGCTGAGCAGAATCAGTCTTTTGAGATTCTCGCTCTTAAGCTTCCACAGCTCTTTTGCCAGAGACTGAACTTGCAGAAGATATTTTAGGATTTGGAACATTGGTCCAAATATACTACTTGATCAATATCGAGTTAAATGGAGTTACTAATCGGCCAGGCTTGTGCATTTATGGTTTAGTTGCGCAGTGGCACCTTCCTCCAACGGACAGTTGACATAGAGCTGACAGTTCAAGGTATGTTAGTGGCGGCCTTCAACATACTGATCAAGCATAGGTTCATATCTTAGCAGGCATGGAGCAGGTTGAGCCGCCTGCACCTGAAGGTGAAGTGTCATGATAGATCTTCGTGCACTGGGTCCACTAATTCAAAGTCGAAGAAAACATGATGAGAATGAAGCTAACAAAAATATACAAAGTGCAGTACGTACTACAAGTACATGCGCTTCGGTGGCTTATTTGTCGCTCTTGAGGCGTGCCTGGGCTGGAATGATAACATCCATAATGACTCGCAGCTTGTCAAAGTTGGCTTCATACATATCCAAGAAGCTCATTCTAGACAGGATTGAAGATCTCAGTTGTGAATGATCTTCAATTATAGGCCAGGGAAACCCCCGCAGCGAAGGCAGCATTTGAGCCAATTATACCCGAGCCGTGTCTCAGCTTCTGACTGTCTGGGATGCGGAACAGAGGTGTGTCAGAACTTGAATGATATGCCAGCAAAAGCTGCGGCTTTGCCATGAATAAGTGAGCCTATGACTCATATTTTGACACAAGTACTCATTGTCGCCAGGTCTGTTTTGATTGCCAAATGGGATTGGCGAATATGCAGTGCTGGATCTGTTAGGAAGATATGCCCAGGATTCTCCGGTGCACCGGAACTTCAATTATAGGCCAGCAATTGCTGCCGCTATGCCACGAATATCCTGACACAGGTACTCAATATCGCCTGGTGTGTTTCAATTGACAAATCTGATTGGCGAATAATCAGTGCTTGATCAGTCATGAAGATATGCCCTGGATTGAGTCCTGGGCACATATCGTTATTACTGATCGATCCATGCAGATTTGCCTATCCGATTTGGCATAAAGACAGTCTAAGCGATATTGAGTACCTGTGTCAGGATATTCGTGGCATAGCCGCAGCATTTGCTAGCCTAAGGTTGAAGTTCTGGTGCACCTGAACTTCGATCATATGGGTGCAAAAGCTCCTGCTTTGCCACAAATATGCGAGCCGTGTCTCATTCTCAGACATAAGTACTTGAATATCACCTAGACTTTCATATTGCTAAATGTGATTGGCAGATATGCAGTGCTCAGTCTATCATAGCGAATCATATGACATTTGCCGAAGAGTCTCTGGCGCTCCTGAAAGTGGATGAATATTGGTTGTTCATTGGAATTACAGACGTGGCTTCAGGCTTCCGGTGAACCTTAATCTCACAACTGACGATTGATTGAAGCCCTTTGCGGCATCATTCTCACAATTCGACTCATGCCATTTATCATGCAATAGGTCAACTGGAGGAACATCTTATGTCCCGTATCAATTCACTTCATCTCAGATGGTCATTAATCATAAACAAGAATGCCAATGACATCCCACTCTAGCCATTTCTAGTGTTAGCAACGGTTCCGGGTCCAACCCGGAATGTTGCCAAATTGGCGGTCCGGGTTGTCAATAAACCCAAACTGTCAACTCGGGTACAGTTTGATGGTAAGCTCCCAACCTGTCTGAATTGAGTGGGTTGTCAGAGGGTCGCCCAGCGGGTCCATCCAGAGATTCAATTAAAGCTCTGGTTTTTGGAGTATGTTAATAGTATCTTATCAAAATCGCATTTTCAACAACCAAGGATATGTTTTTGCATGCTTTGTAGCTTGCAATATAAATTAATTTGGAATTGGTGTTTTACCTGTCATAAATTGTATTTTTGCCTATAAGGGCGGTCAATAATTCCTTTATGAACGCGAAGATCAGGTCGATGTCTTGATTACCCAATATGCAACAACTAACACTGTTGACGCTCTGTTGACGCTCATTTTCAGGATGTGGCAGGGAGCATGTCGCTGTTGTTGTTGCCAGTAAAGGCTGCCGATATATGATAGATGGATGTCTGCAACTAATCAGGACATAGATCACCCAAGATGCGAAGCTAAATATTGTTGACGCTCCGATGACGCTCACTCTTAGAATGGGGCAGTGACTGTGTTGCTGTCTCTTTTGCCTATAAAAGCTGGCGACAGATCAGTTATGCATAACAGTGACCAACTCACTGTGTAACAACCGTACTTACAAAACCACAAATTGTTGATGCTCCGTTGACGCTCATTCTCAGAATGGGGCGGTGACCATGTTGCTGACTCTTTTGCCCATAAAAGCTGCCAATACATCGGTTATGCATAACAGTGACCAAATGACTGTGTAACTACCGTACTTACAGAACCACAAATCGTGGACGCTATGTTGACGCCTATTCTCAGAATGGGACGGTGACCATGTTGCTGTCTTTTTTGCCTATAAAGACTGCCAATACATCGGTTATGCATAACAGTGACCAAACCACTGTGTAGTTACTGTACATACAAAACCACAAATCATTGATGCTCCGTTGATGCTCATTCTCAGAATGGGGTGGTTACCCTATTGCTGTCTGTTTTGCATATAAAAGCTGGCAATAGATTGGTTATGCATAACAGCGACCAAATCACTGTGTAATTACCATACTTACAAAACCAAAAATCATTGACGCTCTGTTGACGCTCATTCTCAGAATGGGGCGCTGACTGTGTTGCTGTCTCTTTTGGCTATAAAAGCTGGCAATAGATTGGTTATGCATAACAGCGACCAACTCACTGTGTAATAACAGTATTTACAAAACCGCAATTTGTTGATGCTCCGTTGACGCACATTCACAGAATGGGGCAGTGACCGTATTGCTATCTCTTTTGCCTATAAAAGCTGGCAATACATTGGTATTGCATAACAGCGACCAAATTAATGTGTAATTACCGTACTTACAAAACCACAAATCGTTGACGCTCCGTTGATGCTCATGTTGATGTATTGTCCATTTAACATCCGCTGCCATCGATACTAGTTTTCATCATGTTATGAACTTCCAGGTAATTGTTCTCACAGATTGAAACTTGGCCCTGTGGCAAAGCCAAGTGCAGTAACATTGTTGCACTGTTCGCTCTCACATGACTTAAATTCATGTATCTTGTCAAAATGTTCATTGCGCCTGCTATACATCTGTTTATCAACCAGTATTCACCTGCTACTGCTCACCATTCGCCCATTATATACCTCTAACTAAAACTCTCGGTCAACATACAGAAACAAGCTGGTGAAACATTGACGCATTCTGTCATACAGTTTCTTCAGTGCTTTATTCCTCCTCATTTCGATTGCATTGACCGTCATCAACACCTTTTCAGCCTGTCTCTTTGACTTCAGTGTACCCCAAATCAATCCGGGAACATTTGGCGTGGCACACACATCGCGCTGCTCTGCGCATTGCGCATCCTCAATGCTATTGTCTTGCTCTATATCAGATTCGAAGTCCGCCGCGCAATTGCCTTCGCTGTCATTTGCATTTTTGAAGTCCCCATTCCAGTGAAGCAAATCTTCAGTGTCCGAAAGGCTTTCAGGTGCACTATCCTCATCACTTTTGACTGGATGATGGTTGATTCTTCAGATTCGGCGGAAATTTGATACTTCAGTTCCTCATCCAGGGAGGTCCTTTGCTGATAATGGTGGTGGCAAAGGGGATCTGTCTGACTATTTAAATGCAGCCGCACCATCATGTTGAAAGAGTGACCATCATGCTTTGACGATTTCAATTCTGTCCGAAATGTATCCCACCGCGGTCATCTGCTTGTTTTGAGCTCGAGATTCCTTCTGCATAGCACATATGTTTTGGCTGCCCTGCCACATCTCCAAAAAGTCGTGAACCTTGGCCATTCAGTGCAATTTACTTAGTTTTGCCTCTTTCTTCATTTCCGAGTTGTTTTCTGTGTTCGTTGTATCCAATTCTGGGTCAGCGCATGCCAAAATCCTGTTATTGGCTTGAGCAAACTGCCTTACAATGACTTCTTCGTGAAGGTTCCCGCCTGTGATTCCTGACTGCCTCCTGCCGATACCATCCCGGCCAATGGAAAAACTGACCTCCACTCCGACACCATGTGGTATGATGGAGAGGATGTCCCGCGCCACATTGGAAAGATCGGTGTACTTTGAAGGCGGTTCCTTTTGTTGACGCCACCAGTCGGCTATGTCAGGTAAACAAAATGCACTGCTAATCGACATTGGGTAGGAGTGGTAATCATCGAGGTTTGGATTAATTTGCTCACAGTTCTTTCATGCGTCAGGCGGTGAATTCGAACACAGCCTGGTGGCTGTGATTAAGTGTGCTGCGCCATCGCTTCGTCTGGGTGTTGTTTCAACCACATCGTTAAGTGTTAAGTATTCGTCGTCATTGCTGGCCAAATCATATGGATTAAAGAGTGATTGAAAAGATCCTGGAACCATTGAATAGGGGATGAGATTGCTGCTCGGTAAGCTTTCGCGCTTAATGACTGGCACACCTCGATGTTTGGCACAGTATTCATTCTCAACATACTTCAGAAATGCCTCTTGGTAATGAGTTGTATAGGATGTCACGTCCTCAGGATTAATAACCATTCCCTTGTCCCACTTGCCAAACAATCGCAACTTCCAAAAAGGATCAAGGATAGGTGCAGAAATGAGCAGTATGCCCATTGTTGGAGTCACTTCAGCGTAGTATTCGGACAGCTTCTGTCGAGCTAACTTCACAGTGAAGAACAAGTCTTCCTTCCATGGAGTCTTCTTTTTGGCCAGGGCGTGCATCATGCCGTCCATGTGATCGAACATGTCGTTGTACACTGCGATAACGTGATGCAATGTGACCGTAAACCTTTTTGAAATCCACAGAGTCCAATATTGAAATGGCCTCAATACTTCCATGTGATACTTCACAATGGTCCACTTATCTTGAGTTGTGAAAAGTAGCCGGTAATCGGTGGATTTTGGATTTTGGAGAGACTCGCGTGTGAATTCCCGTAATTAATAGGCACGCTCCAGCAACTCCAGTGTTGAGTTCCACTGTGTCTTGAGATCCAATATCGGAAGTACAGCGATGCGAACTTTGGCCTTTTGACAGTCAATGAACTGGTTTCGATGACCATGTGTCAGCATAATCAATACACAAAGCATTCTCTGCTATATGAAGGTCAATTTCAGGATTTCCAAAATATCATGAAATATGCACAATTCCTCAATTATCTTGGCTAAACCTGGTTTCATGGCCGACACCTTATTGATTCTAGCGTTGTCCTCTTTTCGATGTCTTTGACTCTTCTCAATCTCTATGCTCTCATTATCTCCAGATTACTGATCACACGCATGGGCTTCCCAACACTTCATTTGGCCTTTTACACCTAGACTGCTCATGAATGCACCTAAAGCCAGCTCTATGACGTGCGCCATGCATGGTATGAGGTTCCTCCAAGCAGGCCACTGGATTGCAGAGGCCTCGAGTGGTGATTGCAACTCACGTGTCATTGAGTAATTTAAGGAAGCATTATCAGTCATAATACCAAGCCAATGGCCATCGGTAAGCCCAAAACAATCTAGCACGTCCTTCAAATGTACGACAAGCCTTGCTCTAGTATGTTGGCCCTTCACCTATCAGCCGTAATCAGCTTTCGAAACTGGAAAAGACCAGGCGATCAACCTCATCGAAAGCGAGTTGAACTCCACTCAATGCCCAGTTTCGATCCATACAGTAAGCAATTACCGACGTTATGGCTAGTTTGTTCGGAGATGTCCATCCGTCCCAAGCTAAACTAACTTTATTACGTAATGGCAATTGCTTCTTAATTGCATCCACGGTCAGTGCATATTCCCTCCGGCAAATGTTGCCAAGAGTTGTAGCAGACGGCAGCACTAGGTGATCACGTAATGCCTTATACGTCGGTCGTAGCTCTGGATTTGACATAGCATTCCATGGAATATGAGCGGAAACACATCCTAACACGAGGTAGTGATTCCACGTGTCTTGGTGAAATTCAGAGGTTTCACAGTTCATAGCTGCCAGTTTAGAATGGTTTGTCTGTCATTTTGGTCAATATGGATCAACCTGGATGTTAAATATGATTTGACTCTGGGAACATACTATTGTGATACCTCGACTTCCTTGCCTCCTCAGTATGGCCAAAGCTGTTTCAACAACCGTCGAACTAGCCAATTCGGTAACCTCTGACTCTGTTATTTCGTTCAACCTTGCGATGTGAGCTTTTGCCAGCAAGTGTTTCCCCATTGAGCTGGTTCCATGTTCTGATGGATGGCGAAGAACTTGATGACAAACGATACATATGATGCCAGGGCTGCCGGTCTCCTCAATTCTGCAGTGTAAAAAGAATCGCCACAAAGGCGCATGTCTTGAATTATTCCAAGGAATTGGCGCCATCCAACCTAAATTCATTGAGGCCCACCAAGCATCGAAGACGATTTGTATAGTAAGGTTGCTGAAATCCTGAATCAAGACTCGTTCATTTTTGGAAGAGATCATAACCTCGAGCAAAGAGGTGTTTAAGGATCATGAATCAGACATGGCCGCAGCAATTACAAATCTGGGTAATGCGACTCGAAAGACTGCCGAAGCTAACGATAAAGTACAGCAGACTGCGGGTTCCTAAGTATTGACTCTACAGCTACAAACAAAGAAATCAGACCTGTGAGACATTGCATACATATTTGTGAAGTTGTGTACAAGGACATATTGAAAAGACTGACCACGTAAGACTCGATTTGGTAACAATGCGATTCAGTTCATAGCTGTGTACCTTATTGAGCCCCCATAAAAATTGTTGACACTCGCTGGGCGCTCAATTGTAGGGGGCGGATACGATATCATCAGTAGCATTGTTGCCCGGAAAGGTAGCCAATAACTCGATTATGGGTTAACGCCTTTCCGTAGCCCTTAGATTGTCCAAGATGCAAGACCGAAAATTGTTGACCCTCTGTTGACGCTCATTTTTAGGAGGTGGTAACGATAGTGTCACTAGCATTTCTGCCCATAAAGGTGGCTGATACATTGATTATTGGTTAATGTCAATGCACAGCTCTTTGAGTGTCCATGATGCAAAACCAAAAATCGTTGACGCTCCGTTGATGCTCATTTTCAGGAGGTCGTAGCGATATTGTCGCTGCTATTTTTTCCCATATATGCAGCCAAAACTTCAAATATAGCTCAATATTGTCGCACAGCTGTTTGATTATCCAAGATGCAAAAACCAAAATTGTTGACGCTCCGTTGATGCTCATTTTTAAGAGATAGTAGAGATGTTGACGGTGGTATTTTTGGCCTTGAAGGCGGCCAATACTTTGATTATCTGTTCCAGCGACCATGACATCAATTGGATTATCACACTCTCAAGACCAAAAATTGTTGATGCATCGTTGATGCTCATTTCCATGATTGGTCAACGAGTGTGTCGCTATCCTCTTTGCCTCTCAAATCTGCCAATACAATCACTTTGGAAGGATGTGGCTATGCAGCTGTTTGTTTGCCGAAAATGTAAGACTAAAGATCGTTGACGCTCCATTCACGCTCAACTTAATGACCAACTGACAGTCACTGGGTGCTGAACAATTGTATGTATAAATGCATATAGCCGTCATTGGCAGCCAATAAATCGTTTCTATGTATGAACATTTGCATCCAAATGCTTCCAAGCTTCTCAATTTCTGGTCAACCACTAGACACATTATCTGATTGATAAATGATGTTGGCCTGTCACGTCCCAGCGCTTTCGGCTGGCAATTAACCGTATATCACTCTCTATACCAATTCTTGATATATTTAGCCAGACTTCCTCACTTTTCCCCATCCAGCTCATTCTGCGCAATTTCGATTACCTACAATAGGCAATTTTCAACATCTCGACTATGTGCACCAGGGCTGTGCAGCGAGTTATGCAGTTGGATCCATGATCGGAAGCAGCATGACCGTCGTCATTCATTCATCTTTGTGTTGCATTTTGACCGCTGCATCTATGACTCGTTAGACATCACTGACTAATATTTTGTTAGTGAGTTTCGTCTGTAATGTAGTTTTAATTGTCAAACTTAATAGTGACGGGCTGAATGATATCACGTTCATTGGTTGTCAGTCCACGATCGTTGCAGTCTAGAACACTGGCGTGGCCTATCCGACCCTTGCACATGCATAGACCAATTATCATGTCTCACAATATGGTCACTGAAATGAAGTGAAAGCTGACACGTAGCAAAATAGGTATAAGTATTGCATTTCAAACTGATACATCGTCACAAATGCCAATTTGGGTATTCATTCCTCCGGCGATGCAAGAGCCATCTCCATGTGCTCATCGGGAACTGATTTCTGTCTGGTAATTAGCTTCAGACACGATATGCAGGGGTTAAAGGTTACGGGTTCAACATGCTTGGATTACTGAAATTGTGACCAATCGGGCATCTGGGCGGGCAGGAGGGACAGAATCCGTGCATGTGTCTCTGGTTTCTGCGAACGTAGCCTCATCTGACGATTCCCTGGTTGAGAAGTCACTTGCGCTATTTGCAATTTTCTGGGGACGATAGCAGGAGTCTCCAGAGGCTCACTAAATGTCGTCGGCACAGATGACGCTGCATCATCTGCTGTATGAGGTTGAACCACAACCAGAAGACTCAATCCAGTCATCCCGTACTTCTTATCCCTCTCACGGAAGTACTTTGGCCGCATCTCCCCTGCCTGGTTGCGTCAATTTGTCAAGCTTCATCTACTTCTACTAAACACACTCCATGTGATAATGTACTGTGTTGGAGATTGTGCCCATCACCCACCCGGGTTCGTCATCTTCGCTAGACTTGCCCCCTGCAGGATTATCTTCATCATCATCCTTGTCTTCCCCATCCTCCCCATTGTCGGAACCTGCAAGATCACTCAGACTATCGCCGATGGCGTTCAACATCTGCTGAACAGTTGTTTCAGGCTTGGTGGTTGTCAATCATGCCTTTTCAGCAATTCTCATATCATCCTGCTTCTGTTCAATTGCTGTCTCTGGGTCTTCAACTTGCATTCTTGCCACAGCGGTCTCTCTTTCCACATAATCCTGGATTGATTTCTCCTTCTCTTCGTTGCTTAGGAAGTGTGTTTCTCGTCGTTTCCCCGCTGCAAGCTTCTTTTTGGATCGCAATCTATGCGACACTCGAAGGGCTCGGAACTGTTCTGCTTCCAAGCCGCTTTTGCCTGGATTCGCTTGATGACATCGTCGTGTGGAACGCTTTGTCAATTTGCCGTATTTGCCTCCCGGCAGTGGCGAAAGGTTCTGTTTCGGAACATTGACTGTTGTATTTGGTGTTGACTTTGTTGATGGACGACATGTTGGATGTTGCAAGATATGGACCACATGGAGGCAAGCTGCGTCTTTTATGTCGAGGTTGGTACTCTTGATCGACTTGACCAAAGCAAAATCTGGGTGTTGACCGTCACAACGTTCTGACTAGCAATGCTAACTGTACATCATGACCTGATGTTTAGCGTCTGTATCATGTAAGATCCCAGAGATTTCTTCAGACTAACATCAGCGGACATCCTTTCCGAAGAAGAATGTACCGTTTTTATCACACAAACACGAGATTTGGAAGGTCGATCACCGTGATTTAGCCCTGTAAACAAACATACAACATCGAACCGACTTGGTGCAAATCACAGGCCGGTTGGCAACCCGTGCAACCGGCAGCTATGTGTAACAGGATTCATCTTGTGTAGAACGAGCAAGTTGGCTGTTACGCATGCCATATTGACTGAAAGCTAAGTATATATTCCTCAGTACTTCCCACTAGTTTTCGTTATCTTCTTCCTCTGGCCTTCCTACTTTGTTTCGTTATCATCATCTCTTCACTTCCACGGCAGCGAATTGTGGCTCCAAGAACACATTAGCAAGATGCGCACGGAACCGAATCGAGCTGAACGATGGGCGCTTCTCCCAATACCCCACCCGCTGAAACTCAACTACAACGCAGACACCACCTAGCTCACCGCGACGCTGCAAATGCAGCCACCAAAAACATCACCCTGGACTCACAGTTCAAAATTGTCCGTAAAACAGGAAGCAGCAAAAACAAGAAGCAGCACACGATTGGATGTGAGTATAGTCAAATCGAGACGACCGTCAAGTAATGATATTGAATGCAGCTAGTGAACGTAGAGAGCTGCGTGACAAATTTCTAGCCGCCCCTAGTGGGAAACCTCCATGGTCGACCAAGGCATATGTCCGCACAGTCCGCAAAATCGAACATCCCGATATTGTCAGCTCTGGGATTTTTGCAGACAAATTTAGTGACAAGAATCCCCAAGAGTGGATGAAATAGGCTTTAACCACATTAGAGGATGCTACGGAAGCATATATGGTTGAGGTAAATGCCGAATCTAATATGTAGATGCAGCAACTAATTTCCTTGTAGGTTTTCAACAGGTCTGCAACTATGGCACGGCAAGGAGGTTGGGTACAGCTATCACAGTCTGACATGTGCCTGGTTTGGATATGGCCAAAATGGCCAAAGGGGGGTTTTCGCGCGCCGCAATAGAGGAAAAGCAATTCCTAATCAAGCAACCTCGTGCCAAAGTCCAAGAAGAGAAGAACTGGGGCGTTGAGTTTCCTGGGCATAAAGATGTGAAGGCTGCGTTGGAAAGACACCGGGCTATGCTTCGGGATAATCTGACGGACGGCTGCCTTCCTTGCCAAAATGGCACAGAGCAGAATCCCCAGACACGGTGGAGACGCAAAGGGACGGGTGCACCTCCCCCTCAGCGACTCAGACAGCTGACACCAGAACCGATGCCACAGCCACCCGAAACGCCATTTGTTCCACCCGGTAATGATGAGGCAGCTCTATTGTCCAAAATCGAACGTGTGCCACCCGGAGATGTGTATATCCATACTTCTCATCCCAGTACTCCATTTTTCTGTCATGATGCATATGCCAAGAATCGCAAGCGTGATAAAGATTTTTATCCAGATTTGCTGACTGATGAAGGAACATCCACTGGTTAGTACACTATCTGCTGCGTGGGAATGCAGCTGACATCCATTTTGCAGATGACAGCAGCCAATTGAGCGAACCTGACTGTGAAGCTGAGCATTGATCGAATGAAACGAGATTTTTGAGTGTATTATTATCTACAATTAGCAGACATTTTAAAGCATATTCTACAGGATATATTTATATGTATTATTGAAGAACAATGTTTTAATGACGGAGAAAGTCTATGAAGACGGTACACAGGCTGCCAAAACAACATTGATGATATATTACGGCAAAACAAATGCTAACATATTGTGGATACGCCCAGGGCAAAATGAGCGTCAAGGGGGGTGTCAATGATTTTCGGTCTTGCATCATTGGTAATTTGCTTGGCGATCGGCTGAGACCATTCATAAATGGCGTATTGGCTGGCTATATAGGCAAAAGAAAGAGCCTCACGTTCCCTGCCCCATTCTGAAATTGGGCGTCAACGGAGCATCAACGATTTTTGGTTTTGTAAGTTTGGTAAGTTAACAGCGATATGGTCCTTCCTATTTATAATCAAAGTATTGCCTGCCTTTATAGGGAAAACAGATAGCGACACGCTATGTACCCCGTCATGAAAATGGGCATCAACGGAGCGTCAATGATTTATGGTCTTGTAAGTCGGGTAAGTCAGAAGCGATAAGGTCATTCCTATTTATAATCAAAGCATCAGCCGCCTTTATAGGGAAAACAGATAGCGACACGCTCCGTGCCCCTTCATGAAAATGGGCGTCAACGGTGTGCCAACAATTTTTGGCCATTCATCATTGGTACTCAATGCGCGATCTATTTGTTATTGTGTATATACGATCTTCGGACAGTTTTTCTTGGCTAAAACGGTCATGAACTCGTTGTTGCATCGTTGTACATGAAATTAGTTGTTACTGTCTGGGAGGCTGTGGCAGGAATGTCGCTTGCTTATCTGCCAAGAGAGGCTGCCAACTCCTCCTTAATAGAGGTTTACAATCATGCGCCACTTATATTCCACAAGATGCGAGACCTTGAATCGTTGACGCTCAATTGACCCTGATTTGCACGATGGTGTCGGGAGTGTGTCGCTTCTGCTTTTGCATATAAAGGAGGCCAATACCTCAGTTATAACTAGTTGCAACCAATGCCCGCGCTGATTACCCAGGATGCAAGACCTAAAATTGTTGACACTCTGGTCACGCTCACTTCCAGGATGGGGCAGAGAGCGTTTGTCCACATATTTTGATCACAAAGGCGGCCAGTTCATCCAAAAAGACCACTAACGTACCATCGTTCATGTTTTACAATTTGCAGCAAAATATCTGAATGCGACCATAAATAGAACAACCCGCAATGCAAACCCGGAGATTGGACCCGACAGGTCCAGCCACACCTGTGGAGACCCGTGGGTTGACGGGTACGGGGCCGGGTTTGCACCGCCAAGAAGCTGCGGGTCCGGTTGTTGGACGGTTTTTGAACCAAACCAAACCAGATTTCCGGTCCAAACCCGGACCGCTGGCAGGTCACCCGGACCCGTTGCTAACACTAGCCATTTCTGAATCAAGATACCAAAATTCCAACATCAGAACTTTCATTCACTTCAACATTGAAGAGAGAAAGATTCATCTCTCCAGTATAGTGTCCCTTACAAACGACCTTTTTGACTATTTATATCAGTTAAGAAGATTACGTTGCTTGAATGTCTAAAGAGGCATACCTTGATGAAGCGTCTAACACTCTAAGATTAATGCTTCATCAGACAGCAATGTGTCTCCATTCTCTGTCAGCTGCTATGTATGGTCCTCAGGAGCCTCCAGAATCCAGTATATCGTTGATGTTGTGATGTTGGGTCAACTCATCAAGCCATGCAGGACTCTCATTTGCGCAACTCCAGGGTGTTGGTGGAAATCACTCGCGCGGCTATTATAGCCACCGGGACCTGTATTCAGTAACCATGTTTGTTGTGCTCGGTTTTACCCTGGCCGAACAACCTGTGCAAATGCCTGCCGCTGGTCATTCAATACCCACAATTTCGGAGTAAATACTGCATGATTTGCTGCTGTAAGATTTAGACCTGTCTCGCCCACTTTGGGTGTGGTTATGAATTCAGACGGATTTTGTGAATCCTGGAATTTGTGCTGAATTTCTGTGCGTCCATCATCGCCCATGTTGGCATACATGTGGAATATATCCATATTATCCGCGAAAATCTGCATTAGCCACCACTTCAAATGACGAACCTCGCCTGGAAGAGGACAAAATCGCACTGCCTTGTGTGGAGGAGGTGCACAGGGCGGTGCATTTTCGTTCCTCTCTTCCGGAAGGAGCGTCTCTCTTGATGCGGCGTTTTGGTCAGGTTCGGGATTCTCTGCAGGTTCCTTGACAAGCATTGGCAAAACTGTCTCTCTCAGCCATGGGAAAATCGGAGATTCCACCCAACAATTGAGTGGCCATTCATCGTGCCATTGTCCAGAAACATCGTTGGGATCCTCGGTGTCTCCCAACACTAACTAGAAACATGGTAGCCGCTATCTATGAACCCTCCGAGCTCCAGAAGCACCCCGCGAAGTGTACCTCTCCACCAGGCTCCTCAGATGTGCTTGCTCTTTCTCGGTCCACTCGAGATCAATGAGGTGTGCATTCTCCTTTGGTTTCGAGACAAGTGGTTTTCCATTGGTGAGTGTCAATTCTGACGACTGCCTGATCATCCATGGCTTTGCAATATGATTGATCCAGTGCATCATATCCTGTTAAGCTTCTTCGTCTTTAGTCTGGATAGCATGCATCAAACTCTTTACCGTGGAATACAATGCCTCAGCACCATGCTTTCCCATCACAGTATCATTCTCTGAATCTTCAAGGGCACCTGAAAACAGCCACATCGTCTGAAGACACCAGTTATAGAGTGAATCGAATCCCGGTGTAGCTGTGACTTGACGTTTGAATCCAATTTTCGCATGCAGCGCAATTTGCCAGCCCACACTGTTTTTAGTCTCATACCACTGGGACTCATCAACAATCCCAAAACTCCATGCACAGTAGGAGGGTTGGCCATGAATTTATGATTTCGCTCAGGTCGTCATCGTATCATATGACACAAGGTGGATATTCCATCGGTTTTCCACCTCGTCAATACTGGTGTTCAGATCCTCGTGGGTGAGATTAGCATTTTTGGCATGCAATCAGTTGACACGTTCGATATTGGTCCCATGTGTCAACTTGTCGATAACACATTTGAAACTCTCAGCCACTCCGGGCATTGTTACCACCAGGATTGGTTCAAGGGCTGAGGTCAGTGCTGGATCCCAATGGGGTGGTGTTGACTGGATCTCCAACAGGCGGCGGGGCACAGAATTCAATCTCTGGAGCAGATACCACTCCCGGTCTTCACTGACAATGCCAGGAAAGTCGTTGTTCACGAAAATAACCCACTCTTCAAGAGTATTCCCCCATACAATGGACAGTTGCAACCCTATTACGAATTTCTCAGTCACCAATTTGCAATGCATTGCCGCTCCAACTGAGGTGCAAGTCAGTCTAAGACCCATTTCATCCGCCACAAGTGCTCCTGGCATCTCAGCATCCCAAACCCATCTCCTCACAACAAACCAGATGGCCCAAACCTGGCGCGCTAAAAATTCAGTTCTGGGCAGGCCTGGAATTGGATACTTGCGGCCTGGAACACGGTCAGCTTTTGATTGGTGAATAGGATGTGCATTCAGCAGCCTGACTGCTTCTTCACGACTCTCGTGTTCTAATTCGTTGTTGATTGTACTGAGTACCGTATTCAGTACTGACCTTGTATTTTCTGGATTGACGACCTCCTCACCATCCTACACTTGCTCCTGAACCTCCCTTGCACTTTTGTTCGTGTTCTTTTTGTCCTCAAAGATCTCTTGCAGTTGCTCAGATGTAAGCTGGGCAGATAAGCTCATATTCCGGCGCTCCTGAAATTCATCTCAATGTCAGGTAGTTCACACAGAAGTAACCATTTGAATGAATACATGTGGATGGAATATAATCAATTCTATTCTTTCAATCAGAACTTACATTAATATAAGTATCATCCTCATGCCCACCATCCTCCTCTTGCATCTCTTCTCCCTCTGTTCCACCCTCTTCAGAACATTCCAAAGTCTATTTATAATGATTTGCAGTTGCTCACGTCTAGCCTTAACACGGCTAGTGCGGATTACCTTTGTCAGCCTGATTACATGTTCGGCAATCTCCTTCCCTGTCGCTCCCATCATTTCTACTACAAATATCTTCACATTATGTCCAAGTTTCAACTTGAAAGCATTTGAAAGGCAACAGTTGTATGAAATCTGGCCATATATGGGGTCATTGATCATTTGCTGGTGTTTGTATATATCCATATACTCTTCTTCCAATTTATCCTGCTCCAAGGTGCACTTGAACATTGATGTGAGAATGTATAGCTCTTGGGGCTGCCGTTTTTGTTGATGAAATCAACCAACTCGTCCCCGTGCCTCACATCTGTATACGAGGCTTGGAGTTGTTTGGGGGCTAGAACCATATCCTTGCCATTTGACACCCAGTGAATCATAACCGTGAACTTTGTATTTGGCAACTATGGGAGGTTACTTCTCGCCTTCTTGCCCGCGCTCTCTCCCAAATCCGTCCCCCGTCGCTCGTTGCCTCGCATGCCCTCTTACCTCACCTCTCGAATTTCCCTTCCAGATTTTGTGGAAAACATCTCCACCCAATGCTGACGAATCCAGTCAGCACCATTGAAATGAACCAGCAGCATCCAGTTCTCAAATTGCGCCAAAAGATCTGCGACCGCAGTCTCCCAGTGCAGGGGTCCATCTCGAAACATGTTTGAATCGATTCTGCCCCTGGATAATTGACCGATGATTCTTCTCAAGAAACCCCGCCACCCATAATTTCTCCCACGTGTTGAATGCACTGTAGTTGGCGTGCCCCATCCATTTGGCAAATTGCTTCAAGGAGAACTCCGTTTGCTTCAGGCTGATTGATGGTTTGCCTTCTGCACTGCGCAAGTCTGACGAATCGTCACTCTCATCAGCTGCATCATAGTCATCGTAGGTCATCTCCGGCAATGGGGTCAATTCCGCTATCCCTGTGACATCAGATGTGCTTGGTTCCGCTGCTGGGTGGAATCATTTCGTCGGGTGGCTTATGGGGTGTCTCCCAGGTGCGCCGGAAGGAGGTTGAGGTGGAAGAGTCTAGCTGGAAGATATTCGCTGATTGAGTAAATGATTTCCTGGCAGTCCTGGAGGCACTCTCGGTACACCTGGAGATGACAGCCCTTGTCCTGGGAGCGGCGGAGGGGGGAACATTTGAGACCCACCATAACCATCTCGGTGCAGGTCATATCCTTGACACAGTGGCCCATAACTGGGATATTGTTTGCTTGCGCTGCTGGTAGGTTGCGAACTGTGTGTCATGTTGAATGGAGACTGGTGATAAAACTGCGGAGCGCCTGGAAATGGCTGCTGTGGAGGAGGGTAACCGTACCCTTGCAGCGGATGATATTGATTGGTGTGTTTCCCACATTGACTGTCTTCGCAAGTGGCATGTTGTGAACTTTTATCCGGTGATTTTGAATTGTTGTCATCGCATTGTTGCCAGCCAAATAGGCAACCAGATGAAGGCATATTCCCTGTCTTTGGTGGAGATCCTTTCGTCGACATGCTCTGTTAAACAAAGATAATGGTAAATTACACCAGATGCGAGATGAGATATAGTATCAATCAGAGCATGGTTGAGTCTATTGCAGGTAGCAGTGACCTTCGGCGGAATAAAGGGCATCTTATATCCTTCTCTGTTGTCACAATCTGTGGTGTTTCACCACACCTTTGATCCATGAAACTTCCCCGGGCCTTCAGAAAAAGACACCTTAATCACACACATCCCACCTTTCTTTGTTATATTCCCGAATTCATATACTAAGATACTGGATAGGTGCTCACCTTTGTACGTATCGATGACTTCTCAGGTCATAGAAGGGATATGATATGATACCTCCAGGAACCCAACAAGAACTATATCCAGTATGAAGGTTAGTATGACTAGGGATATGACACGAAAGATGTGCGTGTACGACCTTGCAACCTCATTCAATACGAGGCCTGTGAGTCGAGCAGCAACAGTGATTGCTTCCTATTGAGCTTGTTGCCTATACATCTTAGTTCTCCTCATGATCCACACTCCAGTCAAGGATCGGAACTGAAGTAAACCTCCTACCAGCCTTATCAGTTCTCGATGATCAATGCCCGGATATCCAGCTAGCTAGGAAACTCACCTATTCATTGTATTATGACAATCTACCTTCATTATCAGCTGCTCGGAGGCTCGAGCGAAGGCATAACTCACTATAATGTAGTATAAGACCCTGTTGTGGTGATTGCAGTGATGACAAAAGCAACCTCCCACCCGCATTTGACGGGGTGCGATGCGGCTGTGAATGTGTTACACTAACCTGAGTCAGCTCAATTCCCAATCACCATCGCTGAGGCTCTATATCACCCCCTGAAGCATCATCGAGATTCATCCTAATATGTGTTCAGTGACCACTTCTCAAATATTGTCAACACTTGCCGGAAACATGTCAAGTGCTTTATCTGCAAAAGGAAATTATTCGACGAGAACCGCCTCGAGGCTCACTATCAACAATATCACCCAATATTGATGAATGAAGCACTGTTAGCTGATGGGATTTTACAATCTGCAGGCTGGGATCAAGCCGAGCCATCATGGTTTGACTTCAGTCGGTGCACCTGAATGGCCATCAATGAGCTTAGTCAACTAATTCATCTACCCATGGACAATGTACCAGGTCCACCACCACCTGAAGATACTCCCAACAAAGAGACGATAGACCCCCAGGAACCGGATCTGACTTGTACCGCTGATCAAACAAAGACAAAGGCTCTGAGGCAGGTAGTTGGAGTGGAGAACGCGGGGGGGAAAGCATTTGGCAAAGCAACTGGATAGTACAACAAGCATTGCAAGTACTCAGAACAATGGAATCCATGGCATCCTTTCAGTCAGCACACGACTCTCAACAGTCTCAATCAATTAGCCATCAAACGAAAACATGGATAGATCAACATCTGAGGCGTGGACTGGACAGCTTCAACATCGAATTAGTTCAATCAGCAGATGTTCCACGAAAGCAGCTCTCTAGACTCGATTTCGGGCGAAGCAATGATAGTTGGATTGACGATCATTCGCACATCTTCGGAACATCATACTACAGGGATATTTTCAAATGTATACAGTTCCTTTTGGCACATCACTCATTGCAGGCACACCTCGATTTTGAACTGGAGCGCCGTGCAGACTCTGAAAGTCGCAGAATATACAGCCAGATGAATACAGGCAATTGGTGGTGGGATACGCAAGATCAGCTTCCTGCTGAAGCGACAATTGTGCCAGTCATTTGTGCATCCGACAAGACCCACTTCACGAATTTTTCGGGCGACCAGCATGCCTGGCCACTGTATCTCACGATCATTAACATTGGAAAAGAAATCAGCAGTACACCTAAAAATCGCGCCTGGATTCTTGTGGGGCAGATCCCCAGTCCTCTGAAAGGTGCCAAAAAGACTGACGAGGCATGGCATTCCGCGGTTGGAACAGTGCTGTCCCCCCTCCGGAATCTTGACATCACTGGCCATGGCTTGAAGTGGGATTGTACTGATGGATTCCAGAGAAAATGTTATCCTCTTTTGGCTGCCTGGGTCGGGGATTATCCGGAGCAAGTCATGGTTGCTTAATTCTCATATGGCTCATGTCCGATGTGCGAATCACATAAAGGTGCGCCGATGGGGCATTCAACTTTTCGACCAGTTGATATCTCACGGGATCAGCATGTATACTCAGAGCTTCTGGACGAAACTAATATCGATGTACTGCGCACTCTTGGTGTTCATCCAATCCGCAACCAGTTCGGGCAATACCATCTCTGCAATGTCCATCGCCTTTGGCAGCCTGATGAATTGCATCAGCTGCTCCTGGGTTTAGTTAAAGACTCACTGCACAGGCTGCTCAAATAGCTGAAAGCAAGAAATGTGAAGGATCAATTTGACAATCTATTCATATCAGTACCACAATATCCAGGCCTCCAGCGCTTCTCCGAACCATTCGATTCGATGAAAAGCAGCTTGTGGCAAAGAAAAGACATCTGGGGCATGATCAGAACACCCGCAGTGAATTGCGCTCCAATTCTTGACTGCAACCTGGATGCCGGGAAAACTGCAGCGGAAACATCCTCTGATGAAATGGTCATGGGAGCAGTGCGGGCATTATGTCAATTCTCTCTACTTGTCAGCCAACAAAATTACTCTGATCTATCCCTCGCAGCACTAGACAATGCACTGAAGCGATTTTACAAGAAGAAGGGTGCCTTTCGAGATCAGAAAATGTCGAAGTCTGCGAAGGCCAAAGTTGATAAACTATTGGCAGGAAAATCCCATCATTTACGAGAACAAAAGATTCATAAAATCCATGCTGCAATGGAGGTTCAGCTGTACCGGGCTGAAAAGGTTACTACATCAAAACAAAGGCAATTTCAGGTGCGCCGGAGTAGAGCCCATCAAGCGGCATCCATATGGTCAGATGCTGCTCAGCAGAGGGCAATCGAGCGATTGGTTTGCGAAATCCATCAGGTGACACCAGCTAAACGCAAGCTTTTCGATAAATTATTCCAACATCATGAGCGACAACTGTTGCAGGAAGCCGGGACTACGGCAACCGGTCCCAGAAGCATATTTGCCAAAAAACTTGCTCAAATGAAGACTGCTGCAGAAGTAGAGGCTGACAGGGCGGTAAACATGACCGCTGACAAGCGTGTGCAATTTCAGGTTTGTCTATCCGATGCTGACATTGAAGCCACCACCTGGAGTATCACTGTTACGGACCGCGCTGTGAAGAAGCTCGAGAGAGAGATTTATGGTATCACTTCGGAAGACCAGATGCGGTTCACCAAGGGATTCTGCATCCGCATTGTTGAGTTTAAAGCATGGTCACAGGCAATCGGCGTTCAGGAGCTCCGGAAAACCATCGAACAGCATGTAATCTATTTCCAATATCCAAAGATGGATCCTGCGAGCCATATATCGGAGTTAATTCGGCGAATGGGCTCTGGCGACAATTTCACCCCTGATATATCTGAACGGCTTCATATCAGCAATGTGAAAGAGGCCTATCGATCTACCAACAAAGTCAATTACATTCAACCGATGCTCAAGCAAAATGACTATATGGAGGAGACAACGACATATGACGTTGGTCTTCAAGGCTGGTACGCTATTGACTCTGCGAAAGTTTTCAACCTACTATCAGCTACCCATAAACGGCGCAATACGCGCCAAGCCCATCTTTTACGCCTCCAGAAGTGTCAGAAAGAGCCATTTTTCCGCCCCATATCTGAACAGGTAAATCATTTGAGAGAACCTCATGTCCGCGGCGTGTGCAGCAGTATCAAATTGACCTCACTCCGAGATGCATCAGTAGATTTTGGAATTCCCAACTTTGGACAGCTATTGCGTACACAAATTGAAGACGACTGGGGACATGAAGTTAGTGGACTGGTGCTCGGATATGATCAGAATGTTCTCATAGACAGTGTATTTATTAAACTTCAGAATGGGCTGTTGTGCTACTGTCAACCATTTCACCGCCCTACATCAGTTGAGCGTCTGGGACATGATTGCAAGGTAGAATATACGGATGCTAACCAAGCGATCATGGCTGAATCTCACAACATCTGGGTCCAATATATGGACTGTGACCTCGATAACACCTTCCAAGGCCAAGTCCCTTCCTTTCCTGTACTATACTTCAGCTGGACTCCACCGAATCAGATCCTCCAATTTCAGGAGATCCTGCTCGCCAGGAAATCGATATCCACCTTCTCTAACAGGTGCAAGAACACCCAACAATGGATATTATGTCCTCAACCTCAAGAATATGCGGTGGTGATTCCAACAAAGTACAAAGATCCGTATGGTTGGGCTGATAGTGTTGACGGGTACATCAGGGTTGTCAAATAGACTGATAAGAAGGATATTGAATCTGTCGGAGCAACTGTTGGACCTGCACATTTGGTGCGAGAGAATAATGCTGCATCAGATGGAATCGATAGCATATGGCTTGTAAATAACCATGTGGATTTAGATACCCACTGGACTGTGTGTTAAAGTTACAATGCCTTAATCAAGGTGTGCAGAAGATAGTTAATTGAATTGTACTATTTGATATAAACATTATAATAATCACTCCGGGACAGTATGGCTCCAGGTTCGAGGTGCACCGGAATACTCTCAGAGATGCATCCAATACTCCCAACAGCTCCGAATTTTGCACATTCTAATAGTTTGATTTGGAAGCATTTTGAAGACAACTATACACTCTTCAGGATATACTTGGATTCTGTACAACAAATTCCGGAGTATTCAGGAGCACCGGGTAAGTAGTCTCAGAGCACCTGAGAGCAGATCGCTTTGCATTCAGCCTAGCTGGGAGCATCTGGGAGCATCTGGAACGATCGTGTGGCTGTTCAGAGTTGCTGAGTTGTTCAGTTATGACTTACAAACCATTTTACCTTGTGCTGATGTATAGGTGGTGAAATTGTCACCGGAATCCATTCGCCAAATTGACTCTGATATTTGGCCTACATGATGCATCTTTGAATATCCGAAGTGGATTACACGCTGTTCGATGGTTTTCCGGAGCTCCTCAACACCGATTGCCTGCCACCATGCTTCAAACTCGACCAAGCAGATGGAGAATTCCTTCGTCATCTGCATGTGGTCTTTCCAAGTGATACCATAAATTTCTGTCTCGAGCTGATTCACAACGAGGTCCGTGTCAGCGATACTCCTGGTGGTGGCTTCAATTGAAGCATCGGATAGACAGACCTGAAATTGCACAGGCTTGTTGGCAGTCTTGTTAACCGCCCCGTACGCCTCTTCTTCTGCAGCAGTCTTCATTTGAGCAAGTGTTTTGGTGAATATGTTTCTAGGACTGGTTGCCTTAGTCCCGACTACCTGCAAAAGTTGTCGCTCATGATGTTGGAATAATTTATCGAAAAGTTTGTGTTTAGCTGGTGTCACCTGATGGATTTCGCAAACCAATCGCTCGATTGCCCTCTGCCGATCAGCATCTCACCATATGGATGCCGCTTGGTGGGCTGTATTCAGACGCACCTGAAATTGCCATTGTTTCGATGTAGTAACCTTTTCAGCCCAGTACAGCTGATCCTCAATTGCACCATGGATTTTATGAATCTTTTGTTCTCGTAAATGATGGGATTTTCCTGCCAATAGTTCATCAACTTTGGCCTTCGCAGACTTCGACATTTTCAGATCTCCAAAGGCACCCTTCCTCTTGTAAAATCGCCTCAGTGCATTGTCTAGTGCTCCGAGGGATACATCAGAGAAATTTTGTTGGCTGACAAGTAGAGAGAATTCACATAATGCCCACACTGCTCCCATCACCATGTCATCAGAGGCTGTTTCCGCCACAGTTTTCCCGGCATGCTGGGAGCAGTCCAGAATTGGAGCGCAATTCACTGCCAGTGTTCTGATCATGCCCTAGATTTCTTTTCTCTGCCAGGAGCCACTTTTCATCGAATCGAATGGTTCGGAGAAGTGCTGGAGGTCTGGATATCGTGGTACTGATGTGAATTAATCGTCAAATTGATCCTTGACATTTCTAGCGTTCAGCTATTTGAGCAGCCAGTGCAGTGAGTCTTTAACTAAACCCAGGAGCAGCTGATGCAATCCATCAGGCTGCCAAAGGCGATTGACATTGCGGAGAGGGTATTGCCAGAACTGGTTGCGGATAGGGTGTACACGAAGACTGTGCAGAACATCGATATTAGTTTCGTCCAGAAGCTCTGAGTATACATGCTGATCACGTGGATTATCAAGTGGTTGAAAAGTGGAATGCTCCATCGGCGCACCTTCAGGAATTTCTCACATCGGGCATGAGCCATATGAGACTTAAGCAACCATGACTCCTTCCGGATAATTCCCGACCCAGGCAGCCAAAAGAGGATAACATTGTCTCTGGAGTCCAACAGCACAATCCCATTTCAAGCCAGGGTCAGTGATGTCAAGATTCCGGAGTGGGGACAGCACTGTTCCAACCGCGGAATGCCATGCCTCGTCAGTATGTTTAGCACCTTTCGGAGGACAGGGGATTAGCCCAACAAGAATCCAGGCATGCTGTTGATGTGTCCGGCGGATATCTTTTCGAATGTTACCGATCGTGAGATACAGGAGCCTGGCATGCTGGTCGCCTGTAAAATTGGTCAAGTGGGTCTTATCGGATGCACAGATGACTGGCACAATGGTCGCTTCAGCAAGAAGCTGATCTTGCGTATCCCACCACCAATTGCCTGTGTTCATCTCGGTGAATATTCTGCGGCTTTCCGAGTCTGCAAGGCGCACCGGTTGAGAATCGAGGTGCTCCTGAAATGGCAGATGTGCCACAAGGAACTGTATACATTTGAAAACATCGCTGTAGTATGACGTTCCGAAGATGTGCGAATGATCTTTATTCCAACTATCATTGCTGAGCTCAAAATTGAGTCTAGAGAGGAGCTTTCGTAGAGCATCTGCTGATTGAAATGATTCGATGTTGAAGTTGTCCAGTCCATGCCTCAGATGTTGATCTATCCACGTTGTTATTTGCTGGCTAGATGATTGAACCTCTTGAAAGCTGTGTGCTGACTGAAAATGACGCCATGGATTCCATTGTTCTGAGTACTTGCGATGCTGGTTGTACAATTCAGTTGCTTTGCAATATGCTTTCCCCCCTGCGTTCTCCACTCCAACTACCTGCCCATGAGCCCTCGTCTTTGTTGGATCAGGGGTACAAGTCAGACCAGGCTTCTGAGGGTCTATCCTTTCTTCATCGGGAGTATTTTCAGGTGGTGGTGCACCAGGTACATTGTCCATGGGTAGATGAATTAGTTGACTAAACTCATCGATGGCCATTCAGGTGCACCGACTGAAGTCGAACCACAATGGCTTGGGTTGATCCCAGCCTGCACGTGGTACAATCCCATCAGGTAGTAGGTATTCGTTCATCGATATTGGGTGATATTGTTGATAGCGCGCCTCGAGTCAGTGATTGTGGAATAATTTCTTTTTGCAGATACAGCAGTTGACATGTTTCCGGTGAGTGTTGACCATGATTGAGAAATGGTCATTGAACACGTATTCGGATGAATCTCGATGATGCTTCAGCGGGTGATATAGAGCATCAGCGATGTTGGTTTGAAAGCGAGCTAACTCAGGTCAGTGTAACACATTCACAGCCGCATCGCAACACGCCAAATGCGGGGGGGATGTTTTCTCTGTCATCACTGCAATCACCACAATGGGGCCTTATACTACATGATTGTGAGTTATGCCTATGCTCGAGCCTCTGAGCTGCTGATAATGAACATCTGCAACAACACCAGTTTCCGTCTGAAACACCCGGGTGTTGCGGACGGCTCTGACGGCTCTGACGGAACCTTGTACCGTCGGACTGAGAATTACACACTACCCGTCGCCCAGGTGACGTGTTGCATTGCATACTTACCTCCTTCACTTTGCGCCTGGTAGACACACCATCAGAACGACATGTGTGTTACACCCTTCGCAGGGGCTGCAGTTATGCTGTAGCTGTTTACACAACTCTTGGCGATGTTGATGCCTTGCTTTGGCCGATAGCCACATTTCACCTCTCCGCTATTGGTATAGCTATATATCGGATGCCGCACACACCTAGTGTTAGCAACGCTTCCGGACCGTCACTTCGGGTCCGGGTCCGGGTCAGAACCGAACCGTAGCAAAATTGGTGGTCCGGGTTGTCAATACACCCGAACCGTCGATTCGGGCCCGGTTCGATGCCAATCTTCCAACCCGTCTGAATTGGGCGGGTTGTCAGCGGGTCGCCCAGCGGGTCCATCTGTAGATTTATATAATGTTCTTGTTTTTGCAGTTGGCTAATTGTAAATTATTAAAACTAGGTATTCGGCAGCCAATAATATCTTTTTGGATGTTTTGCAATCTGCGACATTGATGATTTTGGAATACGTGTTTTGCCTTCTATACGTTGCATATTTGGCCATAGAGGCAGTCAATAGTTCTGTTATAAGCCCATTCATGCGCACAAAGTCTTGATTACCCAATATGCAAGACCAAATATTGTTGACACTCTGTTGACGCTCAGTTTCATAATGGGGTAACGTCTGTGCGAAGCGCTGTTTCAAATGAAAAGGCTACTGCGACATCCTCAATGAATCATTACTACATCGTGAGACTTAGATTACCCACGATCCAACACCAATAATCGTTGACACTCCATTGACGCTCATTTTCAGGATGGGACAGGGAGCATGTCGGTAATATTTTGAACTTGAAAGGCAGCCAATTCTTCGTGTATGAATTGCTGCAACCAATCGCCACTTAGGTCACACACAATGCACAGCCAAAACTCATTGACGCTCCATTGATGCTCATGTTCAGAATGGGGCAGTGACCGTGTCATATTCTGTTTTGCCAAGAAAGGCTGCCATTACACCGGTTATGGATAGCAGTGACCAGGTCAGTTTTCAATTACCGTACCCAGAAGACTAAAAATCGTTGACGCTCCGTTGACGCTCATTTTCAGGATGGGGCAGGGAGCCTGCTACTAATATATTTGACTTGGAAGGCTGCCAATACCTCATTTGTGAATAGCTGCAACCAATCGTCACTTAGGTTACCCAAGATGCACAGCCAAAAATCGTTGACACTCCGTGGAAGCTCATTTTCAGAACCGGGCAGTGAATGTGTCATTTACTCTTTAGCCAAAAGAGGCCGCCAGCATGATTGTTATGGCTAGCACCGACCACTTCACCATTCAATTACCGTACTCACATGACTGAAAATCATTGACGCTCCGTTGACGCTCATTTTAATGTACGGTCTAGTCAAGATCAGATGCCATTGCTAATTGCATTCTTAATTATTTGAACTTTGTGCATGCCTTTCAGCGTTATCAGGAATTGGCTCTCTGGCAAAGCCGAGCCCAGTAATATTCCAGCAGTGGTCGCTCTCATCCAGTTAAAATCTATATGTTAAGCTATATATTGCATATTGCCCGGTATAGCTTTGTTTATTAACCAATATTCCCACGCGACTGGTCAATATTCTTCCATAATAATTCTCTAAATAAAATTCTCGGTCAAACTGCATAATAAACTTGGTGATAATACCTTGACGCATTCTGTCCTACTTTTTCTTGATCCCCTCATTCCTCCTCGTTTCCATTATATTGACCATCAGCAACGCCTTTTTAACCATCTTCTTTGATCGTAGTATAGGCCGAATCAATCCAAGAACATTTGGTGCAGCACTCACATTCTGCATCGCCGGGGTTTCTGATTCCTCACTACCGTTGTCCAATTCCATATCTGATTCATTGTCTGCCTGCCAGTCATCTTCGCTGTCGTTTGGATCATCCAACTCCCCATTCCAGTTAAGCCAATTTTCGGTGTCTGAAATGCTTTCCGGTGAGCTATCTTCATCACTTTCTGCAGGATGGCGGTCAATTCGTTTGATTCGACGGACATTCAATATTTGAGTTCGTCCTCCAGGGAGGTCCTTTGCAGACAAAGCTGGTGGCACAGGCGATGTTTCCGACAATTTAAATGCAGCCGCACCATCATGATGAAAGAGTGACCAGGGTGCTTTAACGAGCTCTTCAGTATCTGAAATGTATTCTACGGCTGTCATCTGTTTATTTTGAGCACGAGATTCCTTCTGTGTGGCTCGTAGGGATTGGCTACCCTGCCACATCTCCAACAGGTCGTGGACCTTGGCCATTCGGTGCAACTTCTTTTCCTCCGCCTCTCTCTTCATCTCCATATTGTTATCAGTAATGGTTGGATGCAATATTGGATCGTCGCCAGCCAGCAATCCGTTATTGGCTTGAGCAAACAGCCGTACAACGACTTTTTCGCAAAGGGTCTCGCCTGTGGTGTTTGACAGCCTCCACCCGATCACATCTTGCCCAAGGGAAAAACTGGCCTTGACTCCAACACCGTGAGGTATGATAGAGAATATGTCACGCGCCGCATTGGAGAGATCAGCGTACTTTGAGTGCGTTTCATCTCGCTGCCGCCACCAGTCGGTGATATCCGGTAACCAAAATGTACTGCTAATCTCCATTGGGTCAGTGTGGTAATCATTGAGATTCGGATTAATTTGCCCCCAGTTCTGTGGTAATTCAGGAGGTGAATTCAAATAGAGTCTTGCGGCTGTCAATAAGCGTGCTGCAGGATCGCTTCGTCCGGGTGTCATTTCGGCCACATCAGTAGGCATTAAGTATTCATCATCATCGCTGGACAGATCATATGGATCATAAGAAGATTGACCAGATCTTGAGGCAATTGCGGAGGAGCTGAAATTGTTGTTCGGTGTGTTTTCGAGCTTAGTGACCGGCAAACGTCTATGTTCGCGCAGTATTCGTTCTCCACATACTTCAAAGGCCTCCTGGTATTGGGTAGTATATGAAGTCTCGTCTTCGGGATTGATATCCATTCCCTTGTCCCACTTCCAAAACAATCGCAACTTCCAGAACAGATCAAGGATGTGGGCCGAAATAAGGAGTATACCAGTCGTTGGAGTCACTTCTGTATAGTATTTGGAAAGCTTTTGCCGGGCACACTTCACAGCAAAGAATAAGTCTTCCATCCATTGTGTCTTTTTCTTGGCCAGAGCTCGCATCACGCCGTCCATGTGATCAAACATGTCATTATAGACAGTTATGACGTGATGAAAAGTAACAGTATGCCGTTTCGACATCCAAAGGGTCCAGTACGGGAATGGCCGTATAACCTCCATGACATACTTGACAATAGTCCACTCATCCTGAGTCGTGAAGAGCGGTTGGTAGTCGCTATATTTTGGGTTTTTAAGCCACTCCCGGGTGAATTCACGCAATCGGTAGGTGCGCTCGAGCAACTCCAGTGTGGAGTTCCAACCTGTCTTCACATCCATAATGGGTAGTACTGCGATCCGGACTTTTGCTTTTTGACAGTCAATGAACTCGTTTCGACGTCCAGGTGTCAGCGTAATCAATACAGCAAGCATTCTCTGCTATATGAAGGTCAGCTTCAGCACTTTCAAAATATGTTGAAATACAGACTTTCTCAATTATCTTTGCCAAACCTGGTTTCATGGCCGACACCTTGTTGATTATAGCATTGCCCTCTTTTCGAAGTCTTTGACTCTTCCCAATGTCTGTGCTTTCATTCTCTCCAAATTGCTGATCGCGCTCATGAGCTTCCCAAGACTTAGTGCGGCCTTTTACACCTAGACTGCTCATGAATTCACCTAAAGCAAGCTGAATGACGTGCGCAATACATGGTACGTCGTTTCTCAATGCGGGCCACTCGATTACAGGGGCCTCAAAGGTAGTTTGTAGTTCGCGAGTCATCGAGTATTTTGAGGAAGCGTTATCCGTGGTAATTCCAAGTAAACGGCCGTCAGTCAGTTCAAAACGATCAAGAACTTCCTGCAAATGTCCAGCTAGCCGTGCTCCTGTATGCTGACCCTTGACCTGTAATCCTGAACGAGCTTTCGAAATCAGAAAAGAATGGGCTATCAACCTCATCGAATGCCAGTTGTACTTCTCGCAAAGCCCAATTTCGATCCATATAATAAGGAATGACCGACGTTATTGCTAATTTGTTTGTCAATGTCCATCCGTCCAAAGCTAAACTAACTTTGTTTCTTGATGGCAATTGCTTCTTAATTGCATCCACTGTCAGTGTGTATTCCCTCTGGCTGATATTACTCAGGGTGCTGGCGGACAGTAACACCAACTCGCTCCGTAATGCATTGTATGACGGTCGTAACTTGAGGTTTGATATCGCATTCCATGGAATATGAGCTGAAAAAAACCCTAACATGAGGTACCGATTCCTCGTGTCTTGGTGAAATTCGGCAGTTTGAAAGTCCTTTGATGCCAGTTTAGAGCGTTATGTCTGTCAATTCAGTAAGTACACTTGAAACTTGAATGGTAAATGTGATTTTCTTTTGCGAACTTACAATCCGAATACCTCGACTTCCTTGCCACTTTAGTATGGCCAATGCTGTTTCAGCGACCGTTGAACAAGTCAATTCGGTTTCCTCTGACACTGTTAATTCGTTTAACCTTGCGATGTGCGGTTTTGCCAGCAAGTGTTTGCCCATTGAGCTGGTCCCATGTTCTGATGGATGCCGAAGAACTTGATGACAAACGATACATATGATGCCGGGGCTGCCAGTCTCCTCAAATCCGCAATGCAAATAGAATCACCACGAAGGCGCATGTCAAGAGTTATTCCAAGCAATAGGCTGTTTCGAGCCTACATTCATCGAAGCCCACCAGGCATTGAAGATGATTTGTAAAGTAAGGTCGCTTAAATCACAAATAAAGACGCGTTCATTTTTTGAAGATATCATAACCTCTAGCAACGAGGTATTTAAAGATTTTGTATCTGACATCGCGGTAGGAAATTGAACTCTGGGTAATTCGATCTGGGTGACTGTTAGAAGATACGTTTTGGTCAGGTAAAATGGTGCTTCTTAAATATTGACTTTAGAGCTACGAGCGAGAAAAAAGTCAGACCTGTGAGACATCGCATGCATATTTGTGAAGTTGAATACAGGGGCGTACAAAGACGAGACGGTTGCGATATCATCAGTAGCATCTTTGCCCATAAAGGCAGCCGATAGTACAATTATGGGTCAACGCCGCTGCATTGCTTTCTGATTATCCACGATGCAAGCCCAAATATCGTTGACGCTCCATTGACGCTCATTTTTAGGAGGTAGTTGTGATATCATCACTACCATTTTTGCCTAGAAAGGCGGCCGAAATTGTGATTATGGGTATATGCCATTGCTCAGCCCTTGAATGGTCCATGATGCAAGACCAAAAATCATTGATGCTCCGTTGACGCTCATTTTTAGGAGGTGGTAGTGATATGCTCCTTACCTCTTTTGCCCATAAAGGCGGCCAACATTAGGATTATGGGTATATGCCGTTGCTCAGCCCGTGAATTGTCCATTATGCAAGACCAAAAATTGATGACGCTCCATTGATGCTCATCTTTAGGAGGTGGTAGCGATATGGTCATTGGCTCTTTTGCCCATAGAGGCGGCCAATACAGCCATTATGGCTTAATGCTGTCGCGCAGCCCAGTTATTATCAAAGATGCAAGACCAGAAATCGGTGATGCTCCGTTGATGTAATGGCACGGCTGCACGTGACGTGTCCAGGGCCGGGTAATGCTCGCTTTATATAGTCGGCTCGCCACGAGCCTTAGATCTCTAGCGATAATCTTACCTTACTTACCTTTATACTACTCTACAATATTGACATCCACGTGTGCAACCGTATCTACTGATATTCCTTCCTACGAGGCCATACAC
>Ga0307512_10001629_pt1 | contig 31115 bp, 24 predicted proteins | sample 14_EM_MG_FD_200267 | JGI IMG/M metagenome (GOLD analysis project Ga0307512, IMG submission 200267) | Populus trichocarpa ectomycorrhiza microbial communities from riparian zone in the Pacific Northwest, United States - 14_EM | ecosystem: Host-associated > Plants > Roots > Unclassified | place... | reverse complement strand
TGATATTTCGGCCGAAAAGTGCGGGTTTTCGATAGCGACTCAACGAATACTGGTCGGATCGCAAATCTGAGAGCGGGAGGGGAAAGAGGGGCTAAAACTACACAATCTATGTACTGATCATGTCAGGATACGATCAGAACTCAGATACTTAATTGGAGCCAAAATAGGAGATTTGAAATGCCGGGTTTTTGGTGGAAACCTGTTGCAACGGTCCGGTTCTGGGTTGGAACCGGACCTGGAATCGAACCGGGAATTTGGACCCGTTGCTAACACTAGCCCTAACTCCAACGATATACCAGCAGAAGCTGAGACTTGGCTATGAAGAAGTGAGCGCATGTCTCATATTCTGATAGAAGTAGTCAATATCATGTGGACTGACTTTATTGCAAAATAGGATGGTCAAATATGCTGTTCTCAATCTGTCATAAGGATATGCCCAGGATTGTCTGGTGCACGGGAAGTTCTATCATAGGCCAGAAAACGCAGTGGCTTTGCCACGAATAAGTTATCCCATGTCTCATATTCCGGCTCAGGTACTCAATATCACCTAGACTGACTTCATTGCCACTAGGATTGGCAAATATACGGTGATTGATCGGCCATATGGATATGTACTCAAGCCTTTCTGGTGCACCTGATCATGGAGCATACGCCAGCGCAAGCTGTCGCTTTGCCGCAAATAAGCGAGCGGTGTCTCATCTTGTGACCCAGGTCCAGAGTAGCACCTCGAGTGTCTCTGTGCCAAATGCGATTGGCACATATACTGTGCTCACTCAGTCATAATGCGACTGAAGACATATGATGAGGATTCTGCAGTGCACCTGAACGTCGATCAGATTCAAGCATATGCTGCAGCATTGCTACGACTGTGCGACCTGGTGTCTCGTATTCTGACACAGCTACCCAGTATCGCCTCGACTGACTTTCATGCCGAATGTGATTGGCAAGTATGCAGCGGATAATCTGTGAGAATGAGACTCATGACAGATCCCGTGGATTCCCCGGTGTACCTGAAAGTGGTTGAATTACCCTTGTTTCATTCCTTTGACTTCATAATGCGTATGTGGCCTCAGGTTTCTGGAACATCCCAATTTTGCAACTGACAAATCATTAGAAGCCCTTTGCTGCACTATGCTCAACATTCAACTTATGCGATGAATTGTGAGATAGGCCAACCAGGAACATGTAATGTAACTTAACAACTGACTTCATCTTATATTGGTCATTATTAATCATCAAGAACGCCAATGAAATCCCCCTCTAACAATTCCAACATCAGATCTTTGATTCGCTTCAAACTGACAGATAGCAAGGATGTCTGTATGCAGTGTAGTGTGCATTACAAACGACCTTTTCGACTATTTGTACCAGTCAAGAAGGTTATGTTGGTTGATTATCTAAAGAGGTGTACCTTGATGAAGCGTCCCAACAATCTAAGATGATGGTTCATCAGACTGCAAAGTATCTCCAGTCTCTGGTAGCCGCATCGTATGGTCCTCACAAGACTTTCAAATCCTGTAAAGCATTGTCGTCGTGGTGTTCAGTCGACTCATCAAGCCGTGCTGAACTCTTATCTGTGCCACTCCAGAGTGTTGGTGCAGATCCCTCATGTGGTTATCATAGACACCAGGTTCCATATTCAGTAACCTTGCATGTGGCACTCTTTGTTGCCTTAGCCGGATGACTTGTGCAAATGCCTGCCGCTGCTCATTCAATCCCCTGAAGTTCGGAGTTATTACTACATGGTTTGCTGCTGTAAGATTTAGGACTGTTACACCCACTTCAGGTGTAGTTACAAATACAGAGGGATTTCGTGAATCCTGGAATTTGAGCGGCATTTCTGTGCATTCATCATTGACCATTTCTTCATACATGTGGAATATATCCACATTAGCCACAAACTACTTGGTCAGCCACAACTTCAAATGACGAACTTCGCGAGGAAGAGGACAAAATAGCACCTCCTTTCGTTGTGGAGGTGCACTAGGGAGTGTTGATGCTCATTCTAATATAATGTCCATTCAACATCTGCTGGCATCTATGATTGTTTTCACAATGTTTTGAACTTATCGGTTGTCTTTCTGACAGATTGAGACTCGGCCCTGTGGCAAAACCAAGCCCAGTCATATTCTTGCACTGTTCACCCCCATACTAGCGAAATTTATATATCTTTCCAAAAGAATCATTGCGCCTGCTATGCATCTGTTCATCAACCAATAGTCACAAGCAACTGCCAACTAGTAGCCGATGATATATCTCAAAATGAAACTCTCGGTCAAGCTACATCAATGAACTGGTCAAACATCATGACACATTCTGTCCTACTTTTTCTTTGTTTCCCTAATTCCTCCTTGTTTCCATTGCACTGACAGTCATCAATCCCTTTTCAGCCTGTTTCATTGACCTCCCTGTTGGCCGAATCAATCCAGTGACATTTGGTGCAGCACTCACAACCCGGTCCGCTGGGCTTTCAGGACCGTTGATGCCATTGCCTAACTCTACATTGGATTAATCGTCTGCCTCACCGCCGGCTTTGCTCTTGTTGGGATTATCGAAATCACCATTCCTGTTAGGCCAATTTTCGGTATCGGAAATGCTTTCCTATTCAGTGTCCTCATTACTCTCGACTGGATTACTGCCGATTCTTCTGATTCGGCGGACATTTAATACTCGAGTTCATCCTCCAGGGAGGTCATTTGCAGACACAGCTGGTGGCAAAGATGATCATTCTGACAATTTAAATGCAGCCGTACAATCATGATGAAGATTTGACCAGGATGCTTTAATCATCTCTTCAGTATCTGAAATGTAACCTACGGCTGTCATTTGCTTGCTATGAGCGCGAGATCCTTTCTCGGGCGCTGTTACGTTTTGGCTGCCCTGTCACAACTCCAAAACGTTGTGGACCTTGGCCATACTGTTCAATTTTCTTTCCTGCGCCTCTTGCTTCAATTCCAAGTCATTTCCATTTTCTGTGGTATCCAATGGTGCACAATCTTCCGCGAATATTCCCTTATTGGTTCAAGCAATCTGTCTGACTACAACTTTTTCCAGAAGTGTCCTGCCAATAGTATTAGACTGTCTCCTGCCAATCACGTCTCACCCAAGGGAAAAACTGGCCTCCACTCCGACTCCATGAGCTATAATAGAGTTTATGTCGTGTGCCACATTGGAGAGATCGACGTACTTTGAGTGCATTTCATCTTGCTGGCGCCACCAGTCAGTGATATCCGGTGATCAAAATGTACTGCTAATCTCCATTGGGTCGGAGTGGTAATCATTATGATTAGAATTAACTTGCCCCCAGTTCTTTGGTGATTGAAGCGGTGAATCCAAATTGAGCCTTGCGGCTGTCCATGTGGGTGTTGCGCAATCGCTTTGTCTGGGTGTCGTTCCAGCCACACTTTCAGGTGTTAAGTATTCTTCATCATCACTGCACAAATCATATGGATCAAAAGAAGATTGACCAAATCCAGAACGCTTTGCAGAGGGGAAGATAATGCAGTGTGGAACGTGTTTGGGTTTAATGACGGACATTTGTCGATGTTTGGCAGAGTATTTGTTATCCACATACTTCAGAAAGCCCTCCTGGTATTGGGTAGTATACGAAGTTGTGTCCTCAAGATTAATATCCATCACCTGGTCCCACTTCCTGAATGATCGTAACTTCCGTAAAGGATGAAGGATATGTGCCGAAATGAGCTGCAGACCAGTCATTGGAGGGAATTCGGCATAATATTTGGACAGCTTCTGGCGTGCAACCTTCACAGCGAAGTATAAGCCTTACTTCCATTGTGTCTTCTTCTGAGGCAAAGCTCGTGTAATGCAATCCACGTGATCGAACATGTCATTGTAGACAGTGATAATGTAATGCAGAGTAACAGTATCCATTTTCGATATCCACAGGGTCCAGTATCCGAATGGCCTTAAAGCTTCCGTGACGTACTTGACTATGGTCCATTCATCCTGAGCTGTGAAGAGTGGCTGTTAATCTCTGTATTCTGGATTCTTGAGCCACTCGTGGGGGAATTTTCATACTCGGTATGCTCGCTCATCCAACCCCAGTGTGGAATTCAACCGTGTTTTCACATCCATCATAAGTAGTACTGCAATTTGTACTCTGGCTGTGTGACAGTCAATGAACTTGTTTCGACGACCAGGTGTCAGCGTAATAAATTCAGCAAGCATTCTCTGCTATATGAAGGTCAGTTTCAGGTCTTTCAAAATGTCTTGAAATACATATTTTCTCATTTATCTTTGCCAAACCTGGTTGCACAGCCGATACCTTGTTGATTCTAACATTGCCCTCCTTTCACAGTCTTTGACTCTTCCCACTTTCTGTTCTTTCATGTTCTCCAAATTGCTGATCACGCTCACGTGCTTCCCAAGACTTGGTGCGGCATCTTACCCTGAGATTGGTCATGAATGCACCCAAAGCAAGTTGAATGATGTGCGCCATGCATGGTATGTGGTTCCTCATTGCAGGCCACCAGGTTACGGCGACCTCCAGGGTTGATTGTAGTTCCCGAGTCATCGAGTAATTTGAAGAGGCATTATCAGTCGTGATTCCTAGTAAACAGCTGTCAGCAAGCTCGAAACAATCTAGAACGTCCTTCAAATGTATGGCTAGCCTCGCTCCAGTATGTTGACCCTTGACCAATTATTCATAATTAGCATTTGAAATAGGAAAAGAACAGGCTATCAACCTTGTCAAACACGAGTTGTACATCTCACAATGTACAATTTTGATCCATATAGTAAGCAATGACCGACGTTATCGCTAATTTGTTCATTGATGTCCACCCATCCAAAGCTAAGCTAACTTGATTTCCCAATGGCAATTGCTACTTAATTGCATCTACTGTCAGTAGGTACTCCCTCTGGCAAATGATGCTAAGGGTGCTGGCGGATAGAAGCACCAGCTCACCCCATGATGCATTAAATGACCGTCATAGCTCGAGGTTTGATATAGCATTCCATGGAATATGAGCTGAAACAAATCCTTACATCAGGTAGTGATTCCAGGCATCTTGGTGAAATTCGGCAGTTAGGTAGTCCTTTGCTGCCAGTTTAAAGCGTTGTGGCTGTGAATGGTGTTAATATAGGTAACATCTAACTGCCAAATATGAATTTCTTTTGCGGACTGAGTATTGTAATTCCATGGCTGCCTTGTCTATTCAATATGGGCAAAGCGGTTTCATTAACATTGTACTTGTCAATTCAGAAACTTCCAACTCTGTTCATTCGTTTCACTTTGCAATGTTCGCTTTGCCAGCAAGTGTTTCTCCATGGAGCTGGACCAATGTTCTGATGGATGGCGATGAACTTGATGGCAAATGATATATATGATGCCAGGGCTGCCAGTCTCCTCAGTTCCGCAGTGCAAACAGAATCACCATGAAGGCACATGTCTAGAATTATTCCAAGCAATTGGATGCTTCGAGCTCACATTCATTGAAGCCTAACAAGCATCCAATATAATTTTTGAAGTAAGATTGCTCAAATCGTGAATAAAGACAGGCCCATTGTTGGATGATAACACATTCTGTAGCAACGAGGTATTTATAGATTGGGAATCCGACATGATTGTAGGAATTTAGAAGCTGTGTAATTCCAGTTGAGAGACTGTCAAAAGTTACATTATTAATGAGTAGAACGCTGGTGCTTCAATAATGACTCTTGTGCTACACCCAAGACAACAGTAAGACCTGTGAGGCATTGCATGCATAGTCGTGAAGTTGTATACATGGTCATACTGACAAGACCGACTGTTAAAAATGCCATTTAGGAACAACGCAACACATTTTGTTGCTGTGAAGCTTACTGAGCTCAACAAAACCTGTTGCCACTCCGCTGACACATATTGTTAGGAGGCAGTTGAGGAATTGTTGGTGGCATTTTGCCCCACAAAGGCAGCCGATCCGGTGATTATGGGTTAATGTCGGTGCACAGCCGTTGGATTATGCCAGTTGCATGAACAAGAATCATTCATGCACCGTTGACCCACCATTGACCCTCAGTTTCAGGATGTGGTAGGGATGATGTCGCGAACATTTTTTCCGAGAATGGTGGCCGATAGTTCGATTATGGGTTATTGTCACCACATAACCCTGGGATTTTCCAGAATGCAAGGCCAGAAATCATTGACACTCCATTGACGCTCACTTTTGGACATAGTAGCGATGATTTTGCAATGGTTGTTGCCTAGAACGGCGGCCAATAGTTCAATTATGGGTTAATGTCGCCGGAGAGCCCTTGAATTGTTCAAGATGCATGCACAAAGGTTGTTGACGATCTGTTGACGCTCATTTTTAAGACATAATAGGGATGTTGTCGCAAGCATTTTTGCCTACAATGGTGGCCGATAGTTTGCTTATGGGTTAATGTTGCTGCTTAACCGTTGGGTTTTGCGAGATGTAAAGCGTAGAATTGTTGATACTCTGTTGACACTCAGTTTTAGGATGAGGCAAAAATTGTGTCGTTTGTCTTTTTAGCTATATTGCCAACTGATACATTTACTTTGGCAGGCGGTGACTATGTAGCCCTTCGATTGTTGGAAGTTTAGCACAAGAAATAGTTGATGCTCCGTTGATGATCATTTTTAGGAAGCGGCAAAGAGCATGTCATTTGCCTTTTTGGCTATAACACAGACCAATGCATTTACTTTGGAGGGATGTGACAATGGAGCACTTTGATTGTTGAATGTGTAAGACTAAATATCACTGACGCTCTGTTGACACTCACATTACACACATCGAAATAGCCTTCGTACACTCAATCATTGTATGCAACGAATTGCATACCCATTATTGACATCCAATATTGCGTTTCTAAGTATGATCATTTGCATACAGAAGCTTTGTGGCCTCTGAATATCTGATCAACCTCTAATAACGTTATCTGAGTGACAGATGATGTGGCCTTATCACAATCCTGCGCGTTCGGCTGGCAATTTACGATAGGTAGATCATTTCACTCCTTTTTGATTAACATAGCTTGATTTCCTCACCTTTCCTCATGCAGCTCCTTCTCCTCGATTTCCATGACTTACCATAAGCAATTGTAAATATCTCCACCACGTGCACCAAGCCTGTGTGGAGAGTTGTGCAGTTGGATGCATGGATGAATGCAGCATGACGGTCGTCATTCAGACAGATTCACATTGAGCACTGACCACTCCTTCTATGACTTGTATGACATCACTCAGCTAAGTTTTGGTAGTATATTTCATCACTACCATAGCATTTGTACTCTCACTAAACAATAATCGGCAACAGTAATCAAGCTTATAGGCCATCTTATAACCCGATTTCGGTTCTAGAACTTTCACTTGGTGCGTTCGACCCTTGCACATGCACAGATGAATTATCATGTCTTACAATTTGGTCACAGTAATCAAGTCAAAGCTGACATGTAGCAACATTTGTACACAAATTGCTTTTCACCGAGACATGACTTCAAAAATTACAATTTAGCTATCTCTTCCTCGGATGACGCAGGGGACATTACCATGCGTTTGTCGGAATCCGATTTCTATATGGTGATTAGTTGGGGAGGCTATATGCAGGGGTTAAAGCTTCCGGGTTCAACAGGCTTTGCTTTCTGAATAGGTGATGAATCGGGCCCCACGGTGGGCGCAAGCCCGGCAATTCCTTTGTTCTACTGTGGCTTCCCAGAAGCTAGGCCAAAATGACTGCTTCCTGGACAAGAAGTCCTGTGTGGTATTTGCAATATTCCTGGGACGATATCAACACACTCCATAGGCTGTCTAAATGATGTCGGTGCAGGTGCTGCTTCATCATCTGTAATTTGAGGTTCAACTACTGCGGGAACTTCCAATTCAGATGTGCCGGACCTTATATCTCTTTCATGGAAGCAGTTGGCTGCATCCCCCCATCCCGGTTTTGTGAATTCATCAAGCTTCATCTGCTTCTGCTGATACCTCTCCATCCGCTGCTGTACCATTTTGGAGATTGTGCCCATAACCCAGCCGTATTCGTCATCTTCGCTCAGCTTGCCCTGCTCTGTCTCCTCATCATCATCATCTTCCCCATCCTCCCCATCGTGGGAACTTGCAAGATTGCTCAGACTGTCTCTGATCGCAACCATCATCTCCTGAGACGGCTTTTTGGGCTCTCTGGTTGTCAATCCCGCATTTTCAGGTGTCCAGGTATCTTCCTGCTCCTGCTGAATTGCTGCCACTGCGGCTTCAACTCATTTTGTTGTGCCAGCGGTTTCTCTCCCAACTTCATCCACGATCTATCTCTCTTTCTCTTCATTACTTGGGAAGTGTGTTTCTCATCGTTTCCCGGCCGCAACCTTCTTTTTGGATTGCAACCTGTTCAATGCTCTAAGGGCTCGGACTCTGTCTGCTTCTAAGCCGCTCTTGCCTGCATTCGCTCGATGATGAAGTTGTGTTGACTGATTTGTCGATTTGCCGTATTTGCCTGCCGGAAGCGCCGAAATGTTCCTCTTTGGAGCCTTCAGCATTGTAGTTTGTGTTGACTTTGTTGTTGGGCCAGATGTTGGAAGTTGCAGGATATGGACAATATGGAGGCAAGCTGCGTCTTTTATGTCAAGGTTGGTATGTTTAATCATCTTGAACAAAGCAAAATCTGCCTTCTGACTCTCAATACAATGGGAACAGTTGGGCTAACCATACAACATGACATGATTTTGAACGTCAGTTTCATGTAATATCCCCGGGATTGTTTGAGATAACTATCAGCAGACATCCCTTCCCTCGAATAATGTACAAGTTGGCTGCTATGTTTCCCATTCTCGCATGAGGCTAACTATATATTCTTAAGGACTTCCCACATCTTTTCGTTATCATCTTCCTCTCCTATTCCACACCACCAGATTGTGGCTACACAAACAACTCGCCAAGGTACCAGCGGATCCGAATCGAGCCGATCAACGGGCGCTTCATCCAATCCATCGCTCATTGGCACACAACAAGACTGCAGACACCAGCTAGTCCACCGTGATGCTGCCAATGCAGTGACTTAAAATCTGACCCTTGATTTACATTTAAAATTTGTCCATAAGACCAGAAGCAGCAAGGATAATAAGCAGTATGCAATTGGATGTGGGTATATCCATAGTGTGGTAAACGGCCGTCAACTACCTGTATAACGGACACCTCGTGTATGTAGAGAGCTACGTGACCAATTTATCGCTGCCCGCAACAGGACACCTCCCTGGTCCACCAAGGCATCTATCCCCACAGTCCGCCAAATCCAACCTCATGAGATTGTCAACTGTGGGATTGTTGCAGATCAATTGAGCAATATGCATCCCCGGGAGTGGACGAGACGAGCAATAATCACCTTAGGGGAGGCTACGGAAGTGTGTATGGTTGATGTACTAGCCCAATCTTATTGTTAACAGCAACAACTAATTTCTTGTAGGGTTTCATCATGTCTGCTACTATGGCAAGGCAAGGAGGTCTGGTACAGCTGGAACCATCTGACATCCGCCTTGCTTTGAATATTGCCAAAATGGCCAAAGGAGGATTTCCGCACTCTGCTATAAAGGTAACGCAATATCTGATCAAGAAGCCCTGTGCTGAAGTCCAAGAAGAGAAGACAAAGGTAGTTGAGTATCCTGAGCATAAACTGGTGAAGGTTGCGATAGAAAGACCCCTGGCAATGCTTTGTCAAAACCACCCGGATGGATGCCTTCCTTGCCAAAATGGCACCGCACAGAATCCGCAGACACGCAAGGGATGCAAGGGAATAGATGCAGCTGGACACAACTGACACAGATAGCTGACTCCAGCGCCGATGTGATCTGTGCCCGGAACAGCACCCACACCACCTGGTAACAATGGCGGAGCTCAATGTTCCCAAATAGTCAATTTGCCGGCTGGATATGTGTATTGACATACTTCTCCCCATTGTGCTGAATTTTTTACCCATGATGCATATGCCCAGGATAGCCAGTACGATACAGATTTTGATCCAGATATGCTGACTGATGAAGGAACATCCACTGGTAAGTACACTATCCACTGTGTGGTAATGCAGCTGACATCCATTTTGAAGACGAGAGCAGCCGATTGAGTGAACCTGCATGTGATATTGAGCATTGATGAAAAGGAATGGGATTTTGGAGTGTATTATTATCTACAATTAGCGGACACTGTAAAGTATATTTTAAAGGATATATTTATATGTATTATTAAAAAACAATGTAGTGATCAAGGAGAAAGTAAATGAATACACTAGAAAGGCTGCCAAAACAATGTGAATGATAGACTACACCAAATCAAATGATTGGATGTTGTGGATACACCTGTGGTAAAATGAGTGTCAATGGAGCGTCAACGATTTTAGCTTATGTAAGTCTCGTGATTAAAAACTGATTTGGTCGTGGTTATACATAAGCCGTTCATTCGCTGCCTTGTAGGCAAAAATCATTGCGACACGCTCCATACCTCATCTTGAATATGAACATCAACAGAGCATCAACAATTTTTGGTCTTGTAAGCAAGGTAATTGTAAAGTGATTCGATTGCTATATAGCATAACCATTATATTGGCTACCATTATAGGCACCACAGCAGGTGACACGGTCACTGCCCCATTCTGCAAATGAGCGTCAACCGAGTGTCACTGATTTTTGGCTTTGCATCTTGGGTTTTCTAAGTATAGATTTTTGGTAATAATTCAGATAGGAAGTATTGGCGGCCTTTTTAGGCAAAGCACTGTATGAGATGTTGGTTACCACATCATGAAAATGAGTGTCAACTGAGCGTCAACAATTTTTCGTGTTCTAAGTCAGCTGATTACAATGTTATCTGGTAGTGGTTAGGCATAATGGATGTATTGGCTGCCTATAGAGGTGAAAAAAACAGTACCACAGTCATTGCCCCATTCTGAAAATGAGCGTCAACTGAGTGTGAATGATTCATGGCTGTGCATCTTGGGTTATCTACGTGGCGATTGGTTGCAGACATCCACAAATGACGTATCAGCCACCTTCAGAAATAAAAGCAACAGAGTCACGCTCTCTGCCCCATCCTGAAAATGTGTGTCAACGGAGCCTCAACCATTTTTGGTCTTGTATCTCTGGTAATCTAAGTGCAGCATTATAGAAATAATTCATCTCTCATGTAATGGCAGCCTTTTCAACCTAAACAGTGCATGATATCTTCGTTACACCATCTTGAAATTGAGCATCAACGGCAAGTCATCAATTTTTGGTCTTATATATTGCTTAATCAAGGCATCGCGCAGAGATATGACATCATAACTGAACTATTGACCGCCTCAGTACTCCTGAATACAAAACACAAATCGAAACACATTTATTCCAAAATAACTGAGGTCGCAACCTGCAAAGTGATCAACAGGGTACTCCTGGATCTTTATTCAGCGACTTCGATCAGATACAATTATCAAACAGCACAAGCAAGAGCATTATATAAATCTACAGATGGACGCGCTGGACAAGGCGGTTAGAACCAGCCCAATTTAGACGGGTTGCGAGATGTCCAACAAACCTTACCCAAATTGACAGTTCGGGTATATTGACGACCCAAACCACCAATTTGGTGACGATTTAGTTCTGACCTGGACCCGGACCTGAAGCGGCCGTCCGCAACCATTGCTAACACTACACGAGATGATATCTGCCGGAGGCAGTCAAACACCACAGCCGAGACACTTTGCCAAAAGTCATTTTAAGGCAGTTTGCTCAACCCAATAACGGGATATTGGCAGGCGATGACCCAGCATTGGATACAATGAACACAGAAAACAACTCGGAAATGAAGAGAGAGGCAGAGGGAAGAAAATTGCACAGAATGGCCAAGGTCCACGACTTTTTGGAGATGTGGCAGGGCAGCCAAAACCTCCGTGCTACGCTGAAGGAATCTCGCGCAGAAAACAAGCAAATGACAGCCGGAGGATACATTTCGGATACAGACGATATCATCACAGCATCCTGGTCACTCTTTCAACATCATGGTGCGGTGGCATTTAAATGGTCGGAAAGATCACCTTTGCCACCAGCTTTGTCTGCAAAGGACCACCCTGGAGGATAGTGTTAGCAACAGTTCCGGACCATCACTTCAAGTGCAGGTCCGTGTCTGAACTGAACCATCGCCCCATTGGTGGTCCAGGTTGTCAATACACCGGAACCGTCAACTCGTGTATGGTTCGATAGAAATCTCCCAATCTGTCTGGATTCGGTGGGTTGTCAGCTGGTCGCCCAGTGGGTCCATCTATTGATTCATATATCGCTCTTGATTTTGCAGTTTGATAATTGTGGCTTATCAAAATTGGGTATTCAACAGCCAATATTTCGTTTTTGCATGTTTGGCAGTTTGCGATATCGATTATTTTGGAATCCAAGTTATTCCTTTGATATATTGTATTTTTGCGTATCAAGGCGGTCAATAGTTCTTCTATGTGCTCAAATATCCACGAGATGCCTTGATTACCACATATGGAAGACCAAAAATTGATGACACTCCGTTGACACTCATTTTCAGGATGCGCCCGGGAGCGTGTCTCTGCTGTGTTTGCCCCTAAATGCAGCCAATATCTCATCAATGGATGTCTGCAACCAATCAGAACTTAGATTAACTGAGATGCAAAGCTGACAATCGCTGACGCTCCGTTGACGTTCATCCTCAGAATGGGGCAGTGACCGCATTGCCATCTCTTTTGCCTATACAAGCTGCCAATACGTCGGTTGTGCCTAACAGTAACCAAATCACTGTTCAATTACCGTACGTACAAGACCTAAAATTGTTGATGCTCCATTGATGGTCATTCTCAGAATGGGGCAGTGACCATGTTGCTGTCTCTTTTGCTAATGAAAGCTGCCAATATGTCGGTTTTGCCTAACTGCGACCAAATCACTATTCAATTACCATACTTGCAGGACAAAAAATCGTTGATGCTCTGTTGACTGTCATTCTCAGAATGGGGCTGTGACTGTGTTGCTGTCTCGTTTGCGTATAACAGCTGCCCATACATCGGTTGTGCCTAACAGCGACTAAATCACCATTGAATTACCATACTTGCAAGATCAGAAATCGTTGACGCTCCGTTGACGCTCAATGTCAGAATGGGGCGGTGACCGTATTGCTATCTCTGTTGGCTATTGAAGCTGCCAATGCATCAGTTATGCCTAACAGCGACCAAATCACTATTCAATTACCATACTTACAAGGCCAAAAATTGTTGACACTCCGTTGACGCTCATTTTAATGTATTATCCATTCAACATCTACAGTCAGCGATGATTATTTTCATAATGTTTCCAACTTATTTGTTGACTTTCAACCAGATTGAGACTCCGCGATGTGCCAAAGCCGAGCCCAGATATGTTTTTTCACTGTTCGCTCTCATACGATCAAAATCAACATATCTTGCTACAAGAGCCATTGGGCCTCCAATACATCGCTGTATGAACCGATATTCACAAGCGACTGCTCCCTATTCGCCCATGATATATCTCTAAATGCAACTCTTGGTCAAGCTACATACAGAAGCTGGCGACACATATCAACACATTCTGTCCTTCTTGTTCTTAATTCCCTGATTCCTCCTCATTTGCAATGTATCGACCGTCTCCAACACCTTTTCAGCCTGCCTCTGTGACTTCCGTGTTGGCCGAATTTATCCAGGTATATTTGGTGGAGCACTCACATCCGGCTGCCCTGGGCTTTCCGGATCCTCAATGTGAATGTCTCACTCAATATGATATTCAAAGTCTGCCATGCAATCGTCTTCGCTGTCATTGGGATAATCCAAGTTGCCATTCCAGTTAAGCCGATTTTTGGTGTCCGAAATGCTTGCAGGTGCACTATCCGCATCACTTTCGACTGGATGATGGTCGATTCTTCTAATTCGGCGGATATTTAATATTTGAGATCATCCTTCAGGGAGGTCCTTTGCAGTGAAAGCTGGTGGCAAAGGTGATCTTTCCGATAATTTGAATGCAGCCGCACCATCATGTTGCACGAGTGAGCAGGATACTTTGACGATCTCTTCTGTATCCAAAATGTATTCTAATGCTGTCATCTGCTTGGTTTGAGCACATGATTCCTTCTGTGTAGCTCGTAGCTTTTGGCTGCCCTGCCACATCTCCAACAATTCATGGACCTTGGCCATTCTGGGCAATTGTCATTCCTCTGCCTCTCTCTTCATTTCCGAGTCGTTTTCTATGTTCACTGTTTGCAATGTTGGGTCATCGCCTGCCAATATCACATTATTGGCTCGAGCAAACAGCCTTACAATGACTATTTTGTGAAGGGTCTCGCCAGTGGTTTTTGACTGCCTGCAGCGGATAACATCTCGCCCAAGGGTAAAACTGGCTTCCACTCCGACACCATGAGGTATGATAGAGAATATGTCTCGCACCACTTTAGAGAGATCAGCATACTTTGAGTGTGTTTCCTCTTGTTTTCGCCACCAGTCAGTGATATCCGGTAACCAAAATGTACTGCTAATCTCTTTTGGCTCACAGTGGTAACCATTGAGACATAGATTAACTTGCTCCCAGTTCTTTGGTGATTCAGGCAGTGAATTCAAATAGAGCCTGGCGGCAGCCAATCTGGGTGCTGCGCGATCGCGTCATCCGGGTGTCATTTCAGCCACATTGTTAGGTAGTAAGTATTCTTCATCATCGCTGGACAAATCATATCAATCAAACGATGATTGACCGGATCCTGAAGCCGTTGCTGAGGGGAAGACGTTGTTGCTCATTTCACTTTCGGGGTCAATCACTGGCACAGATCCATGTTTGGCGCAGTATTCATTCTCCGCATACTTCAGAAATGTCTCTTGGTATCGGGTGGTATGTGAAGTCTCATCGTCATGATTAATAACCAATCCCTTGTACCACTTTGTAAACGATTGCAAAATGCTTAAACGATTGAGGATATGAGCTGAAATGTGAAGCATACCCGTCATTGGAGTGACTTCAGCATAATATTTGGACAGCTTCTGTTGCGCTAACTTCACGGCGATGTACAAGTCTTCCTTCCATGGAGTATTCTTCTTAGGCAAAGCTCACATAATGCCATCCATATGATCAAACATGTCATTCTAGACAGTAATAATGTGATACAATGTGACCATATGCCTCTTGAACATCCACAGGGTCCAGTATTGGAATGGCCTGAAAACTTCTATCACGTACTGGACAATGCTCCAATCATCCTGTGTTGTGAACAGTAGTCAGTAATCGTAGTATGTTGGATTTTGGAGCCCCTTGTGGGTAAATTGTCATAATCGGTAGGCTTGCTCAAGCATCTCCAGTCTCGAATTCCAACGTGTCTTCACCTCCACAATAGGTAGTACCGCCATGCGGACTTTGGCTGTTTGACAGTCAATGAACTCATTTCGAAGACCAGGTGTCAGCGTAATCAAACCTGCAAGCATTCTGTGCTAAATGAAGGTCAGTTTCAGGACGTTTAAAATATCTTGAAATATGTACTTTCTTAATTTTCTTTGGTTAACTTGGTCTCATGGCCGACACCTTGTTGATTCTAACATTGCCTTCTTTTCGCAGTCATTGACTCTTCCCAATGTCTATGCTTTCATTCTCTCCAAATTGTTGATCGCGCGCATGGGCTTCTCATGACTTCATGCGGCCTTTTACACTGAGACTGCTCATGAATGCACCTAAAGCTAGCTGTATGACTTGCGCCCTGCATGGTATGTGGTTCCTCAATGGAGGCCACTCGATTCCGGAGGACTCAAGGGTTGATTGCAGCTCACAAGTCATCGAGAAATTTGAGGAAGCATTATGAGTTGTAATTCCAAGCAAATGGCAGTCGGTAAGCTCAAAATGATCCAGATCATCTCTCAAATGTACGGCTAGCGCTGCTCCAGTATGTTGGCCCTTGACCTATCATCCTTGATTAGCTTTCCAAAAGTGCAAAAGAATATGTGATCAACCTCATCGAAAGCGAGTTAGACTTCTCGCAATACTCAATTTCGATCCATATATTAAGCAATGACTGACATTATGGCTGATTTGTTCATTGATGTCCACCTGTCCAAAGCTCAGCTAACATTATTTTGTGATGGCAATTGCTCCTTAAATGTAGCCACGGACAATGTGTATTCCCTCCTGCGACTGTCGCTAATGGCGGTGGTGGACGGCAGTAGCAGCTCACTTCGCAATGCTTTATAACTCTGTTGTAGCTCGAGATTCGATATTGCGTTACTTGGAATATGAGCCGAAACAAATCCGAACATGAGGCAGCGATGCCAGGTGTCTTGGTGAAATTTGGAAGTTTCATAGTCTTTCGCTGCCAGTTTGGAGTGTTTTTCCTGTAAATTCAATCAATATGGATCAAACCTGAATGTCCAATATGAATTTCCTTTGCTATCTTACTATTGAAATTCCTCAACTTCCTTGTCTACTCAGGATGGCCAAAACAGTTTCATCGACCTTTAAACTGGTCCATTCGGTGAATTCTGACTCAGCTAATTGGTTTAACTTTGCGATAGAAGCTTCTGCCAGCAAGTGTTTGCCCATTGTGCTGGTCCCATGTTCAGATGGATGCCAAAGAACATGATGACAAACGATACATATAATGCCACATCTGCTGCTGTCCTCAATTCCGCAGTTCAAATTAAATCGGAACGAAGGAGCATGTCTAGAATTATTCCGAACAATCGGACGTTTCTAGTCTATCTTCCTTGAAGCCCACCATGCATCCAAGATGATTTGCAAAGTAAGATCGTTCAAATCAGGAATCAAGACACATTCATTTTTGGCAGAGATCATAACCTCTAGCAATGAGGTATTTCAAGATGTTGAATCCAACATTGCGGTAGGAATTTGATCGCTGGGTAATCCGACCAGCAAGACTGCCAAAAGTGACGTTATGGTAAAGTAGAATGTGGGTTCTTATACATTCACTCTAGAGCTACAAGCAAAATAAAGTCAGATCTGTGAAATAATGCATGCACATGTGTGAACTTGTATACAAGGACATATTGAAAAGACTGACCGCAGAAGACTCAATTCAGTTACAATGCGATGCAGTTCATTGCTGTGTAGCTTATTGGGCCCCCAGAAGAATGGTTGATGTTCCTTGGGAGCTCAATTGTAGGAGGCAGACACGATATCGTCACTAGCATTTCTGCCTGTACAGGCTGCCGATCAGTTGATTATGGGTTAACGAAATTCCATGGCCCTTAGATTATCTAAGATGCAAGACGAAAAATTGTTGACGCTCCAGTGACACTCATTTTGGGGAGGTGGTAGCATCATCGTCACTAACATTTTTGCCCATAGAGGCGGCCAATGCTTTGATTATGGAACAATTCCGATGCACAGCGCTTTGAGTGTCCCTGATGCAAGACCTACAGTCGTGAATGCTCCGTTGACGTTCATTTGTAAGAGGTGGTAGCGATATCAACCGTAGCACTTTTGCCCATAGATGTGGCAAATGCTATGATTATGGGTTGACGTGGTTGCATTGCCCTTTGATTATCCAAGATGCAAGACCAAAAATTGTTGACGCTCTATTGACGCTCATTTCTAGGTAGTAGCAATGTTGTCAGTAGCATTTTTGCCAATCATGGCAGCCAATGCATTGTTTATAGGTTAACGGTGATGCACAGCGGATTGAGTGTCCATGATGTAAGGCCAAAAATTGTTCAGCCTCTGTCCAAGCTCATTTTCAAGAGATGGTAGCGATTTCGTCAATACCATTTTTGCCCATAAAGGCGGCGGAGACTCCGATGATAGCTCAATGTCATTGCACCGCTGTGTGAGTATCCAAGATGCAAGAACGAAAATCGTTGACGCTACGTTGACACTCGGTTTTAGTAGATAGTAGTGATGTCGTTGCTAGGATTTTTCGCCTTAAAGGCGGCCAATACTATGATTATATATCACAGCGACCAAGTCTCTTCTTGATTATCAGACTCACAAGACTAATAATCATTGACACATTGTTGACACTCATTTCCAGGATGGGTCAATGAGCATGTCACTATCATTTTTACCTATAACAACCGCCATTACAATCACTTTGGAAGGATATGACTATGCAGCCGTTTGTTTGCCAAAAATGTAAGACCGAAAATCATTGATGCTCCATTGATGCTCAAGTTGATGACATACTAACAGTCAGTAGATGCTCAACAATTGTATGCAAAAATGCATACAGTCATTATTGGCAGCCAATAAATAGTTTCTATGAATAAACAGTTGCATCCAAAAGTTTCGAAGCCTCTTGATTTCTTATCCACCCCTAGACAAGTTATGTGAGTGATTAATGACGTTGACCAATCACGTTCGAGTGCTTTCGGCCTGCAATCAACCGCATCTAAATCCACACTCAAGTTTTTGATATAATGAGCCCGACGTCCTCACCTTTCCTCATCCAGCTCATTCTCTGTGAATTGCATGACCTACCATAAGCAGTTTTCAAAATGTTGACCATGTGCACCTGGCCTATGCAAATAGTTACGCAGTTGGATGCATGATCGAATGCAGCATGACGTTCGTCATTTATCGCGGTTTGCGCTGTGCTTTGACCACTCCATGTATAAGTCATATGACATCACTGACTTAAATTTTGATAGTTAGTTTCGTCTCTAATTTAGGTGTAATTGTCTGGCTTGACAGTAACCGGCAGGATGATATCACGTTCATTGGTTGTCAGTTAATGTGATTTGAAGTCTCGAACATTGGCATGGCCTATCTGACTGTTGCACATGCACAGACAAATTATCATATATCACAATGTTGTCACTCAAATCAAATAAATGCTGACATGTAGCAAAATACGTACACATATTGCTTTTGAAAGTGATACAACATCACAGCTGTCAATTTGCGTATTCATTCCACCGGCAGTGCGGAAGCCATCCCCAGGTCATCGTCGGATACTAATTTCCATATGGTAATTAGCTTGGGATACTATGAGCAAGGGTAAAAGCATACGGGTTCAACATACTTTGATTTCTGAATCTTTGACGAGTTGGGCGCTGGGGCGGGTGGGCGAGACAGAATACACTCTTGTGTCTGGGGTTTCCGCGAACCTAGCCTTGTATGAGTGCACCCTGGGTGAGAAATCACTTGCAGCATTTGCGATTTTGCGGGGATGCTATCAAGAGTCTTCATAGATTCACCTCATGCCATCGGCGCTGAAGAGGCTGCATCGTCTTCAGTGTCAGGTTGAATGGCAGCCGGAACCTTCAATTCAGTCATCCCATAATTCTTATCTCCCTCACGGAAGTGGTCAGCTGCGTCGCCCTGTCCTGGTTGCGTCTGCTGTTTGCAATGGTTCCAACCCGGGGGAACAGTTCAGTGTTAGGCTTGGGCCCGGAATTGAACCGTTCCAACGGGTTTTACCACCCGAAAACCCAGACCATTGCAATTGGGCTGGTTTTCCCACCAAAAACCCGGCATTTCAACCTGACAACATTGGCCCCAATTGAGTATTTGAGTTCTGATCATATCATGATATGATCAATACATAGATTGTGCAGTTTTCGCAGCTTTTTCACATCCCGCTTTCAGATTTGCAATCCGACCAATATTCGTGGAGTAGCTATTGAAAACCCTCGAATTTCGCTGAAAAGTTGCCCATATTTCACAGCCACTCAACGAATATCAGTCAGATCGCAAATCTGAATGCTGGAGGTGGAAGAGATCATAACACTGTACAAGCTGCGTATTCATCATGTACTGATAAGATCGGAACTCAAATCCTTAATTGCAGCCAGTGCTGTAGAAAGCATAAAGTTGGAACAGCGGTCCAGTTCCGACCCGGCCAATAACCCATAGTTCTATGTCCGGTCCGGGGTACAACCCCGCGAACACATAGTGGGTTGGGTTTTTGGACTGGTCTGGAGCCGATCCGAATCGTTTATCCGGTTCAAACCTGGACTGCTGGCGGGTTACCTGGACCCGTTGCTAACACTTGTTGTGTCAAATTGTGAAGCTACATCTGGATCTGTCGAAAACCCTTCATGCGATGCGGAACTGTTCTCGAGATTGTGCTCATCACCCCGCTGGGTTCATCATCATCGCAAAGCTTGCCCAGATCAGGATCTTCTTCATCATCATCCTCGTGTTCCCCATCCTCCCCATCATCGGAAGTTGAAAGATTGCTCATACTATCTCTGATGGCGTTCAACATCTCCTCAAATGTTGTTTCAGGCTTTGTGGTTGTCAATCCTGCCTTTTCAGCATTTCTCATTCCTTTCTGCTCCTGCTTGATTGCTCTCTCTGCGTCTTCAACTCGCATTCTTGCCTCATAGGTCTCTCATTCCACATAATCCTTGATCCATTCCTCCTTCTCTTCATGGCTTGAATAGTGTGTTTCTCTTCATTTCCCCGCCGCAAACTTCTTTTTCGATCTTAAGCTGCGCATCTCTCCTTGGGCTCGGTCCCTTTCTGCTTCCAAACCCATCTTGCCTTCATTCCCTTGATGACGTCATCGTGTGGAGCGCTTTGTCGATTTGCAGTATTTGCCTGCCAGTAGTGGCGAAAGGTTCTATTTTGGAGCATTGACCATTGTATTTTGTGTTGACTTTGTTGACAGGCAAGATGTTGGATGTTGCAAGATATGGACCACATACAGGCAATGTGCATCTTTTATGTCGAGGTTGGTACGCATAATCGACTTGAACAAAGGAAAATCTGCATTTTGACCATCACTAAATTGGGAATAGCAATGCTAACCATACATCATTACACGATGTTAGCGTCTGTTTCATGTAAGATCCCAGGGATTGTTTGAGACAAACATCATCAGACATCCTCTCCATTGAAGAATGTACTGTTTATATCTCACAACCACGAGATTTCAGCAGTCGTTCACTGTGATTTATCCGTGTTAACAAACACAAAGCATCGGACCGACTTGGTGCACAGCGCAGGATGGTTGGAAACCCCTGCAACTGGTACCTATATGCAGCAGGATTCATCTTGTGTAGAACGTGCAAGTTGGCTGTTACGCATTCCATTTTGACTTGCAGCTAACTATATATTCCTCAGGACTTCCCACTTGCTTTCGTTATCTTGTTCTTCAGGACTTCCCACCTCTTTTCATTATCATCATCTTTTGACTTCCATAGCAGCAAATCATGGGTCCACAAACACCTCAGCAAAGTGAGAGTGGAAAAGAATCGAGCAGAACGATGGGCACTTCATCCAATATGCCACCCACTGATACCCAACTATAATGCAGACACCACTTAGTTCACCGTGATGCTGCAAATGCGGCCATCAAAAATATGACCCTGGACTCACAGTTCAACATTGTCCCTAGAACCGGAAGTAGCAAGAATAAGAAGCAGCACGCGATTGGATGTGAGTATAGGCGGATCGAGGTAGACGGCTGGCAACTAATGATATAGCAAACAGCTGGTATACATAGAGAGCTCCGTAACCAATTTATAACCGCCTGTAATGGTAAACTTCGATGGTCAACCAAGGCATTTGTCCCCACGGTCCGGAACATCGATTATCATCGTGTAGTCAGCTCTGGGGGTTTCGCAGGCGAGTTATGTGATAACAATCCCTCGGCGTGGACCAAACAGGGTTTAACCACCTCGGTGGATGCTACGGAAGTGTATATGAGAGAGGTAATAGCCGAATCTGATATGTAGACGCAGCAACTAATTTCTTATAGGTTTTCGACATGTCTGCAACTATGGCCAGACAAGGAGGTCGGGTACAGCTAGAACAGTCTGACATGTGCCTTGCCTTGAATATGGCCAAAATGGCCAAAGGAGGGTTTTCATGTGCCACACTAGAGCAAACACTGTTGCTAATCAAGTAACCTCAGGCCGAAGTCAGAGAAGAGAGGATGCAGGGAGTTGAGTTTCCTGGGCATAAAAATGTGAAGTCTGTAATGGAAAGACACCCCGCTATGCTTCATGAAAATCAAACAGATGGCTGCCTTCCTGGCCAAAATGGCACAGCACAGAATCCCCAGACACGTTGGAGGCACAAAGGCACGGGTGCACCTCCACCAGAGCAACTCAGACAGCAAACACCAGAACCGACGCCACATCCGCCAACAACACCACCAGTCACGCCCGGTGTCAATAAGTGAGCACACTTATCCGTAATCGAAGGTGTGCCACCCGGATATGTGTATATACATACTCCCCCTCCCAGCGCTCAATTTTTCCATCTTGATGCATATGACAAGAATCGCAAGCGCGATAAAGATTTTAATCCAGATTTGCTGACTGATGAAGGATCATCCACTGGTTGGTACACTATCTGCCGCGTGGTAATGCAGCTGCCATCCATGTTGCAGATGACGGCAGCCAATTGAGCGAACCTGACAGTGAGGACGAGCATTGATGGAATGGAACGGGATGTTGGGGTGTATTATTATCTACAATTAGCAGACACTTTAAAGTATATTTTAAAGGATATATTTATATGTATTATTAAAGAACAATGTAGTGCTGAATGAGACAGTACATGAAGACGGTACAAAGGCAGCCAAAACACGCTTAATGATATATTAGGCCAAATTAAATGATAACATATTGTGGATACACCCATGGCAAAATGAGCGTCAACAGAGGGTCAACAATTTTTGGTCTTGTATCAGGGTACTTGGTGTGGCAATCGGTTGTGGCCATTCACAAATGTGGTATTGGCTGGCTTTATACGCAAAAGAGAGAGCCACATGCTCGCTGCCCCATTCTGAAAATGAGCGTCAATGGAGCATCAATGATTTTTGGTCTTGTAAGTCAGGTAATTCAAATGCGATTTTGTCGTTACTGTACATAATCAATGTATTGGCCGCCTTTGTTGGGAAAAGAGATAGTGATTCGCTCCCTGCCCCATCGTGAAAATGGGCGTCAACCATGCGTCAACCAGCTTTTGCATTTCATCATGGGTCATCAAAGCGCGATGTGTCGGTCATTGTCTATATACGATGTTTTGACAGTTTTTCTAGGCCAAAACAGTCATGAACTCTTTGTTGCATCATTGTAAATGAAATAACTGGTTACTGTCCAGGAGGCAGTCATGGGAACGTCGCTTGCTCATCTGCCTGGAGATGCTGCCAAATCCTCCTTAATAGAGGTCTGCAATCATGTGCCACTTAGATTACCCAAGATGCGAAACCTTGAATCATTGATGCTCAGTTGCCGCTCATTTTCAAGATGGGGCAGGGAGCATGTCACTTCTTCTTTTGCCTATAAAGGAGGCCAATACGGTAGGTATGACTATCAGCAACCAATGGCCACTCCGATTACCCAGGATGTAACACCAGAAATTATTGACACTCTGTTGATGCTTATTTCCAGGATGGGGCAGAGAGTGTATCTCTCCAATTTTTGATTTCAAATGTGGCAAGTACATCCAAAAAGATCAACGACGTACCATCATTAATATTTTACAATTAACTATAGAATATGTGAGTGGGTCCATAAATAGAACAACCCGAAATGCAGAACTGGAGATTGGACCCGGTGGGTCTAGCCAAACCCAGCGAATCCCGTGGGTTGACAAGGACCCAGTCCGGCTTTGGACTGCGAAGACACAGCTGGTCAGGTGGTTGGACGTGTCTGGAACTGAATCAACCTGTGTTTCCGGTTCGAACCTGGACCACTGGCAGGTGTCCCGGACCGGTTGCTAACACTAGTTACATGGTGGCATTTGGGCAGATCCGGTGTGGTGGGAAACTTTATCTCCTGTGGCAGGTGGTAAGCACCTGTGCCCACACAATTTGTACCAGGCCGTGATCGAAGAAGTGATGAAGTATGGGGAAATTAATAACACAGAAGAATAGAAAAGCAAAAAACAACCAGATGATTACTATTCTCCAAATCCAAGTTGCAATACTATATCAACCAATTTTTTCGGTCTGGAAACACAGCACCCAATTCCTCCTGATCTCCACTTGCCAACTCTTACGGCACCGAACCGGCAATCAAGTCGAGTACTTGTGGGTCGTACCATGTCGGCGTAGGTTATGGTCAGAATCACCAGGGTGGTAGAGCTTCCACTCATGACTAGGTATGGATGAGAGCTTCCGCTGCTGGCATTGGTCGTAGCCATCAATAATATATGTCAATCGCAGTCATGTCTCTTTTGACAACATCTTACCCCTAAGTTTGTCTAAAATGGTTATACTTACCAAGTTGAAGTGTACTAGTGCTGTCTGAGTTTTGTGCAGTGCTTCCGCATGCTCTGTACGGCATATCTTGCAGCTGACAGTCATTGGTAGTTGACATTGACTCATAGATGCTACTTGACTAGGTTATCTTCATTGGAAGTCTCCTTCGGTGGTGATCCGGTCAGCTACATAGTTGCTCCTGGTATGCTGCTTCTGTATAATCTTGGAAGTCTTGGTAGACTTGCCTCTCAGCATACTCTTGACTGGTTAGTACAACCGCTTGGTAGACTTGTCAGTGCGTATCTCGGCAGAGTGCCTTCGGGTAGGCTTTTGACTCATTGCTAGGACTTGACTGATCTGACACAGCTATCTCACACTTGTTGAATATTTATTACTCCATCGACGACTTCATGATATTGACTGTCAATTGCCATCATGGCTCAGTAGAAGTGTAAGCATAATTCAGGTTCGTATTGGTAATCACTGTAATTCAACAAATAATGTTGATCAGGCTATCTTCCTTTTGCTATGGTCATTCTTCTGTGTCACCCTCTGCCCAGTGACTATCCTGACGTGCTCTGCCTGTTGACCTACCATTGTGTGAGACTTTCTGATGCACTCAATCTTGACATCATTGAAACGGCTATATGTCATTGTGACTGATTCCACAGGGTGACTTAATGTCATATGAGGTGTTCCAATGTGCTCAATGATGACGTCATTGTAACGGCTATGCCTTGTCGTGACGTCTTCCGCTTGTTGCCTTACTGTCATATGAGGCCTCCTAGTGTGCTCACTGTCGATGTCATTGCAAAGGCGTCTCTTCATAACTTTGGGTAATGATACATGCTTCAGCTCTTGGCATTGGCATAGTCGTCGGTTCGGATACGTGACTTGCTGGTGACAATTCGACAGTGGTAGAATGCACCAATTGCATCAGGTGTGGGCGATATGACATTGATCCACAACTAGCATGTAAGCTTCACAGCAGATAGTCATTCTCACAGTGATAGTAGTGCACTTCTGCTCTCGGAATGCCACTTTTCACAATGTATATGCAGATTTCGCCATCTGTAGATGCGGTATTCAGTAGAGTCTTGGTGGACAGCTTCTTGGCGAAAGTCGTTTGGATGATAGCTTCAGTGCATTCTTGGTCAAGTTCCCTGTGGTGATCTATGTAGGCAGCTTCAGTAGAATATCTATTTGTTTCTCAGTAGTCATGTGGTATGCCTCCGGTAATGTGGTTTGACATTCTGTCAGGATTGCCATTCGGCAATGTTGTTGGATCCTTCGGCATGCCATTTGGTTAACGTGTCGGTCAGTGCCCTGATATTGTAAACCTCCCGGTAATCCTCTCGATCTGGATGTGAAGTTCATTGGCAGTGATATCCATCGCTGTGATATATTGGAGATCATCTGTTGGTAGCTATATTGACTGTGTCTTGTGATGCGATTCGGCACACTATTTAGTATGCTCGGTGATCATATTCAATCTCGTTTGGGGCCAATTCGGTAGTCATATTGCAGTCATTCAGTAGCTTATTTGGAACTGCTTGAGTAGGCATATTGCAGTCATTCGGTATCTCATTTGGAAATGCTTTGGTATTCACATTTGCCCTTGTTCAGCATGGATTAGGCTCATTTCACTTGTCATCTATCTAGTGCATGTAGAGGTAGTGTTAGCAACGGTTCCAACCCACTAGAACAGTTCCGGGTTAGGGTTGGGACCGGAACCAAACCGTTGCAATTGGGCCGGTTTTACCACCAAAAACCCGGCATTTCAACCTCACAACGTTGGCTCCAGAAAAGTATTTGCATTCTGATCGTATTGTGATATGATCAATACGTAGATTGTGCAGTTTTAGCCGCTCTTTCACCTCCCGGTTTCAGATTTGCAATCCTACCAATATTCGTGGAGTAGCTATCGAAAACCCGTCAATTTCGCTTAAACTTTGCCCAAATTTCACAGCCCCTCAACGAATATCAGTTAGATCACAAATCTGAATTTTGGAGCTGAACGAGCTTGTAAAACTGCACAATCTGCATATTCATCATGTCCTGATAAGATCAGAACTCAAAGACTTAATTGCAGCCAAAGAAGTAGGAACAGTACAGTTGGAACCGTTGTCCACTTCCAACCCGGCCAAATACCCACGGTTCAATGTCCGGTCAGGGTGACAACCCCAGCAAGACAAAGTGGGTCTGCTTTTTGGATGGGTCTGGATCAGGATGGAACCGGTTATCCGGTCCAAACCCGGACTGCTGGCAGGTTACCTGGACCCGTTGCTAACACTATGTACTGATCTACTGGATATCCATGGTTTGCTAAGTGAACTTATAGTCTGCCATACCAGGGTGCGCTCACTGTCTCTCCTCCGGGTGTACTTGTCGATTCATCTATAGGTGTGTTTGCCATCACATCACTAGACTGGGTTGACTTGTTGTTATTCTAATGCTTTGTTCCTGCACTTCCGGGATTGTAATTGGTTGCAGTTGGGGTTGTTTGATTTTCCAGCACGGTCATTCCTCTCTTGTGGAAGTCATTGCTCTGCCAGTGACTAATTACATATTGGTTCATAGGGAGCATTGATTGAAAGGGCTCTATTCAGGGTTGAATCCAAAGGTGATTTGTAGTCATCAATTGTCATCATTGTAGTATAGTGTGGGATGGCCAAGTCTGAGTTGGGATTGTACATGGGAGTATTCTCGGTAATCTAACTTCGACCCAGACATGGGATTGTATCTGGTAATGTAATAGACATTGTAGTTGGTAATGCAATTGGCATTGTATTCAGCATTGTAATCTGCATTGCAATTGGAATTGTAATCTGCATTGAAATCAGCATTGAAATCTCTGCCATATGGCACCTGATTTGGTCTCTTGAACAGTGGTCGGGATTGTACTCAGTACACCAAAGCAGCCAGTAAATATGTTCCATGTATGTCACCACAGTCATCGATTGATTGTCATCCATCTCTGAGGATCTCCAAGATGGGTATATAGGTGCTTCAAAGTCCAATTCCCATAGTCCCAATGATAGCTCTGCAGGGACGTCATCTATCGTATCTGGGACATTATCGCATTCCCAGGCTTCAAATAGCTTCATATGTCTTCGACATTCCTAAGTCTGCTCTTCACTTTCAACTGTCTTCTGTCATCGGGGTTCTCTCTGAACTGCTGACTTCCATGTAGTTGTATGGCTCTGAGTCTCCTACATCCATGTTAGCCAAAAGAATCAAAGTATGGATTGAAGTCATGGAAGGGAACATCCAGAAGGCCTTGTCATTAATGGTTCACCGAGAAAGAGGCCAAGCCCCACTGCCCAGCCACTCCCTTGGGGTCTCGGCGAGTCAGTAGCAGTTATAGAAGTGTCTTGCTGGAGAGGCATTTCTGCCCCAACCACTGCCACTGCTCTCTGCTCATCACATCCAGCACTGGGGTCTGTATTCTCACCTGGTGGATCCAGAGTGATGCCTTCCAAATTCGCTCCCATCAGCCCTATCCATTTGCCAATCTGTAGGGTACATACTACAATGACTTCAATGCTAGTTAGAAGATGGTCGATGAGGTTGCTCCAAGGGTCTGTATACCTCGACAGCGACCCAGAAGCGGGTCTTGACAATATCATCTTCAGCTTCAGAGACCTTCAATGTCACTGCTGTAGTCTTCAGTGTCACGTGTTCCACTCCACTCGCACTCAGTGATCGCAGGGATGTCAATCGAGCCTAGTCGATATCAGGATTTTGTTTGTGCAAACATGGTAAGCCTCATACTGACTCATATGCCCACATGAGAACTAGTATGTTTGATTTGTCTACCGGTGTGAGAAAGTCCAAGTACTGGACGGCAATCTGCCTCTTATTCCGGCTGTCATTTGCATGGTGCTTCACTCCTTCATTCATTCCCAGGGTGGTGATGTGTGCCATCTGATGAATTATCCAGAGTCACTTCGAAAGCCTCTGAGCCATAAAGATGCCGGTTGCGTGATGGTCACTAGTAGCCTGTATGCGTTGCGTCATGCCATTTATATCTTATTTGTACACTGTGAACTATGTTGTCCAAATCTGATGGTTCAGTGCCACATAGATATTGACTTAATGTTCTTGCCTTCAGGCTCTCAAGGTCGATTCTTCATTTTGGTGTGATCCGATTGGATTGAACTTCATCCAGAGTCACCATTAGTCCCTCCATCACCCTCTTCTGCATGTACAGCTCCATTTGTTCAAACATCCCCCACCAGGCGAGATGCCATGGAATCCAACATTTAGCTTGCTGAGTATCGAAGGATGATTGGCGCTCGATTTGTCGATTGCAGCTTTGGTCATTAATGTAGTTGCAGTCAAAGATTATTCATAGGGTAGGTGAACTTTAATTGTCCATATTACTGGCGCTCTGAGGTCACCATAGTCATTGTAGTCGTACCAGTCATTATAGTTGGTCGGTGGAAATGTGTCTGACTGTGACCACAAATGCACTTCACACTGCACGATGAATGGCCTCTATATGTTCGATTCAACGGACGGAAAGCTTCTCATCTTCAATGTCCTTGAATCGTAACGTGTCTTCTACGTAAGTGCACTTTGATTGTGCAGACATTCCTGACAGTAAGAGTGCGTCAATTGTATGCTGTCTTCTAAATAAGTGGACTTTGCTTCAGTAGACATTTGTAGCAGTAAGAGTGCTTCATTCATAGATAGATCGTCCTCTGTAGGTATTCTTCGCTCGAGTAGTGTATGACATATAAGTAGTCATATCTGTGCGGACTCAGAAATCGTCAGTCAACTGTGGATTGGGCGTTTGATGTTGCAGTATTCAGGAGCAGGATAACTCTGTCCCTGATAGGTACTTGGACTGGTGATCACGCTCAATGGACTGGTAGGAATGGTATCTGAACTCAATTAGATTGACTGTATTCAATTTTTTTTTTGAGCTGGGTCAAACAGTGGTGTTCTGTACTCATGATAATCATCATCTTTGTTGCTGCTGACGTGCCTTATGTGCCACTCAGAATCTGATCTCTACTCAGCTATCATCAGGGAGCTTAATTGAATGATAGAACAGTCAATGCTTCATGCTTCGCAGAAATAATGCTTTGATAGCTCATTTAGAGGTCAGTAATCTCAATTGTTGACTACATGAGGTCATGTATCAGACGAAGGGGTAAAAACTTGTCAACTCATAATCCCGTGAGCAAAATATATCTGTTTATTGAAAAAAGTGATAATTGTGTAAGCACAGATATGCCTGCGTTCGGCCCCATAGTTCTACATACAGTAGTTATAGGAATACTGTTTCAAACGTGGATGGGAATGATAGTAGACGTAGACATATCAGTAAAATTGTCACTAGAGATGTAAGGCTTGTCGCAAGCCAACTCCATGGAATGGAGATTACCTGGCCCGGGACAATTGCTTCCATTACAATGCAGGGGTCAACTTGTACTCGGCAGAATGAAGGTAAGACAGTCAAGCTTGGGTAGATGCTGAAGTTGGTGTACGCTGCTACTTGGGGTATGGAGTGACTTGGTGTATGATGTACTTAGGGTAAACTCATGATCATGGCATGGAGTGATAGAAAGGGACAACTTGACTTTTTGTTCGGGGATGATGGAAAAATTGTGAACATGAAAGAGAGATAGGGGATGAAGATGGGAACGATATAGAGGATAGGAGGGGATGTGGACAATCTGCGATACAACATATCTGAATGGATTTAGGATACTTCTTATTGGTGTTCTGACCCTCCAGATTAGCCATTGCATCTGCCACATCGGAAATGTTCAATTGACCTGCCTACAAAATTCTCTTTAAGTCCCGGTTTCTCATCTTGATTGCCCATGGTTGCTCTCATCTCTCTCTTTCTTGTCGTCCACTCTCCCATTGCCTGAGAACATGAAGTTATGTCATCCCTCTCTATCTCACCATGCAATGATTATAAACTAACACCAAGTAACAGCACACACTGAGTAACAGCATACTCCGAGTAACAGCATACACTGAGTAACATCATACACCGAGTAACAGCATACACCGAGTAACAGCATTCAATGAGTATCAGCATACACCGAGTAACACCATACACTGAGTAACAGCATACACCAAGTAACAGCATACACCGAGTAACGGCATACACCAAGTAACAGCATACACCCAGTAACAGCATACACCGAGTGACACCATACACCAAGTAACAGCATACACCAAGTAACAGCATACACGGAGTCACTGCATACACCAAGTAACAGCATACACCAAGTAACAGCATACACCAAGTAACAGCATACACCAAGTAACAGCATACACCAAGTAACAGCATACACCAAGTAACAGCATACACCAAGCACAATCTGATACTGAGTGCAGCATCAACCCAAGTTTGATAGTCTCCCACTCCCAGCCAGTCTCTCATCTCTCATGTCTCATCTCTCAGCACACCTTGAAGTATTCAACTATCATCCTTCTGATGATTACCTGCGCACAATGGAATAGAGTATCAGCTCATGTCCTCCTTCCCTCCTGATTTACCACCACCACATCAACCACCTCCCAGTACACCTCCAATTTTGCTCAATCACTTCCTCAAAGTACATCCTTCAGTTCACACTATCTCAGTCTCCAAGTGTATTTCTAAACTCGCTTGATCTCAGCTTCCAAGTGTATCTCTGAGCTGACTCAATCACAGCCTCCAAGTAGATCTTTAAGCTCACAAAATCACGGCCTCCATCCAAGTGCATCTGCAAACTCCCTTGATTACACCCTCCAAGTGCATCTCTAAGTTCGCTCAATCAGCATCTGCAGGTGCTTCTCCAATTGAGCTTGAGTACTGTTTGCAGCCGGATTGATCATATCATCAGCAAAATGTGAAATGGTTTGGAAGTCACAACTGAACAACTCAGCAACTCTGAACAGCCGCACTGATCCTTCCAGATGCTCCCAGATGCTCCCAGATAGGCTGAGTGCAAAGCGATGAGCTCTCAGGTGCTCCGAGACTACTTCACCGGTGCTCCTCAATGTTCTGGAAGTTGTGGAA
>Ga0307512_10001628_pt1 | contig 31130 bp, 41 predicted proteins | sample 14_EM_MG_FD_200267 | JGI IMG/M metagenome (GOLD analysis project Ga0307512, IMG submission 200267) | Populus trichocarpa ectomycorrhiza microbial communities from riparian zone in the Pacific Northwest, United States - 14_EM | ecosystem: Host-associated > Plants > Roots > Unclassified | place... | reverse complement strand
CGCATCAACGTCCATCAACAGCGATCCATTCACATACGCGGAGGCCATGGACAGTCCACAACATGAGCACTGGAAACGAGCAATGGAAGAAGAGTGCACATCGATTCTGCTCAATAACACATTCACAGCTGTCAACTCCCAGGAAGCAAGGCAATTGCGAGTCAAGGCAATTGCCTCCAAATGGGTCTACAAGACGAAACACAATCCTGACAGCACCATACGATACAGAGCAGGCCTCCTCATTAAAGGCTACGAACAAACGGACTTCGGAGAAACTTATGCCCCTGTCCGAAAACTCACCACTTTTCGATATCTCATCTCCCTGCTCAGAAAGCATGGTTGGAACATCGATCATTTGGATGTGGTCACTGCCTTTCTCAATACTGAGGTCGATGATGATGATATCCATATGGCGCTGCCCGACGGCTGGCCAGAAAGACTCAACACACCAACGATCATTGTTCGACTAATGAATGCACTTTACGCCCTCAAACAAGCACCACGACTTTGGCATGACGATATTAACACCTTCTTGCTCTCTCTCGAGTTCACACTGTCCCTGGCCGACCCCAACCTCTATCTCCGCAGCGAGGGTATTCTGATCCTTGCGTACGTCGACGACATCTCGATGTTGTACCCAGAAGACACTACCAAAGCTGCGATTGAAGTCAAGGCCAGGCTCTCGGAAAAATACAAGATCACGAATCTCGGACCAGCACGCCAATTACTCATCACCGAAATCAACCGCGAGGAACATTCTACCGGCACCGGCACTGGCACCGGCATCAATCTTGGACAGAAGCCCTTCATCACCATGATTCTCAAACGATTCAATATGCAGAATGCTCACGGTGGATCAACTCCAATGAATCCTAATGTGAAGCTAGATCTGGCCGAGGATCGGGGGGAGAAAGAACTACAAGATATCAGAGGCTACCAGGCAATTGTCGGCTGATTGATGTACGCGGCACTTGCAACTCGGCCCGATATCTCATTCGCAATCGCTGCACTTTGCCTATACAATTCCATCCTTCCACCAGCCATCTCACCGCATCCAAGAGAGTCCTCCAGTATCTCAAATCCACCGCCGACTTTCGACTCCATTTCAGCAGCACTGGCAGCAATGATGACCTCACTGGCTACACGGACTCGGATTGGGTCAATGATAGTGCCGACCGCAAATCTCAAGGTGGTCAAGTCTTCCTTCTCATCAGCAGAGCTGTCTCGTGGCAGTCACGAAAGCAAGATCTCATCACCATGTCAACCCTCGAAGCCGAATACATCGCTTGTTCGGAGGGCTCCCATGAACCAACGTGGCTACTCCAGCTCCACGGAGATATACACGGCAAAGACGCATCTCCGCTCCTGATCAACTGCGACAATCAGGGAGCACTTAGTCATATCACAACTGGGATCATAAAGGCTCGCACAAAGCATATCGACGTTTGCTATCACAATAGTCCAGATCTCCATGCCCGCAAGATAGTTGACTACTCCTACGTACACACAAATGAGAACGTGGCAGACATACTACCCAAGGCCTTGACGAAAGATAAGCACGAGAAATTCACAAAGGCGATGGGGCTATGGTAATAGAGGTTGATTTAAGGTTGGACTTAAGGTTGTTTCACTTTTCTTTTTGGGCACGCGGATTTCCTTGTTTCTCTATGGATGGCCATCCTCAGGCTACGGTAGTACTCTTTCCCTGCTCAGTCTCGCAGGGTTTTAAGGAGGCTACTATGGGAATCACTTCGTTTGTTTTTTTCATCTGTTCTTATCTGTTTTCTTGCTCCACGGAGCGTAGCAAGAGGGGGGAGTGTTGCATATATGGTTTATCTCCTGTCGTGTGGCTTCAGTTGGGCTGATGCATAATCTCTCTAAGATGATGGTCATTCCATACTCAGCTGGAGATGCCACTCAGCTGGAGATGACAGCTGAGTGCGGATGCATGCGTACATGACATACAAAGACATACTCCGACTACCGCGTATATAAGTCCAAGAATGTACCTGTACTTTAGAATATAATTAAGCTTCTCTATCATCACTATTTGAACAGTTAGAGTGCACATAATTTCCAGGTGCATTCTTTTGACACTTGCAGCAAAGCCAGACATGCTGCTCAACATGGTGTTGGTCGCAATATACTTAGTAATGTCCAAGTGATGCTGCTCAAGCCAGTTTTCAATCCCTCAAGTTGCCATTTGCACAGAGGCCATTCAAATTCCCACTCTTGGCACTGGCATTTTGTTTAAAGCTGAGTGGCTGGAGTACCCTACACAGTACATTGATCGGCACCTCTCGGTGTGTTTGACCCTGCTCATCTAACAGGTCTTGAGGAATGCTAGGGTTGTAGATTGCAATCGGTCGGAGTGTGACAATTCTCACGCTGTGAGCTGGAAGCATCTAGCAGATCATCGATGATAGATTGCCAGTTGTCCAATGTACAAGTCAGTCTTTCTTGTGGCCAGCAATATTCGAGAGATCTGTTCACTCGGATAGGACGATCAAAAGAACCGGTGTATCCCCAATACTGCGCATGGTTTCTACATCGGTTTGGAGGGTATCATTCTCGAGTATCAGGCCTTACATGGATCTCCCACCACCAATCAGTGGTGAAGATTTCATTACAGAATTCTTTCGGAGGTGTATGACTGTTAATGCAACAGTCAGGGCGTTTATGACATCCACAGCATAGGGTGGGTGCTGAATCAATCTTCCCATGCATTTGATGATATCTCGAGTACAGTTTTTGATTGGGTGTTGGTGATTGTGCTACCATGTGATATTATCCAGAGTGTGAAGTTCCGACTCCCGCAGAGCCTAATCATCGGGCATGCTAGCCAGGAGCTGTAGGACAACATCCCTGTGTTGGACACTGCGGAAATGCAGAGCAGTGATATTTTTCTTTCAGTACATTGTTATAGTATGTCTTTGTTCCCACCTTTTTTGTTTGTTTTAATCATACTGTATTCACTCTACTTAGAGTATGACAGCCCCTTAGTCCCCTTGTTCCCACCTTCTTGAACCAACTTTGGATATATTTATACTCTTCACTCATCGCAAATGGGTCATAGAGATTGTTAGCTAGGTGTGTCTGAAGGTAACCTTAAGCATTGAATACCCATCGCTTAGCAATGTAATCGTGCAGCTGAGGAATAGTGCCGGGGAAACTTTAGGTTCCCTCCAGTGGAAGTAGCAGTGTCTGAAACTCCAAGTTTGCGATGTTTTCAACAGGTTTCAGGTAGCGAATCAGGTTCCAGTCTGCAACTAAAAGTTTGTTACTGTTGAATTCACAAAATTTAGCGAGATCAACATGTCCAGGCGCACAGTGAATTGTCAGATTCTTCCGGCAAACAACATGATGTGGGTTGTGATGGTGCAATTTGATCTGTTCAAGTCCCCTGCTGTCTATGCTCAACTTCTTTCGTCATGAAATTTCAGGGCAACCACATCGAAATTTCACCGCCATTTTCATTGAAATGGGGGAAGTGGAGTATACACTGTAGAAAGGGATGACCGTTGGTGCAGGGCGTGAGCTGCCTGGTGTGTAAGATCACGATAGATTCCGCTGAAGTATTGAGACAAAGCATCATCACAACGAGGGTTCTTACATAACAGTACTTGCAAACACACTGCCTACGCCATGTCTCATATTACTATGAATAAAATCAACCCAATAAACTAAAACCCATTCACACCCAGAAATAACATACTCCCTGCGAAATGCCAAAACCTCTCGACACATGTAGTAATCACTTGCTGAGATCAATCAATTATAACAAAGGAAACCAACAACACACGAACTCGACTGTAATATCAACGCAACAATCATCTCCTCCTCTGTAATGCCCGGACTGGTTCACTCCTCACCTACTGAGCCATCAAGGTGCGTATCAGGCAAAGGGAAATCAGACAGAAAGTCGCCACCTGCTGATTCGATCACCCGCTGCAGATCCACATCTACATCCGAAGTGTATTCAGCCCCCGCAGCTTTTCGCCACGTTGGTATCGCGGCGGAAGGGTATTGTTTCCTCACAGCTCCGAAATTGTCCAGTCCACTTATGGCATATCACTCAGGAGTTCCTGGTAGTGGGTGAAGCTACACGATGTTTGGCCATGGGGCAGGCACCGTAGGTTGTGGCTGTGGGGTATCCTCACGCATCTCTTGGCCTTGCTCATATACAATGATTGTCTGATCATCCACCATGATGTGTCCAGCGTGAGCTGTTATATTTACCATCTCGCCCTGGCCATTCGTCCAAGGTTCTTTGACATCGTCTTCATCCACATCCTCCCCCTCCTCCTCAGCATTTTCCATCTATTCACCTTCCTCATCTTCTTTGTCACCATCCCATTGAATATCCACATCGCCATGTAGATCAACTCTGCCCACTTCATCCATATCATCGTTCATCTGTACATACATATCGCAATCATGTTGTGAGTCATATTCACTGTCGAAACCATCAGTTGAGTGGGTATCACCACGTAATCACATTGACATGGTCAGTGATTCTTGCAGCTATCAACATACCCGATCTAGATAACCCTCCGTGTCCGAGTCTGCCGCATACTTTTGCAGCTTGCAACTGCAAAGCAATGGCACGAGAGATATCATCTCCTCCTGCGGTTTGTTCGAAAATACATTTCCCTTTACCAATCCCTTCCCATTCTCCTCCCTTCCATCGTTGCATTCCCTTCCCCTTCGTATCGTTTCTCGCCTTCCCTGTCCTGGTTCCTGGGTGACCTCCCTTGGTCACTTCATTTCCTTCGCTGGTATGCTAGCCATTGCAATCGGTAGGATGGCCCCTTCCACCGCTTGGCACTCAGGACTCCCCCCCATTCACTTCATCATCATTCTCACCTAATATCAAATCACGATTCAGTTGTCAATCGGTCAGGACGTGGCCTGGTTTGTCCGGCTGGCAAGATCTTGGCTCCATTGTTGCCTGAGATTGCCACTACCAGGAGAACAGACACCCTCGCAGGTAAGTGTAATGATCCCCAAGGTGGTTGCCTTCGGATTGGAGAAGTTGACTCCATCCTCGAAGGCATGGGGCCTGTGCCATCTCCTCTTGTTCAGTTTGTCCCAGGATTCGTCAATCATTGGCCCCATATATGAGCAGATGCAGGCCTACCACTCCTGACCAAGTGAACAATTGCTCCGGTGGTACAGCCACATTTGCCGGAATTGTCAATAGTGGTGAGTCGTGACTGCATCAAGTCATATGAGGAAGTTTCTCAATGGAATGGAAAGGAGATGAAGGAAATGTGTCGGTACCTGCTTGGAGTTGTAACCCAGTCGCTACGAGGCGGAAGCCCAGCTCAGCGTCCCATATTCAATCGCGCAATTGAGTGCACCCCGGCATTGTTAGAATTCTATATGTATGCTCGATATAAATCTCACGATGATGCAACATTGAGCTACATGGAGGACGCCTTGCATCGTTTTCTCACCTTCAAAGACGTTTTCTTACTCGGGTGAGCCGGCAATAAGGCGAAGGCCAAAGCTAATGCCGTGAGAATGGAACTCGTGAAGAAGCGAAATGTAGACGAGGAAACAAATGCTGAAACTTGGACGCCGTCTAAGAAGCAGCGCGAAATGAACGCCTGGCAGGATTATATCAGCTACGAGATAGATATTTCCAAGGATTCAGATGCCGACTTCAACTTTCTGAAGATCCACTTGATGTCTGATTGGGCTGAACAGATTCGTCGATACGGAGCCTTGCAACAGTATTCTGCCGGCAGACATGAACAAGCACATAAAACGAATCTCACGGACGGTTGAAACGCCTCCAATCACAATCTCAACTACCTGCCACAAGTAATCACCTTTCAGAGTCGCATTCTCTGCTTCGAAATCAGAGAGCTCAATCTCCAAACCGTCGCTCAGCGTTGGGAGAACAGCCCTGCCGCCTGCCAAGTCTTCCCTTCCAGTGCTGATCTGGGTTCCCCCTTGAGCTCCCAGTCACATCTCCAAGCCCTCGCTCAGCATTGGGAGAACAGCGCTACCGCCTGCAAAGTCTTGCCTTCCGGTGCTGATCTGGCTGCCCCCCTGAGCTCCCAGTCATATCCAAAGCCCGAATTCATGGGGCCCCAAAACCGCCGTGATGGAAAGCATCCTGACGCTATAATCAAAGACTTCAGATCAGTACTCGACAATACGCGAGACGCAACGCACCGTGCAGCAATATACAGCGGCACGCGGGAGTTCATCAACTCTAAGAGTCGTAACAAGATGTATATATCGGATCAACAACTGCACGCAATGGAGCTCTGTATTTACCACGGTACTAAGGTTCATGTTGAGGGTTTAGAAGGTGAACCCATATCTCAGAGGTGTTGATGCACAGGAAGCCAGAGCTGGCGCGGAGGGGATCGACGGAACGACTGGGTGTGGGTAAAGCAACGCCCTGGGAGGTGTCATGGCGCGCTGAATGAGCGTCTGCCGTGGCAACTGCAACAACTATTCAAGATCAAGCTCCAAAATGAGGATGGAGCTTTCGTTGTGTATTGCTTAGCCCTGGCGCTCACCACAACACCTGAAAACTCGGGTAACTTGGATCCCGTCTTGAAATTTTTACCAGTGAGAAAAGCACCGGCAGCCGTTGCTTTGCAAGTTTTCAGAGTGGGAAACATCGTCGGCTACGCACACGTAATTCCAGAGATACCTACTAGTAGTAAGACAGCAGACGGACGGAACGAGCGATGGATTGTCAATAGCCACATAGTTCCGGCGACATGGAATGATGTGTATAATCAGTAAAGAGAGAATTGCATTGTGCACACAGGTAGAAGGAAAGCGTGGAGTGGTTTTCACAGCGTCACCCATTGCATTGCAATCCCGATGTAAACTCATGCCCAATGAACCCATTCCTACCTATGGTCACAGTTGGCCTTCACCGCCAGTGTCTCCGTTTAAAATAAAAGACCAACAGGGCGAGAAGAAACGGTGAAACAGCAATCGGAGGGAAATATGCAATGCGACGCGTGGTATCGGGGCCGCGCGCGGAGTAATCCGCCACCGCGGTGTCTCTGACGGCTCTGACGGAGCCTGTCCACTCTGACGGAGCCATTCCGCCCGGAAGGAAATATTTGTTGCTGATGCTACAATCAGCGGCTCGAATTTTTGGACCGGTCTGGACCCGAACCGACCCGTATTGACATGCCAAACCTGGACTGCTCGCCCGATACCCGCACCTGTTACTAACACTACCTGTGGTTGGTCATGGAAACCGTGGGGAATCAGCTTATAGAGCCCATATGAGGAGGTCGGGCTATTTATGTCAAAAACATGTGTATATATTAACACCTCTGTAACGGCTGGCAGACAGCTCTGAAACATCGATAGGCCGACGTCATATATCACATAGCTGGCGAGCCGAGTGGTGGATCCTAGATTGAGAGGTATCGAGGTGTTTGTGTGCAAATGTTCCATGTAGAAATGATTCATCGGCTGTCAAACACTGCTGTAATCCCATGCACATACAATTGATGATCTTCCAAGGACACTTTGTATTTCATTGAGGGTAGAGTCAATGGAGCATCACTATTTATTCTTCTTATGATCTCAACAAGCAATGTGCTGCATGGTTATCATCTTGCAAACTGATGATACCAGCCGTTTTTCTAGGTTAAACGAATTGTTACATCCAGATTGAGCCACCCTGGGCAAAGCCATCCATGATGCATCGACAATTGTTGGTCATTCGAGTCTGCAATATATAATCAGACTTCTTCGCTGCAATACATAATCATCATAATGTCCGCCTTTACAGCCAAAGATACAAGTGATGACATTGCTACAATGTGATATAACTGAGCAGTTATAATGCATCAACGATATTTGTTCTTGCATTATCGGGAACATCAGCGACACGACATGTCTCCATCTGAAACACCTTGGTGTTCTGGTCACCTCTGAGGACTCTGACGGGACCTCATACACTCTGATGGAGACACAGACGCTGGGTGTCCCCCAGGTGATTTGTCCAATTGCATCTGTACCACCTGTACTTTGCGCGCACTAGGTGGGGACATTGATGCACCATCCGAATGACATGTGTGTAACACTCTTCGCAGGGGCTGTAGTGGGGCTATAGCCGTTTGCACCTTGCCTGGTGATTTCTATGCCACTCTCCTGCCCAGTTCCACATTTTACTTCACCTGTACTACTATATATCGGATGATGCCCTTGCCTCAAATATGTTTACCATGAAGATGTTGACAATTTATAAAATACACACTTCGCTTGATTTAGATTACTTGCAGTTGCATGTCCTTCACAATGATCATATATTACCGATCTCAAATAGGCTGTCCAATCTTCACACTTTCTAGGACACTGACCTTGGTTGACCACTTTCTGCGGTGGTCCAGGGTCCGCTTGGGGTTCGTCAGCCTCCTCATCCACATCATCGCCGTCCTCGCTGTCATACTGGGTGACAATCCAGGAACCCATCACACACCTACTATGTTTCAAGTCCTATACATTCCGCATTGATCCATGATTGGTATGGGTTGTTTCTTCATCCTAATCCTCATCTGTACTGTCGCCATCCTCGCCCTCATACCTATCAACATCAGTGACTCTGAGGTCAAACCTCTCACGTTCAGATGTTGCCTGTCATTGCCGCCTGGCGGAGCGGATCGGAATTGCCATTTTCCGAATTGTCATCATCTTCTTCGTAATCCCCACCGCCTCATGTTATCCCGAAATGCAGATCATGATAGGTTCAATTGTTGTCGAATGCGATGTTGGGGTCGGTGCTTGCGATCTCATGTCCCTTAAGCGCCACTTCAGAGGTTGTTTAGTCATGAACAATGGCGTTGTCAGTAGACTCTGCTTTCAAAATGATGAGCGCAGTGGGAATGGGGTTCTCCACCTGTTCGATCGGACACTCGACTATAGCCAGAGTGTTTGTATACTCACCTTGTTGGTAGATCTCTGGAAGTGTATTCCAGGTAGTTTTCAAGAATGAATACGTGTCTGCGACGCCAGGCGATGTTATCGACGTGCGACCTATTGCAGCATAGCAGGAGGCTATCATTCCAACGACATTCATAAGGTTGAAGTTGTTCATGCGATGCGGTCTGTCAGCTTTCAGCTTTGTCTTGGAAGCTTTCTGCTCAACACTTTTGCTCTTTTGCCACTGCAGGAGATCATGGCGCAACGCGATGCACATATCTATGATCAGTGGGGAGGGTATATTACCGTCCTTGTCGTCTAACATGGACTTATACAATTCATCAGCATACATACCTTGGTTGATAGCCAAATGATAATGTTTGATGTACCTAAACTGAGAAACTGTGTCTTCCAGGAAGTAAATTTACCACTAGTGATGCGTTAGCAGCTCTCGACAGTACGTGCGTTGAATTCAGACTGGGTATACCACCTTCAACTTGCTGTGCATCAGAAAAACGATACTTATCATCTGCCACATGGAAATCAATGAAATCCAAATACTCTGCAGTGTATTCTCAGCAGTGAAGATTATAAAGCTCCTCTGAAGTGACTGTGCTGGAATGAATATTGTGGGATTTTCCATTATCGACTTGTACTTGAACCTGGTACTGGTTTGACCTTCTAATACCCCATATGGGCCATAGCTATATCATATGTGTTTCAAGATCTCCGGTGTATGTGCCGTGAATGGTATTGACCAAAGGTTGTTTTGCTGCATTGCGGTAAAGCAGCACCTAACTACTGTCTGACTCCGCAAGGTTTCTGCAAATACTTTTACAATGCGTAGTGTTGCACAACCTGCCATCCCAAAATCCCTTACAGTCATAAACGGCTGTCTGTTCGACATATAGAGGTTCAGGAGTTTGGGCGTTGCAAACACAAGACGGGGCACGTCGGAAGGACCAAATCAATGGATGCTGGGATCACCGCAGACCTTTGATCAAGGGGTAAACTCCGCCTGCAGTGGGCATTGCCACTGTCTCTTCCTCAGATTTGTGTCTGTAGATCATGTTTGCACTGGAGTTGTAATGATAGCGTGGGATTTTGGATTCTGGATGGGTGTAGGCAGGTATTCAAGATAGATTTGAGGAGTGGGACCGATAGCAATAACTGATGTGGGGCAGGATATGACGCAACATGTTGACAGTGCAATAGCGGCTGCTCCAGGATCGGGTGAACGGCAACTGCTTCTACCTGGCGAGGCGGTTAGTGTCCGTATTATCTGTCACATTGCAGCGGACGGGATGGAGGTTACACGATTCGTATAATCAGCAATGCAGGAATTATTACACGAAGATCAGGTGGTGGAGTACTGATCTTTGGTTGTTGTCAGTACAGAACACCCTGCATGGCAGGAAGCTATCCCGTCAGCGAGTATGGAATTGCGTCTCTTAGCAGGCGCATGTCGGGAATTCCCCAAATTCCCACACAGATGATCATCGTGAGGATTAGCAAGAGATTGATCATTTCGTACGACCGGAGTCGTATCTGGGTTGGGGCTTTGCCAAGGTCCAGATTGATACAGATGTTTGCTGTTGACAAGGTAGAGATTATGTCCTCTGCATTCAGATGCAACGGCAAGCACGGTGGATTCCGAATTGAGCAACCCTGGAGCGATTTTTCATTCACGGAAGGCGCAGTGTATAATGTGCTAGACTCTAACCCATAACAATTCTTGGGGATGAGATCCCTTGAACAGCATTCCTTTTCGCGATTAGCTGCCATCAGATCAACCTCAGCATTGAAATTCAGTATTACAGCATATCTGAAGGTCTATTTGCACCACTTGGAGAGTGTTGGTGCCATCTTGGCGCTACAATCATTGTGTTGCACATGTTCGTGGCACAATTCTTCGTACCTTAGACTTTGTATATCATCAGCTTCGTGACGGAACTTGCCCTTTGCCAGCCCTCAAAGCATCCAAAATCAAACAATCATGTATTCTCTATCCTATGAGATCTGCTGGGGGTGCTTATTCCACTGTTAGGCATTGGTATCCATGTTGGATGGTTGCACAGTTGTGACAACCTGAGAACCACACAGTTTGCTCAGAGATGTGCAAGGTATGAGAGGTAAAAGTTGTATCTGATGCCAATGCAATGCCTGGCGTCCTATATGGTCCTCAATTGGAGTAATATATCCTATCTCACAGCTTCTCATTCATGAGGTGTCTGGTGGTTGTGCAACATGAAGGCTGGGCCATGTGTAGTTTGTTTACCAACAAATCACATTGAACCACGATCTCACAGACATTCGAGTATGTGTATCATTTCTTCCTGACTTGAGCTTCGTTCACATTGCGTCCTGTATTCAACAGACTGCCAGCATTCAGAACTCTCTCGGCATTACGTGACTTGCCGAAAACAATCCCTCCCATTCTAAAACACACCCACTAGTCCAGATAATAGTCAACTTCCCCTCTAGACTTGGTTCCTCAATATGTCACAGTATCATAATGCTAATGCCTCTGCAGTGGATTCTTTTTAAGCTCACTACGATGGCTCCAAAGTGCTGGTGCACAGGAATAGGGAAGGCAACTACAAGGGCTAAAATCCCGACATCAGTTATAAATCGACAAATGTCACTGGATTTGCACCGTATGTAGGGTTGCACCTCACATGACATCCATCAACAAGTCGGTATATACAAAGTTTGCGCAGTCAAGAACGATAAGGCATGGGACCTGTTGTGTCATATAAACTTTCTTATTTTTTGGTGTAAGGTCGTGGTTAGCACGCACGGATAACCAGATTGCATAGGACTTGTCGAGCTGTTCGTGCGTCTTCATGAAGTGGAAAATCCACTTCTGGAGCTGGTGCAGCATGCCGATCTGCATTGTATCGAGGAGGTTGGGCTTAGGGAGGTCCCTCACAATACAGGGAATGTGTCGAAACAGGTTGAATCCTCGTTGAACATGGCACGACCACAGTTCAGTATCGGCTGCCTTGGTGTTGGGATCCCTCAGCGTTCTATATGGGTTGTGATCCCGCCTGGGGTGAACCTTGTCAGGATGCACATAATCTCCAAGTTCGTTCTTTGGACACTCGCACCAAAAACAGACATGTCGCTCGACATGATGTAGGTCGCTATACTCTGGGCTATCTGCAAGCCATGCTGATACAACCGGTTTACAACGCCTGAAGTTGCCTTCTGCACAGAGAAGGTTGTAATACCCGCTCTCGGCGCTTGAATGTTGTTTAAATGTGAGTCGCTGGAGTACCCGCCCGAGTACTTCGTTCAGCACCTCTCGGTTTGTTTGTCGCTGCTCATCCAGCCGCTACTTAGGAATATTGCGGTTCTCCATCGGAATCGGTAGGAGAGCGACCTTTACGACGCTGTGCGTTGAGGGCATCTGGCGGATCTTCGACGATAGATTGCCAATTGTCATATATACAGTCCACTCCTTCTTGTCGCCAGCAAAATTTAGGAGATGTGTTCTGTCGGACATGATGATCAAAGGAACCAGTTTATCCCCCGCTCTGAGCGTGGACTAAACGTCGATTAGCACTTTATTATCCTCGAGTCTCTCTGCTTACCTGTGTCTCCCACCACCAGTCCGCAGTGTGCATTTCGGTATAGAGGCGTTTCGGGGGCGTATCGCTGTTACAGCAACACTCAGTGGCGAAAATGAGATGGTCGGCGTACGCTGACTGCCGCATCAACCATCCCATGTGTGTTATGATGTCTCGACTCCAGTAATTGATAGGGCGTTGGTGATTGTCATTCCATCTCAGATCCTCGGGAGTATGTACTTCACACTCCCCGAGAGCCTGATCATCTCGCATGCTAGCCACGAGCTTCTAGACACCATCCCCATCTTTGAAGCTTGGGAAACACAGAGCGGTGTTTTCGTCCTTCAGCACGTTGTCATAGCACGTCTTCATACCCTTCTTCTTGATCCCACACTAGATATATTTGTACTCTTTAGGCGTTGCAAACTAGTAGTAGGGATCTGTCTGTAGGTTCCTCTCAAGGCAACCCTGAGCGTCCCGTTCCAATGGCTCGTCAAAGTAATCAACCAGCGGATCACCGGCGCCGGATTATATTTCCGTTCTCGGCAGCGGTGACAGTAGTTGAGGCTCCTAGTCTGCGATGTTATCAACATGTTCGAGGTAGGGAAAAGCATCCAACTCTTCGACTGAATCTTTTTTACGGTTGAATTCACGACGTTGAGCGACTTCAACGCGTCGGGCCGCGCTGCGAATAGTCAGATCCTTCTAGAGTGCAACTTGAAGGTGTTCAGGATGGTGTAATTAGAGAGGTTTCAGTCGCCAGCTGTCTGAGGTGAACTTCTTTCAGCATCAAAATTTGGGGCAACAGAAAGGGGTCTTCTCTGGCATTGTCGACGACATGCGAGGAGTGCAGTATACATTGTAGAAAGGGACGAAAGATGGTGCTGGGCCGGAGCAGCCTCGTGTGTAAGCTCACGATACTTTCAACTAACCTATTGAGCCTAAACACCATCACATGGAGGTTCCTTACATGCCAGGAGTTGCAAAAACGCTGCATGAGCTATGTCCCATAATACTATGAATAAACTAAAACCAATAAAAATAAAACCGGTACAAAACCCAGAAATGAAATAAACCTTAAGCGATCCAAAGACCTCGCGACGCATGTCATAATGAATGCCTGAGATGAATATATTAGAACAAAGGAAACAAACAAGAAACACAAGAACCCGACCCTAACCTGGACGCAACAACCATCGCCTCCACTGCAACGCGACGAATGGTTCACTCCTCGCCTACCGAGCCATCGGGGCACGGCTCAGGGAGTGGAACATCGGGGAGAGGGACATCGGGGAGACTGTCGCCTCCGGCCGATTCAATCAGCAGCTGCTCATCCACATCCACATCCACATCCACATCCGAGGTGTTTCCGGCTGCCTCAGCTTCTCGCAGAGTTGGCAACGCTAGGTGAGGTTTTTGCGGCGTCACAAGCCCCAAATGCTTCAGCCCACTGAGGGGATGAGTCTCCGGAGTTCGTGGTAGTGGGCGAGGCTCCAGGGTTCCTGGCCATGGGGCAGGAGCCGGAGGTTGTGCCCGTGGGTCATGGTCGCGCATCACCTGGCCTTGCTCAGGTTGCACGATTGGCTGATCGGCTACGATGGTAACAACATCGTCAGCCGATGTATTCACCATCTCTGCCTCGTCAAGCGTCCGAGGTTCTTTGCCATCATCCTCCTCTTGATCCTCCTCCTCATCCTCATCCTCCTCCTCCACCACCTCCACATCTTCCTTCTCTTCATCTTTCTCATCATCATCGTCACCGTCCCTTTCCATATCCACATCGCCATCTACATCAATGCCGTCCGGTACCTCCACATCATCCTCCATGCGCATATCCACCTCACGGTCAAGTTCTGAGTCATATTTGCCGTCCGACTCGGTAGAGTCGGTATCATCTTCTGAGGAAATTGACCTGGCGGGCGATGCTTCCGGCTCTAAATATACAGGCTCTAGTTAGCCTTCCGTGTCCAAGTCTGCCTCGTACATTTCCTTCTGCAACTGCACAGCAACGGCACGAGAGATATCATCTCCTCCTGGGGTTTGTTTAAAAATATCTTTCCCTTTACGTTTTCCCTTCCCCTTCCCCTTCCCCTTCCCTTCCTCGGTTGCCTTCCCCTTCGCTTTCCCCTTCCCATCCTTTGTACCATTCCCTTTCCCCGTCCAGTTCTCACCGCCCTGCGTGGTCTCCTCACCCTCGCTGTCGTGATTGTCAGTGCCATCGCTCAGACTGCTCCTTCCACCGCTCGGTGCTCCGGGATCCGCCCAGTTGTCATCATCATCATCCTCTTCGATTATCTCATCCCAATTCAGTGGTCTAACGGCAAGGAAGTCACCTGGCTTGTACTGCCGGCCGCTTGATGGCTCAAACTTTGCCCTGAGATCATCACTCCCGTCCCAAGAGAAACTCTCGCCGGTGCGTTTAACCTTCCCCGAGATGGTTGTCTGCGGATTGGAGTGATCGACTTGATCCCCGAAGGCCCGGGGGTTGTCCCACCACCAATTGTTCATTTGATCGGGGGTTTTGTGAAACATTTGACCCATATATGAGCGGAAGGCTGCCCACCACTCCCGAAAAGGTGAACTCGTGCTCCTGCGGTGCGGCCACATCAGCTGGAATTGTGAAAAGTGGCGAGTCGTGACTGGATCAAGAAAGAATATATCATACAAGAGGTCCCAGGCCCTGTCATCCTTGACGCCGCAAACGTTGAATATCCGTGTGAGTCCAGGGATGTGTTCTGACATGAATCCCTTTATACGGTCCCGATCCAACGACAGGCGTCGATTTATAACTGATGTCGGCATTTTTGCCCTGGCAGTTGCCTTCCCCTTTCCATTGTGGCTGCGATTTGGTGCCATCACAGTGAGTTGAAAATGAATCTACATCTGAGGCATTAGCATGTAGCGGAAGCAAGCCCAGAGGGAACGTACAAAGTTGTGTAGGTTATCGGGTGTGTTTTAGAACAAGAGGCGTTGTTTTTTGCAAGTCACGTGTGTCAAGAGAGTTGAGGATGCTGGCTGTGTGTTAAATACGGGAGGAAAAGAGTATGGAGGTGAAGGCGGGGAAAAGGGATATATATACTCGAGTTCCTGCGATTTGATTCATATCCTGCGTTTTGTTGGTTAACGAACACAAAACGGCCCAGCCTTCAACTTGCCCAACCACCAGGCACTTCACGCATGAGGAGCCTCGAGACAAGATTTAGTAGTCGCGGTGAACACAGTTTGCGACGCGGGGCGTTGCAATGGCATCTCATACCTCATTTACCGCTCAGACCTCGTGCATCTCGGAGTAAACTGAGTAGTTCCCAAGATGTGCTAACTGTGCAACGATCCAACACGGCTTCCAACGCCTAGCGGTGGAAAAAGCACATGCAACTGATGTCATAGGATAGAGAATACTTCATTGTTCCCATTGCGATGCTTTAAGCTCTGCCAAAGGGGAATTTCCACCGGGAAGCTGAAGATATACACAATCGATAGTTCGAAGTATTGTGCCAAGAACGAGTGCAATACAATGATCATCACGCCAAGAAGGTTTAAACACCCTTCAAGCGGTGACAATAGACCTTCAGATGTTGCTGTAACAGTGAATAGCAATGCTGAGTTTAATCTGATATTAATCTAATGACAGTTAACCCCATAATTGAAAGCTTTTGAAGGGATCTCGTCACCGAGTATTGTCAGGGTTTGGAGTCTAGCGCGGTCGACACTGCGCCTCCCGTTTGTGTCGAAACCCTCCCTGGTCGGTAAAATAGGAGTCTACCTCACCTGCCGTTGCGTATTCATGCACAGGCAATTATTCCTACATTCTTAACCTGGAATATCACTATCGGACTATGCCTTCCCGAAGCCCTCACCGTGACACGACTCCGGTCGTACGAAATGTTCGAAGTCTTGCTAATCGTCAGAATCAACAACACTGAGGGCCTTGCGGGAATTCTGAACTTCCGCCTGGTAAGAGAGGTGTTTCCGTACCAGCTGGCGAGAGGGATTCCACTCAAGGAGGACATTCCGTAGCCTCTACATTCCAAGGTCAGAACTACATCCCCTCATCTTCGCTGAACAATTCTCGCTTTGCAGATATCACTCAACGCGTGACTTCCTCCCCTTACGCTAGACAGCGACGGTTAATAAATACTCCAACTGCAACGCCGGTTACAAGCAGTCGTAGCACACCAGCACACTCAGGAATCGCAATGCGTCGCGTTGTATCCAGCCCCGCACCGGGCATTGCTATCACTCCCACTCCTCTTAGTGGTCTTGAAACCCTGTGTACCCCCATCCCTAATCCAGAAGCCCACGCGATCATTACACAACCACTCCAAACGCGAGCCACCAAAAAGAATCAGAGACAGAGGGAGTGGCAATTGCAACTGCAGGCGGTGTCTACACCTCGATCAATGGTCTCCGGCAGCCGCAGCATCCATCGATTTGGTCACTCAGACGTGACGCATCTTGTGTTTGCAACTGGCAGACTCTTGGAGCTCTACCTGTGAAACAGACAGCCATTTATGAGTGGAAGCGACTTGGAGACAGTAAGTTATGCAACGCAATGCGTTTTGAAAGCATTAGCTGAAGCCCCACAATGGCAGATAATAGAGAAGTACTGGAACACTGATATGCAGCAAAACAACATTTGGTCCAAACCATTTGAGGCGCGCACAAAGGAGATCTTGAAAGATGTATGCTGAAGCAACGGCCCACGTGGGATATTACACGCTCACCGTTACCAGGTTCACGCCCAAGCCGATAATGTTACATCCCAGTTTGTTCAATCAGCAAGGGACAACATAGCAGAGCTTTATGATCTCCACCGCTTTGAATCAGCCGCAGATCATTTGGAATTCATTGATTCGCCTCTGGCAAACAATAAGTATGTTTTGCCTGTAGCAGAGCGTGTGGAAGGTGGTGTACGCGGCCCAAACCCAACGCAGAGAGAGTCGAAAGCTGCGAACGAATGGCCAGCTTCCACTTTAGTTCCTGTCGGAAGTAATCGCGCGGTTTATCTACATCAAATTTTATCGTTGGGCGAATAACCACAGTAAGTATGCTGATGGATTTAATAATTCCATGATTAATGACAAGGATGGTGATATACCCTCGCCACTGATCATGTTTACCTGCACTGCGTTGCGCCATGCTCTCCTGGAGTGGCAAAAGAACAAAGGTGTTCATCCGAAAGCTTCCAAGTCAAAGCTGAAAGCAGACAGACGTGATCACTCGCACTACTTCAATCATAAGAATGACGGTGCGAAGATCGCATCCTGCTGCGACGGGTCCCAAGTTGTTAACCTCGCTTGGCGTTGCAGACACGTATCCATTCATGATGAAAACCAGGAACACACTACCGGAGAGCTACCAACAGAGGGTGTATACCAACACTCTTCCTACAGTCAAGCATCAGAACTAGTAGGCGGAGAACCCAACGCCTGCCGTGGTCATCAGCACGGAAGCAGCAAGTGTTGACAATGCTATTGTTATTCAATATTTGACCTCCGAAGTGGCGCTTGAGGAGCCTGAAATCAGAAGCACTGACCCAAACATCCCGATAGACAACAATTGCACGGATGACGAACTTCATTTCGGGATGCCAGGGGGCAGCGGGGATTACGACTATTCAGGTGACACAACTGACGAGCACAATGCCATCTGCACCGGCTGCCGGCGACGATGCACCGTGATTGAACTCGAGAGGTGTGACCTGGGAACCAGTTATGTCGCCGGGTATGAGGGTGAGGATGGCGACGATGCGGATGCGAATGCGGATGAGGAGGATGAAGCATCGCAAACCGATGATGGATCGACGCAGAATGTGGAGGTCTGAGGCCATAGTAGGTGATGTTGACGGGTATGAGTGCGACGATGCGGATGCGGTTGCAGAGGAATAAGCATCGCAAGCCGATGATGGATCAACGCAGAATGTGGAGGACTGAGGGCATAGTCCTAGAGAGTGTGAAGATTGGACAGTATATTTCAGACATATAAAATATTATAATGGCGAAGCAAATGCAACGGCAAGCAATGTATACGAAGCGAAAACTGTATTGCAATAAGTGAAAAAATCTCAAGGCTAAACATAAATGAGAGTGCGGCATGTGGCTATCGGCCGAAGATAGGCATTAACATCGCCAGGCGTTGTGTAAACGGCTACTGCATAACTGCGACCCCTGCGAAGAGTGTAACATACGTGTCGTTCTGATGGCGCGTATACAGCAGAGCATTCCGGAAGCAAAGTAAAGTGTTACGGGGGTACTATACCCTAAGTAACTATACTTCTGTTCTTAAGTACATACTGGGAGTACGGCCGTAGATCCTACTCCTCTTATAATTCGTCGCTAGAGGAGCTTGCCCGACTAGTCTCTGCAGAACTGGCTTTCACTGATTCGTGCCGATTCTTCCGTTTCTGGAACTTTTCCTTGGGAAAATATGCTGTTCCTTTATCTAGCTTAATAGGGCGATAGCAATCCTGAGCTCTATGGTTCCCTTTCTTATCGGCTGGCCAGGCACAATTGAGGCACTCGCCTGCTTTCCTTCGTCTTGTAATCTCGTCTCCGTCAATGACTGTTGACAGTTTATTCGTTGATGTTGCTTGCTTCCTGACAGGACTATCCTTCTTCATCAAGGTCTTCTTAGATATCCGCGTGGGATTAACTCGTCCGGTCTGGGTTGTTCCTTTCGATTTCAAAGCAACAATATCTCTTAGTCTCCGGGATTCCCTAAGATATTCCTCGCACTCTTCCAGTACTTGATCCTGTCTGGATTCTTCCTGAGTGTCACTAGGTACTGGCGATATAGACTTCCGTCTATCCGGGTGCTCCTTATTAAACGGCTTCGAAGTCGTAACCGGAATATGAGGCGCCGTATCAGATGTGATCGGTACTTCAACACGGGATTGAATATTATCGATGTAATTGATCAATCCTTGTTCAAGACCAATAATCGAGGCTATCCACCAAATGCACTGAGCCACGAAAACCTGTTGATTCCTTCTGGCGTGAGATAGAATCTTTTCGAAGGCGTAGGTAATAACGTCTGATTCGTTTTCGAAGGTTATAGTCATTTGTATGCATATGGATACTTATTGGTACGGTGCTGCCGTACTAAGCTGATAGATTTCTAATATAACAATAGATATAGATATAGGTATCTTATAAAACTTATAATAAATAAAGGTGTTCTTTCGCTGGTAGGTTTTTTGACTGTTCGCTGCTACAGCTTGTTCTTCCATTGCCTGGACAATGTGAGCTTTTTATAGTCCTTAGCTGGCTCAAGTTTGGCCGCCGTTCCACTGACTATGACAACAGTATTGCTTGATAGCGTCCTTGGGATTCCATCCCGGTCTTCGCCACGAGTTCCCTTATGGTTATCGTGTTCATACATATCCATGTAAGATATCAAACGCAACGTATGACAACTCAAAACTTCAACTTAGACATCTTGCTTATCGTTTGTTCAGTAGTTGGAACGTCTGACTTCCGAATCAGCGCTTTATCGCAATATAATAATATCATGTAGATATTAATGCCTCACCGTACCAATTTGGCTATTCGGCATTGCGTCAGAGGTTTATTCGGCGACCTACCGATACTCTGCCAACGTAGATTATGACACCCTCTTGGGGTTGCGATGCATACTAACTCAAAAGTTATGAGCAGGGTCGCTTCAGGCCTCTTATCATCAGCCAATGCCAAAAATCCCTCACGCACTACGAGCTTAGGATCCGGACTTCCGTGATCCGGGGAGTGCGCGCATTATTCCCTATCACTGAGAAATATGGTGCGACGATCCCTCTTAATCGCTCATTGTATAACGCGTGCTGCACACTTGACTTTCCATCGTCATAATGTGTTGTCCCTCTATCAAGTTATAGTAGGTATAAATTGATAATTATGCGCACCGCTGATGGTATTTCACATCCCGGTTATGGCGACATAATTGCATCATCTTCCGAATCCGCTTGATAAGTCTGCTCATATCAAATTATTTACATACGGCTCAGATGTAACCCCGCTAAAGGCCACCTGACTGATGACATGAACTGATACGCAAGAAGGTGTTTTGCTCCGTGACTAATGGTATCCACTTCCGAATGGTAGTCACGTGTACTTGCTTCAGACACATCTATCATTACCGCTATCAGGGGAGAACCCCTAACATGAAGGAAGCCTGACGCCGGAGCGGCGAGAGTAAGAGACAACGCAACGCGTCCCAAGAATAGCAGGCATGGTCAGATAGCCGCCGCAAGGGAAGTATGCAACGCGACCCTTCGCTAGGGTGACGGGTCGCGTCCCATTCTCCGTCAGATGGTACCAGGTTCCCTCAGAGCCGTCAGAGCCATCCGGAACACCCGGGTGTTTCAGAAGGAACCTGGAGCTGTTGCTGATGTGGCGGGTCAAACCCGGACCCGGACCTGTCAACCCGAGGGTAAACCAGGATTAGGTTAGATCTGTCCGTTACGATCTCCGGTTCCGCTTGTCGGGTTTCTCATTCATTGTCGCAATTACATATGCTACTGATAATTATATATTACTGATATTGGTGCCTAACAGTTCATAATTGATATATTGCCTGCCTTAATGATCAAAACGAATACACAGACTCACCCTGCCACATTCCCAAAATCAGCTTCAACCGAGCTTCAAAGGTTATTGGTTGTGTATCTTCTGGATTCGTTGGGGTGACCGGTCAAATACAGTCCTAAACTAAGTAGTGTCCGCCTTCATAGCAAAGAGAGAAACCGAAACGCTCTCTACACCTTCGTGAAAATGAACGTCAACCGAGTGTCAATGATTTCGGGTCTTTCATCCTCGGTAATAGGAGTGGCAATTGATCACAAACATCCAAAATCCAGCATATGGCAGCCATTATTGTCAGATATGTACGGAATAATCCCACCACATCGTCCGGGACAGTAATGACTTATTTCATTGAAAGAGCTACCACTCAGTATTCGTGAGCCATTTAGTGTACCAAAAGAGTTCAAACTATGTACATAGACAATAACAGCAATATCGCGCTGTGATTGACCATAATGAAAGTTCAACAATCGTTGACACTCAATTTCACGATGGGGCAGTCAGTGTATCACTTTATGTTTTGCCTTTAAAAACTGCAAATACTTTGTATATGATTATGTGCAACCTGTCACCACCCAGATTATCCAAGATACATGACCAAGAATCTTTGACGCTCCGTTGACGCTCAATGTCATGAGGGGGCAGGGAGTGTTTGATCTTTATTTTTGCCACTTGAGGAAGCCAATCCGAATTATCTGACTACGTGGAACCTGACGGGCCCCAGTTTATCAGAGATACATGACCGAGCATCGTTGACGCTCAGTTGACGCTCATTTTTATGATGTCGCAGGGAGCATTTCACTGTTTCCTTTGCCTTTGAAGGCATCCAGTATGCTGTTTATGGCTATACGCAATCTGACGCCGACCAGATTATCCAAGATTCATGACCAAGTATCGTTCATGCTCCATTGACGCTGATTGTCATAATGAGGCTGGGAGCGTTACACATTGTCTTGTGCCTAAGGAGGCAGCCAATACTATGTTTATGACTATGTTCAACCCGTCGGCCCCGAGGACATCCAAGATACATGACCAAGAATCATTGACGCTCCGTTGACACTCATTTCATGATGGGGAAGGAAGCTTTTCACCGTCTGTTTGCCTGTAACATCAGCCAATACTTCGTTTATGGCTATACGCAACCTGTCGCCCCTCAGATAATCCAAGATACATGAGCAAGAATCATTGACACTCCATTGATGCTCGTTTTGCCCTGGGTGTATCCTCAATATGCAGTCATTTGATTTGGTGTAGTCCATCATTGACGTGTATTTGGTAGCCTATCTATTGTTTTCATTTACTTTCATGCTAATCACTTCAGTGTTCTTCAATAATATATATAAATGTATCCTTTCAAATATACTGTACAGTATCCGCAGATTGAAGATAATAATATACTCCACAATGCCATGCCATTTAATCAATGCTAGTCATCACTGCCAGGTTCACTCAATAGGCTGCTGTTGTCTTCAAAATACTTGTTAGCTGCATTACCACACAGCAGATAGTGTACTAACCAGTGTCTGTTCCTTCATCAGTCAGCATATCTGGATGAGAATCTGTATCGTCCTAGCTATCCCGGGCAGATGCATCGAGAGTCAAAAATTCAGCACAGGTAAGAGCTGTATGTGAATAACCATATCTGACCGGCAAATTGAGAATTTCAATACATTGAGCTCCGGAAATGTTACTTGTTGAGGCGGGTGGTGTTCTGGGCAGTTGTGGTGTCGGCTCTGGAGTCGGATCTGGAGTCGCCTCTGGAGTTGGTCTGCATCGGTTGGGCGGAGGTACACCTGTACCTTTGTGTCTCCAGCCTGTCTCAAGGTTCTTTGCAGTGCGATTTTGGCAACGAACGAATCCAGCCATATCATTTTGCCTAAACATAGCTGGGTGTCTTTCCGAGGCAGCCTTCACCTTGTTATGCCCAAGGAATATTACCACACCGCTGCTTCTTTTCTCGGACAGCATTGCGAGGATTCATGAGCATGTATTGCGATTCCTCTATTGCAGCGGGTGAAAACACGCCATAGGGCATCTTGGCCATATTCAAGGCGAGACACATGTTGGACTGTTCCAGCCGTACAGGACATCCTTACCATTCCATCGTAGCAAACATGTTGATTACCTCCAGACAATCACTTGCTACTTCACAATGTGAGATTCGGCTATTGCCTCAAGCAGATACGCTGTCGTAGCCTCCTCTGACATGATTGGTGTCTGTTTCGTCAACGCTCATGGATCCATGTCAGGAAATCTGTCTGGGAAAATCCCAGTGCTGACGACATCATGGGGTTCGATTTCACTGGCTGTGGGGACGACTACCTTAGTCGACCATGTCGGTTTCCGGTTACGGGCGGCAATCAATTGGTCACATAGCTCTCATCGTACACCTGCTGTATATTATACAGTTAATTGACCGCCGTGTACCATGGTATGGATATATTCACATCCAACTGCATGTGGTGTTGAATTGGTGCTGGTTCCAGTCTTATGGACGAGTTTTAAACGTGCCTCCTGGGATATATTTTTGGTGGCTGCATTGGCAACATCGCAGTGAACCAACTCGTGTCTCCATTCTTGATGTGTGCCTATAACTGCTGTATTGGACGAAGCGCCATGCAATTGGCTGGATTTGGATCCGCTCGGACATGGATGAGGTGGTTGTGTATCCATGATTTGCTAGTGTGGAATCGAACAGGAAGATGATAACGAAAAGAAATGGGAAGTCCTGAGGATTATATACTCAGCTTCAAGTCAGAATGGAATAACAAGCTGCCAACAAGTTCATTTTACTCAAGATGAATCATGCTGCATAAATCTGCAAGTTGCAAGGAGTTTTCCAATCACTGAGCTGTGCAATTAGTCAGTCCGATGTGGTTTATTTGTTAACAGGGATACATCCCGGTGTATGACAGCCGAGATGGCATGATTGTCAGCTATATATACGACATTCATTGAGGGAAAGGGCAACTGCTGATGTTTGTCTCAAATTATACCCAGGATAATACAGGAAACTGACACAACATTGAAGTCATGTTGTATGGTTAGCCTAACTATTCCAGTGTAAGTGATAGTCAAAATGAAGGTTTTGCTTTGTTCTAGATGAGTCAATGTACCAACCTTGACATAAAAGACGCAGCTTCCCTCCATATTCTCCATATATTGCAACATCCAACATCCTAGCCAACAACAAAGTCAATACAAACTACAATGGTCAATGCTTCAAAAAGGAACTTTTCTCCACTTCCAGGGGACGGATTCAGCAAATCTGCAAAGTGTTAAACCCAAAGACGACAAAAATTGAATGAAGGCAAGATCGGCTTGGAGGCAGGATGAGTCGGAGGCCATGTGGCATTGCACAGGATACTATCCACACAGAAGCTTGCGGTGGAAAAACGACAAGAAATGCACTTCTTAGGCATTGAAGAGAAAGAGAAATGGATTAAGGATTATGTTGGGAGAGAAACAGCTGGGGCAAGAAAGCAAGTTGAAGATGCAGAGGCAGTGGTGCATCAAGCCCATGAGGATATTGACTATGCTAAAACAGCGGGATTGATTTCCAGAGAGCACAAAAGAATGTTTGAGGTGATGCTAGTTGCGATCGGACAGACTCTGATTGTTCTTTCAAGTGTGGACCATGTGAAGCATGGGGAAGATGAGGATGAAGAGATAGAGCAGGGCACCCACAGCGAAGATGACGAACCTGGCTGGGTGACGGAAACAACCACCAAAACCATACCACAGTGCATGTCGAGGTTTCGGTACAAGCTGATAAAGCTCCACGAATTGCAAGAATAGGATCGGAGGATGCAGCTGGTGACCTCCGTGAACAAGAGAAGAAGTACGGTAGATACGAATTGAGCATTTCGGACATCATTCAACCGCAAATGGATGACAACCCAGCGGCATCTCCACCACCAGTATTTGGAGAGTTCATGTAGAGTCAAGATGATGTCTCCAAAATATCGCAAATACTGCAAGGAACTTCTCGACTACAAAGTTGACATAATAGGCGGGGTTCAGTAAAACAGCAGTGCAATACAAGCATACGTTGTCCTACGCCAGCCGCTGAGCACAAATGATCACCTTTGCTGACAATAAAGCCATTTGTACTTGTAAGCATTTAGCCCTCCATATAGCCTCCAGCTAATCACGATATAGATTTCGGATTCAGTGGAATAAATGCTGACGGCTCCTGCATCAGCTGAGAGATAGTTAAGCAAACGGCAATATTTGACATCTGATCGCGCCGAAATGCGATGTATTTACCAACTTTGCAATGTGTCAGCATTTTCTTGAGGTTTGTGACCAAATTGTAAGACAGAATAAGCCCTGTGTGCATCAGTAATGAGCGAACAGGCAACGAGAATGTTGTAGAATGCCAATCATATATTATCACCACCAACAGAATCAGTTTCTTTGTTCAAGTGACTGGTAATCGATAAGCCAAAACCAATATCAGTACCGAAATGTACCAAGATTACTGAAGTGAGTGAGGTCATACGAGTCATGGAAAGGGCAGTCAGTGCTCAAGACAAATCAGGCTCAACGACGACCGTCCTGCTGGATTCCTTCATGAATTCCGTCGCATAAGTCCCCACACAGACATGGTGCACATGGTTGTGACATTTGAATTTGCTTGTGGTACATCATGGAGATTGAGGAGAAGGAGCTGGATAATGCGTGGTGAGGAAATCCTGCGATATTTACCAAAAATTAGTGAAATGATCGACATGCTGTGGATTGCCAGCCGAAAGTGCGGGAATGTGATACGCGTATGTCATCTCTCACTCAGATAGTGTAGATAGCTGTTGATTACAAATTGAAAGGTAACCAAACTCCTGGATGCAAACGATAATACATACCCATGCAATAATGGATGTCAGTAATGTGTATCAGTTCGATTGCATACAATTATTCAGTATACACAGGATGTTTCAATGTGATTAATGTGAGTGTCAACGGACAGTCAACGACAATTAGTCTTGAACATTGGTCAATCAATGGACTGCATTGTCACTTCCGTTCAAAGTGATTGTATTGGTTCGCATAATTGCGAAAAAAATTACTTCCCTGCTCGTTACCATATCCTAAACATGATCATGAACGGATCGTCATGGAATTTTTGGTATTACGTCGTGAAACATCCTGCAGGCTGCTAACTTACATTGACTCATAATCTAACGATCAGCTGCCTTTCTAAAGAACAATGGTGGTTGCACCATTGCTACTATGTCCTAAAAATGATCGCCAATGGAGCATCAACGAATATTGATCTGACATGTTGGGAAATGCAAGGGCTGTGCAGCGATGTCATGCCATCTTCGCACTATTTGCCGGCTTGCTAGGCAAAAATTATTGCATATACAGGTTTCAGCCAGAGACGGAGATGTCTTGTACCGTCGGAGACGGTGCTGTCTCGTCCAGCCGAAGACGGTGATTTCTTGTACAGTCGGAGACAGAGATGTCTTGTATGGCCGGAGACGGAAATGTCTCGTATGGCCGGAGATGACTATTGACTCTGGTACGAGATAATGGCATTCAGCCATACTGGTACGTTCATATATATACTGGCCTTGTGGCCCTCGTAGATAGAATACAATCAAGCTTCTCTGGCATCACTATTTCAACAGGTTATGAGCCCGGCGCCCGCTACAATCTTTACTCCAAAAACACTCTATTCATATCTTACAAATTTGGAGCTTCAAAAACCCTAACCCTCTCACAACCATCCCTGCTCATCAGCCGCAACACCATCACCATCCATCACTCTACATTGTCACCTTTTCAACCTCCTTCACTCTAAAAACATCTCGAACCAAACATTCAACACCGATCATGGCAATGTGCCAAATCTAACTGAGGAAAACTACCCTGTGTAGAACAAGAGATTCGCCGAGTCCTCATCACCAAGAAAACATACCATATCCTCACGAGTGTTGAATTCCTCCCTGTCGGCAAAGGCGTCGCCCTACGCCTCTTACAAGTAAGCTGGCATGACCGAGCCATTAATGCACTAGCACAAATACACCTCCGATGTTGCGACGAACTCCTTCCACTCATCGACGATGTCGTCGACCCCGTTGGAATGTGGGAAGCACTTAGGGACCGACTTGACAATGCCTCAACGAAACTCAGCAGCCCCCAAGTCCTGCGGAAGCTCACAGCATCTTGACCATCGCCAGACGAAACAGTCACCCAGTACTTTACCAAATGAATTGCTTTCCACCATAAGCTAATCCGCACCACCGAAAATATCACCGATGACTCCCTGAAGACACATATCTTCATCACCCTATCTATTTTGTATGAAACAACCATCCAAATCCTTGAACAGCGGATTCCCGCTGCCACGGCCCAGCAGTGTATGGATGCGATCTGTGAATATGCTGAGCGAACGACCCTAACCAAAGAAATCGGAAATGCATCCACCGGAGCGGCCCTCAACTTCTGTGGCGGAAATCGTGGCCATGGCAGACATGGTGGAGGACGAGGAGGCGGACGAGGAAACGGACGCGAGACGCACCAATGCACATCCTGCAAAATGGACAATCATACCACTGAAGCATGCGGAAAGAGAAAGCACGCTGAAAACAACACAAACACCGGCGATAAAAACACCTCCAGGAACGACGAACGAACTTGCTACAGCTGCGGTCGCGCAGGACACTTCAAGTCCAACTGCATCCACTTCAAACGTTCCTGGGATCAACGCAACAAAGTCAACAAAGGCACAGCATCCACATCGCTTGCTACAGCAGGAGATCGCAACCTGATCTGACTAGCCAAAAATTCATCCGCACTCCCATCGGCCTCCGCTCCAGCTAAATATGTCATCGATTCCGGAGCATCTCACCATATGTGCAATGTCCGCACCAGATTCAACTCAATAAAGAAACTTCGTCAGCAAGTAGTCATTGAACTCGGAGATGATAAGCGAGTGACTGTAGGCCACCATGGATTCGTTAAGATCTCACAGGAATACGAAGTCAAAGCCCTATACACACATACTTTCTGGCTCTCCCTTCTCTCCATTAATCAATTGGACACAGCCGGATACACATCCACATCTGGACGTGGCAAGTGCTCCATATCATCTCCATCAATTACAATCACAGCCAATCGAGTCAATGATCTCTGTATCATATCTCCAGCAACTGCACTCACTGCGACAGTACCAAGCACGTCTACGAAGTCCCCTTCGAGAAAGAAGAAGAGAAAAAGACCATCAATCGTGCACTCCACCATGCCTACCACAAGCCCACTCCACACCACCTCACCAAATGCAGCCAACACCGTAACTCAATGTCCACCTACCACCAAATCTCCAAAGCCACTCACAATCTCAGAATCACGACTGTGGCATTGCCGCCTTGCCCACATTCATCCAACTGCCCTACAATCTCTCATTGTCGGATATACAACAGACGACTCTATGAGCACCGCATGTATCCAGGCCAAGCCCAAGCAGATGATCATCAAAGTCAAGACCTAGCGCACTACAACCCTATTTGAACTCATACATTTGGACGTGTTCTGACCATTCTGCACGCCCACCTCCGTTGGCCATCGCTACAATATCCCATTCCTTGATAACTACACACGATACACCTCCATTTGGGTCCTTCCGGCTAAGAAGTCAAAGACATTCACTTCAGCCTACCAATCATTTCAAGCCCGAATTGACTCCATGGGATACAAGGTGGAACGATGTCACTGCGACAATGGGCAGGGAGAGTATGACAATAGCCCCTTCCGCCATGTGCTTGCTGCTCGTGGCACAACATACGAACCATGTCCTCCCTACACTCACTATAAAAATGGCGTTGCGGAACGCATGATCCAGACCATCACCGACAAAGCACCGTCCATGATGAGTGACTCCTAGGCGCCACTTGTCTTTTGGGGAGAAGCAGTCAATACCGCGATCTACCTCCACCAGCTAACCCCAAAGCAAGGCCTAACGAAAAGACACGACTGCGACGGCTATCAAGCACCATATCCAACTACACTCCAGATGTTGAAACCATTTGGCAAGCCCACTCACGACAATGATGGAAATGAAATCTCGTTCATAGCTCCTCTCCACCACCTTCAGCCATTAGGCTGCTCCTCCAGTCGACTTATCCCCGAGCTGCAAAGTCAGGGAAAATTCAGCCCAAGATCCAACCCATGCATGATGGTCGGTTACGTACACAATTCAACTACACTTTGGAGAATATGGGACCCAGCATTCCGAGTAGTAAGATCACCGCCGGATGTCATATTCGATCAGGAGAGGAATGCGCACGCATGATATCTACATGGAGACCAAACAGACATCTTTGAACTACCAGAAGAGACGGAATATGTCGAGGAAATTGGAATGGGTGGAGATGGACTTCTCCATGACCACGCAGGAACCAGTCGAACAGGTGAAAGGCGCGGAAGTGGCGATCATGACTGTACTGACGATGATACAGTCCACATTCTGCCCGACACGGACAATCTCCGAATTCCCCCTGCAAGTACAGATATGAGATCCCGTCCTCCTGACGAGAAGGATGAACCACCGGTGTCCAGGGAAACCGACGTCCACAATCGACATCTCCGCCGCGAAAATCACACAGCCAGCCGAATGTCGGCCATGACCAAGCAATCATGTCAACCACCACGCACGAATTGGGTCACAAGAAGTCAGGTCAAAATCTCCGCAAATGCACTGATTATCATGGCAAAGGCTCTCGCATCAACGACAAGCGATCCACTCACATACGCGGAAGCAATGGATAGTCCACATCGGAAGCACTGGAAACGAGCAATGGAAGAAGAATGCACATCGATTCTGCTCAATAACACATTCTCAACTGACAACTCCCGGGAAGCAAAGAGATTTCGAGTCAAGCAAATCGGCTCCAAATGGGTCTGCAGGACGAAACAAAATCCTGACGGCACGATTCGGTAAAAAGCACCATCGGCAAAAGTGCAAATCGACTATAGACTGCGCTACGCGCACTCGCGCACTCGCGCAGCTCATAGCAAGCTTCCCGTGGACCCCTGCGCGACGCGCAGTCTATAGTCGTCTATAGTCGATTCATAGAGTAGTGCGCGTGGGCCTATGGAACTATATACGGCTGGCGGCCGGAGATGGACCTATACCAGTCTTCACTGCCTGCAGTCTTCGCTGCTATACTGGTACTGTACACTATCGCTGAGAGCCCGCTTGAGCGCCTGCTTGAGAGCCTGCTTGAGAGCCTGCTTGAGAGAGCCTTGCATCGGGAGGAGTAGAGTTTTCCACGGGAAGCATTTGGCCGATAGAAAACCCTGAGTTTGTGGAAGCTTTGGCTAATAGAAGGCTCTAAGTCTGTGGAAGCTTTGATGCTAACGTTGACATAGCCAACCTACTTGTCTAAGTGCTTCTGGAACTATGATCACCACTACTGACGCCATCATTATCACTATCGCCAACATCACCATCGCCGTCAACACCATCGCCATCATCACCATCTGCGATCATCACCATCATCACCATCGCCATCATCACCATCAGCTCCGAATACGCACACATACGCCCACAATGGGTGGGAAACGCGCAGTAGATTCCGCTGGGAAATCTGAGTCGGAGATCTGCTCTCCCCAAGATCCAATTGTCTACCATTCCTACAGAATCTAAGGCTTCAATTGTCAACACCATGGTCGGGAGGCATCGTGAGATTTCGTCTTGGTGGGCGTGCTAAAGATAAGATTCAGACTATGATATAGGCCGACGTCATGATTTCGGCCACCCGCCACCCGCTACCCGCCACCTTCCAAATGCCACACGCCACCCACCCAACACTGCTCGCCACACGCCACATGCCTCACGCCTCCCAGCGTCTGCATCTCAACATGTCTCTGGATCGAGCATGTAGGAGCATATTCAGGAGGAGAAGAGTTTTCCACGGGAAGGTTTTGGCCGATGGAAAACTCTGAGTTTGTGGAAGCTTTGGCTAATAGAAGGCTCTAGGTCTGTGGAAGCTTTGGCTAGTAGAAGGCTCTAGGTCTGTAGAAGCTTTGGCTAGTAGAAGGCTCTAAGTCTGTGGAAGCTTTG
>Ga0307512_10001626_pt1 | contig 31162 bp, 40 predicted proteins | sample 14_EM_MG_FD_200267 | JGI IMG/M metagenome (GOLD analysis project Ga0307512, IMG submission 200267) | Populus trichocarpa ectomycorrhiza microbial communities from riparian zone in the Pacific Northwest, United States - 14_EM | ecosystem: Host-associated > Plants > Roots > Unclassified | place... | reverse complement strand
CTCGGACTTTTGAGAGTTCAATGCTTCGTTCCTTGCCTATAGAATTACTTCTACGTGAGTGGCACTTCGCGCCGTAGATGCTGCTAACTACAGTTGTGCTGATCGGATTCTCCGTAGTCACAAGCGTAAGCCCCAGGGCCTGAAGTTTATCGCCCCACATTGATCCCCCTTCTCACAGCATCACTATCCCCGTCGAGATCACGGCCGCGACAATCCTGATCACTTTCTGGGACGACAACGTAAGTGCGTTCCTGTCCTCATTCTCCGACGCGGGGTCTGATCTGTGACGGACATTCCCCATTAGCATAAGCATCAGGCTGGTTACACTGCTGTGCTATGTTTCCTCGTCTGTCTCATCAATATTTTTGGTGTTCGGTACTTCGGAGAATGTGGGCTCTCTTACTTCTTTGGGAAAAAAAAGATAATAATATTGATACTGTTTCCAGCCGAGTTTATCTTCTCCATTATCAAGCGTATGTTTTTTTTTCGTCCTTTTCTGGGGCCTTTTTTGACCTTTCTACTCAGTCACCCTTATCACTGGTCTCATTCTCTGCGGGTTGGTTATTGACCTCGGAGGAGGCCCTGATCACAAGCGCCTTGGCTTCACAGTACGTTCCGGTTTAGAATTTGATCACTTATCAACGCCCTGACCACGACACCAAGTACTGGAAGCACCCCGGCGCTCTCACTGGTCCTGGTTTAGTCAAGGATAAATCCACGGATCATTTCCTAGGTTGGCTGGCTGTCCTCGTGCAGGCGGGCTTCTCCTTCCAGGGAATGGAGCTCGTCGCGATGTAAGTTTCAACACTACCGACCCCCCGCATGCGTGTGGAGCCATCTTTAAAACTCTTTTTTTGATTTTTTTTTTTCCCTTTCCGCCAAAGTGCCGCGTCCGAGACGGAAAACCCACGGCGGAACATCTCCAAGGCCGTCCGCCGCGTCTTCTGGCGCATCATCGTGTTCTACATCCTCGGCGTCCTGATCACAGGCATGCTCGTGCCCTACGACGACCCCGACCTGCTCAACGGAACCGGCACCGCCACGCAGTCGCCCTACGTCATCGCGATCCGCCGCGCCGGCATCCAAACGCTGCCCTCCATCATCAACGCGGCCATCTTCACCAGCGCGTTCTCCGCCGGCAACTCGTTCCTCTTTTGCTCCTCGCGCATCTTGTACGGCCTTGCCGTCCGCGGGCAAGCGCCCCGCGTCTTTGCCTACTGCACCAAGAACGGTCTCCCGATCGTCGCCGTACTCTTCTGCGTACGTCTCTCCCTCTCTTAGATTGATTTCGGCGCACACACATGAAGGGCTGGCTCAATTTGCGCGTGATTTTTTTTTTCTCTCATTCAGAGCAGTTTCTCCGTCCTCTCTTTTATGAACGTATCGTCAGGCTCGGCCAAAGTTTTCAAGTGCGCTTAGTTTCCTCCCCGGAGCCAACGAGCGACGGTTACTCAACCACTCGTCTTTTTTTTTTGCAGCTGGTTCGTTAACCTCTCAGCCACCGCTGGCTTCTTCTCATGGTGGTCCATCAACCTGACCTACATCCGATTCTGTACGTTTATCCCCCGATCTTTTCTTTTCTCCGTGACCGACTTACGCTCCGCTTCAGGGTGCGGACACAGAGCGCAGGGCCGCGACCGTACACAGCTCGCGTACTACAACCGGCTGCAGCCCTGGCTCGCCGGCTGGGGCGTGTTCTGGACGTCGATCTTCATACTCGTCAACGGCTACCAGGTCTTCTTCGTGTGGAACACCCAAAACTTCCTCACGGGGTACATCAACATCCCCATCTTCTTTGGTCTCTGGATCGGCTGGTCTCTGTACATGCGCACGCCCTTCTGGCGCAGCCACGAAATGGACTTTGTCACGGTGCGTTTGATGTGGAACGCTGGTTGTTTGAGTTGGCTAACTGACGCCCGCACGTGATTCACTGCGGACAGGGCATCCCGACTCTTGAAGAGACCGACGCCCCTGAAGTACCTCCGCGCACTTTGGGCGAGAAGATCTTCAACGCTGTGTTCTGAGCGGCTTTTGCTGCTATCTCATATACTACCATGAGCTTTCAAAAAAACACCCGTGTAATCATTGTTTGAATATATAATCTGCGAAATGCATCTCTCTTGCTATGATATGACCCACCGTGGCCCTCATCGCGACATTGAGTATATCCTTCTACATTGACACGGAGGAGATAAGGGATGGCGTCATTACGGGGCACTTTTATCGGGCTCCGTGACGAGGGGTAAGGCATCCGTTTCAGTACGCTGGAACTTACCCTGCATCCAAATGCGGTACATCTTGAGCTGCCGCTTGCGGTTCACGAGTAGCCGGCGGTCGACACCGAGCTGCTTGATGGTGAACAGAGGATGAGACAGCCCAAGTGCGTTGGGGTCCCGCAGGGATGGGTGGATCGGGTGTGCGGATGGGTCTCCAGGGGGAGTTAAAGAGGGATTAAGGCTGGGCGGAATATGCGATGGCGCCGGCAGGTCGTCTTTAGCTGGGACTCCGCACTCCTCTTCTTCGCCGTCGCCATTTCCCTCGTCAACTTCGGTCGTCTCGGACTCGAGCGCTTCTTGTGCAGTTGGCGGCGCAGGTGAGCCTGTGAACAGTAGCGCTAGCTCATCTACAGCACGGGCGCACGGGCGGTGAAGTAACAACACCAAGTAAGAGTTATCATATAAGACTAGGAGTTAATAGGCACACACCGAGTTCGAAAAAATATACGCGGGTGTTATCGCCGCGGATGTAAAGGTTTTCGTCGAGCAGGCGACCGGTTCTGAAACGCAGCTGGGTGAGGTCGTATCGGCCATAGTCACGCATGAGTACGAGTCCACCCGGTTTGAGTATCTGGAAGGAAGAGAGGGCTATCGTCAATCGAGGTGGAGACGAGGGTGAGCAAGAAGGGCTTCCATACCTGGGCGATATTGGAGATGGCGCGGGGCCATTCGGAAGGGTGTAGAGCGCTGAGGACAAAAACGAGAACGAGAATGTCGGCCGAGTGAGGCGCAAGGCCTGGAGGAAGCTCTGCAGAGGATAGGTCCCAGACCGCGGCAGAGATCGTTCCACAAGGTGGGGATATGTACAGAGCGTTGTGCTGGGATGATTGTTTACAGCAGATCAACAGATCGGTAGAAATAGACCGGTGCAAGATGAGACGGACCTGGACGAGCTTGACTGCGTGCGAGGAATAGTCGAACGCGTGTATGCGTAGCTCAGGGTTGCAGTTTTGCTCCAGGAGTGGGAAGATAGCGTTTCCGGCGCCTACGTCGATATAGGAATGTGGGCGGCAATCAGGAGAACGGATGATACCATAAGCCCAGCTGACGCTGTATGCGGTGCAGTCGGCGACGCACCACATCCTATTTCAACGACTGTACGAGGTCCGGCCTGTGCGCGGCGCGGCGCGGGAGTCTAATTGTGTTTCTGTTGCGACTAATGAATGGGGGCGCACCGATACCTCGGCAGCAGCGACGAGCTCCGGAAACTCGAGGTGCAACCTGAAAAAAATGAGCTGTTTGATGGATCTGACAATCCCCCATGATGTAACGTAAATGAGCAGGTAAAAAACGCACCACTTGCGGTTCTTGAAAAAGTTTGAGGCGTTCGTTTTGTAAAAGTTGTCCCTATGTCACAGTTCCCTTTAAGCAGAGTGGTGGATATCGGGGAGGGGATTGGAACGGACCAATGTTTAGCGGGTCTGGTGTTATATTTAGGCTTGTCGTCATCTGGTACGGGGGTCGCACGCTGGCGAGCAAGCGAAGCGGCTATGGTCGCATCTTGGTCCGCGGGAGCAGGGACGTGATCCCAGGCGTTCTGTGACCAGACATCGTCGTTCTCAGTCAGGAACCTGGGTTGATGGGGTAAGATGATATGCGAAAGGATGATTTTCATAGATACGGCAGGCTACCTTCCTTGAACCGAAGGGTGGTTTCTGTGTATGGATATCTTGCACGGATGATGTACGCTTGGGGATCATATCTTGTCGGTTTGTTGGATGAGAATTGAGAGGAAGGGACGGAGGTCATGTGCTGTGCTGTCCTGTCATACGATACTATCGTGAGTAACCCATCCCGTCCCCGTCACCCCATCCCCACCCATCCTACCCGGGGCAGCCTTACTTGCTGTGCCCTACTTCAATGCAACACGCTCGCCACCTGTCTAGGGCGCTCGTTCTTCAACTGTAAAAACGTGTAACGGCAATCATCAAATCAATTCCACCCCCAATCATCCATCCATACCATGCCGACAGTCGCATCCTCCTCTTCCCCTCCCCAGCGTCCGCCGCCAGGGGACGCTGACCTCCAGGACCTGTATGACCAGGTTCTCAGCGCCTTTGCCGAAGAGTCTAGCCCTTCCAATTTCTCCCCGACGTACTCGATAAACAGACCTCATAACGTCGATCATGATCCACCTTACAGTCCACATAGCGACGAAGCCGTTGGCGCACACATATCATCCAGAGCACACCCTCAAACCCGCGGTTGGTCTTCATTCACTTATTTTCTTCTTGATTTCCTTCTCATCTTCCTTTCCCACTTCCCTTCACTACCCCCAGCCCCCGCCAGCCCCCGAGACAACAATCGTCCCCTCCCCTCCCCAACAACATTTCCAACCTCTCCCACCCTGGGCAAGGGTCCCCGTCCCCTGCCAAGACTTCCTGGCGCATCGCCTACCGCCAATTATCCTACCCACATGCCCGAGGCTCGCCCCGCTGGCGCAAAGCCTAGCACCGAACAGTGCGTAACACCCCTTACTATTCTCCCCTCGTCCTCATCACATCCCACATGCAGATCACGGCGACCGTATGCAGCTGATGCTCTCATCAATGGCACCGCCACCTCTCCTGCGGAGAGGCCTCCCCGGGGATTACCTTCCGATCCGAGACATGCGCAAAAGGTCCCTGCGACATTGCGTCCCGGGAGCAGTAGTGGCGTTGATGCGCGCTCACCCTCCCCAGGCCCTGGACACACCCGTGGCGCCAATTCGGTTCAGTACCCCATGCCCGTTCCTGATACCTCCCCTGCTATCGGATCCTACAATCAACCCTGGAATCCATCATCCTTGGGAAGGACTTACACCACCAACGGTACACAATCCCCTGGGAACACCCTCCAAAAGAAGCCATCCTACCGACCACCTGGTGCCTCCGCGCCTCGCATACCTGGTCACACCGATGATTTTTCCACCAATTCGCCATCAGCAGACCCTTACTCTCCCATGAGTAACGCGAGTAGCTCTTACTTCCCTCTCGATTCTAATTACGCATCCAACTTGTCCAAGATTCCACCGCCGCCGCCACTTAATCCACCTGCTAACACCCAAACCCCACCGAGGCCTAAGAACACCCTCGAACGTGACACCTCGGACGATATCCTTGCGCCAGGGACACATGGGTTGGTTCGTCCACTCTCTCACAGTGAGTTCTCTCATCCTTTTTTTTCTAGATATCTTCTGGACCGACCCGATCGTCATACTCCGCCTTCAGTGTCCAGCAGCGAGCACCCGCTGCGATCAACGAGCACAGTCTCAACCACCTCGAGTACGCAACCAAACGGACTGGAGCGCAACTTGACGGCATCAACTGTCGCGACCATCTCCACTGTGCCGACAGCGTACAGCAGTCCCAGCAGCAGAGAGAAGGATGTCTTCATGGAACGCACTCCAATCGAACGTGGCGACTCGTACTCCAGCAAGCTACGCGATTACTCGTCGATACCTACTCCAGTCAGCGAGCGCCAGCCATCAGAGGCGGCTCGATCTGAAGTAACTGCACGTTCGCGACTGGCCTCCGAGATCGAGCGGCTGAAAAGCCGTGAGGCCATGGAAGATGCCACTAATTCGTACGCAGACGACGAATTTTACGAAGACGACGAGGAGTATTACTCGGAGGAGGAGAGCCTCGACGCGTTCGTCAACTTTTCGCTGCTAAGCAACATCGCGGTGTGGTTGCGCGACCAGGTGCCACGTGGGACTCATGTGAAGGGAAGCATCCCGTACCCGCGGGCATTTACTGGCAAGGATATCGTCGTATGTCCATTACCTCATCTGTGTGCGCTAATCTGACGCTGCCTGCCGCTTGTCGGTCCTAGTCTACACTCCAGTCACGCATCGTCTCGGAGCTCCTCATCAACCAGGGCGTTGCGACCAATAACCGTGCCATCGCGTTGCAAGTCGCGCGTAGTCTGCAACAGCAACTTTTCTTCTATGAGGTAGAGTGGGGCGGACGCGTGCTCCAAGATGGCGTCGAGGACGTCTACATGTTTCTTGATGACCAGGAGGGTGCTGCTGATGCCCCACGTGATCGTGAAGAGCTCCCGACGAGCGTGATCACCGTGTTGACTCGATGCTATTCGCCTAGTTGCTCTGACTCCTTACCATGCTACTCGTTTGCGTGTCCGCGTCGGCCGAGGGTGGGTGTGATTTAGTATCATTTGCGCGCTAATCTGACTTAATGGGCCGGCACAGGCGGAGCCGATTACCGTCGAAGAGGCTCCCTCTCCTCTCCCCGTATCGCTGGATGAGGAATGGGCCACGCAAATAGATCCAGCGGTTCTGGCCGCACTTCCTGAAAGCGAGGTTCAACGTCAGACGATTATCCACAAGCTTATCTCCGGCGAGATACAATATCTCAAGGACCTAGATGTAATCGAAACTGTGCGATTTCCTGTGTGCGTCACGGACTGGACGTTGCAGCTGACGATCGTGCTCCACGAAAATAGGTGTTTATACGACCTTTGCGCAACGCGAATCCACCCGTCATACCTTACTCAGAACTCGATGGATTCATCGATGACGTCTTTGGAAACTTCTACGATGTCCGCCGCGCGAGCAACCAGTTACTCGAGATTCTCAACGTCCGCCAGCGCGAACAGTCGCTTGTCATCCAGCGCGTTGGTGACATCTTCCTCCAAGTTGCGACGGAGTTCAGGCTTGTATACCCGCCATATGTTGGCCACTTGCCACTTGCTGAGAAACGGTTGAAAGACGAGACCGAGGGAAACAACGAGTTCCGGATGTTCATCGAGGTGCGTGGCGCTTTATTCTCGTCTTCCGAGAGATATTACTTATACTTCGACTTGGAATTTAGAACGCAAACCGCAACCCAAACGCACGGAGGATGGAGCTTAAAGTGTTCCTGAACCGTCCGTCCGAGCACCTGCAGCGGTACGAGCACGTGCTCGAGGCCATCGCGAAGGAGACCGCTGAGGGCAATCCGGATCTCGACTTCCTATTGGAAGCAGTGCACGCGTTCAAAAACCTGCAGGCATCGTGCGTGCTGCAGACGTTCCAGCATGCGATGTGCAGGGGCCCGACAGCCAAGTTCGAATGGCACAACTTGGTGAGCGAAGATGTTAGAGCGGGAATTACCAAGTCGGAGCAGAAACGCCAGAGGTGAGTCGTCGCGATCAGAAAATAATAGTACCGGTGACCTGATGCTGGTCTCTGCAGTATCATTTTTGAGCTTATCAAGGGCGAGATGCAGTATGTACGCGATCTGGAGAACATAGATATTGTGAGCGCCTCTTGATGACCCCCATATCCCGTTGACCTGGATCGTGTTTCGCTTTGCAGATGTACGTACAACCGTTGCGTTCGGCGGATCCTTCTATCGTCCCTCGCGACCGACTCTCGGTCTTCATCACGGATGTGTACCATAATTTTGGCGCGCTACACTCACATCACCGCAAGCTGCTTGACCACCTCCACGCTATCCAACGCGACGAGCACCCGACCATCAACAGCATCACCGCGGCGATTTTTGATGCCGCGCTGAACTGGCGCGATGAGTATATGGAGTATATTACGAACTATCCGATAGCTGAGTACCGTATCGTCGATGAAATGGCGAATAATGCCACGTTCAAGGAATTCGTGGAGGTACGCTTGCGGTCCATGGCCTGCGTTCATCACGCATGTACGCTTACTGTGATCCACAGCAATGCACACGCCATCCGGACGCCAACCGCCTCGACATGAAAAACTTTGTGAACCGGCCGATCCCACGTCTTGCGCGATATGAGCTGCTGCTCAAGGGTATCTTGGACGCCACCAAAGAGGGCCACGAGGACCATGACAGCATCCCTCAGGTCGTCGAAGTGATCAAGTCGCTTCTCAAAGAAACGCAGCCTGGCGTCGCATCTGCGGAGCAGAAGGTTGAGCTGTGGCGGTACAATTCGAACTTGGTGTTCAAGCCCGGCGAAGCAGTGGTAAGTACCCAATATACCGCAACAAAAGCAGGAGCTCATTCTGTCACACTCGCAGGATATGGACTTGTTGGCCGAGAACCGCTCGCTCATTCATACAGGCAAGTTCTTACGTCAGCCGGATACCGGCTTTGAGTGGAGTGGTTGGAGCGAGCTCTTCGTTCTGCTATTTGACAACTATTGTAAGTCAAATGGACTAGAGAGGCTGGTGGTGTCACGATGGGGCTTGCTGACTCCGGCGTCATATCAGTGGTGATGACGAAGCCAAAAGAGAAGGATGGCGTAACGAAATATCATGTCAACCGCCGGGCATGTGTTTTCTCCCCACTTCCTTACTGAGCGCCGTCTAATCCAACTTCCATTTCTAGCCCATCCCTCTGGACTTATTGACGCTGGCAAACTTCACTGATCCAGCCACGCAGCGCGGGACTGGTATACTTCGTGGCTTTGGCGGCGGCGGAAGCAAGGAAACCAAGGCCGACGCACAAGCAAATACGCCTGGCGTCACCCCCGAGGCAGCAACCGACTCTCGCGTCGTGTACCCGTGCACAATCCTACACACTGGCCGGCTTGGAGGCCTCTACACGGTGTACGCCGAGTCCTCACAAGCACGCTCAGATTGGAAGGAGAAGCTCCAGGAGGCGACCGGGTTGCGTAAAGTTGTTCAGGAGTCGAACAAGGTGTTCGAAGTCGAGACGCTCAGCTCGGACACGTTTGTCGTGCCGTCGATGCTTACGCCCCAGGCGAACCACTCGTGGAACGCCGAGAGCTCGTTTACGGGCAAGGTCACCTGTTCCGTACCGTTCAGTAAGCGGATTGGGCTGGTCGCACTTGTCCATTCGTTCTGATTGTTGGGAAACTCGCTCGTCTCTAGCTACCCCAGACAAGCGCGCTCTCGTCGCAGTTGGTTGTGCGGAAGGTGTATGGATTGGGTACCGCCATGATTCTCGCTGTGGGTATTTTGTGCCCTAGTCGTGCCGAAGTGCGTCGCTTATCGACTTGTTGCAGCCATGCGTCGGGTGCTACACTTGAAGATGGTCACGCAGTGTTCCATGCTTGAGGACTTTGGGATCTTCCTCGTTCTTGCCGATAAGGTAAGGGCGGTTCCCATTCCGTGTGCCATAGATGGTCTCATCTGATTTGTTTTCTTCCAAAAGTCACTGTATGCGTACCATATCGAGGCACTTGTACCCTCGTCTCCACATAGTCCGAACACGTCCCAGACCCCGCAGAAGCTCAATGGCTCGAAAGATGTGCATTTCTTCAGCGTCGGGAGTCTCGGAGGGCGAACTCTTGTCATTTACATGAAGAAGAAAGGGGTATGTTCCCATCTCGTTTCGTCAATTGTCTGAGATGGTCTCACGTCTGTGGCTAGTTGGACAGTGTCTTCCGCGTACTTGAGCCTGTTGTTGGCAAGATTAACGAGAGGGCAAAGGCTCCGGTGTCTCTCAGTTCTCGGCTTGGCCTGCGACAACCTCGTTCGGAGTGGTTCCGCATTTATCGAGTGCGTTTATTTCATTTCAGTATCACTTGGATTCTCGAGTTAATGCCATACGACAGGACTTTTTCCTTCCCTCAGAGTCCTATGACCTCATCTTCTTGAAAGCGAGGATCGCCATATTGTGTACGAAGGGATTCGAGATCATGGATCTTTCCGAGTTAGTCATCGTCACAATTTAGCGTTCGAAGGCTGACGTGCTCTCTATAGTTTCAAGAGTGTTACCATTCCGCAACGCGACGATCCGCGCCATGAGAAGCTCGCTAAACGATGCGAGTCATGTCGTCCCATGGGCATGTTCCGCTCTAGCGAGAACGAGTTCCTTCTTTGCTACGATGGTAAGGGCGTCTTCAGGTACTTTCGCCATCTGCCTGCTGACGGTTTCTCACAGAGTTCGGGTTGTATGTGAACCGCCATGGCGACCCCAGTCGCACCAAGGGCACCATCGAGTGGGAGGGCACAGCAGAGCACGTCGCATGGCATCCACCCTACATCCTCATCTTCGACCAGCGTTTCATCGAGGTGCGACATGTCGAAACGGGGCGTCTGTGCCAGATCATACCTGGAAACGACCTCCGATGCGTCTGGGACGGACGCGGAGCAACAATGCCTCCAGTCGCACCTGGACCCAACGGAACCTGGGAGGAAGCGCCATCGCAGGAGGCACGCGTGCATGGGGTCATGCGCGCTGACGACACGTCAGAGGGGCGCCCAGGTCCATCTGGTGCAGCGCGCGGTGTGGTACAGCACATCTTTGAGCTGATACCGACGGTCCCACTCTTCTTGCCCGAAAAGCTCTCGTCTCCGACGCCGTTTTCGTCGTTCGTACATCCCTCTTTGAACGGATCACCATAGTTCTGTTCGGCGTTCCTCCCTCGAGGACTTTAGCATATAATACATATATTCGTTCTACTCTCTTCCATCCCCCTCTCTGCCGTACCCCCCTGAAAACAACTTTTTTTTTCTTTAGTTGCTTTCATTATGATCTCGTAGTGTGATTCATTTCGCGACTTCCTGTTCGTATTTGTATGTCATGAAAGTGCTAATGTGTCTTTGGACTGTCAATGCGCGGATATGAAATTTGGGGAAATGGATCCGAGTGAATGGCGGGACTATACACTCAGGAATCCCGTCCTTATTCTTATCGTAAACACGTAAAAGAACCATACATTATGGTCTTGCTGCGTTGCATATATAAACGCGCACTTTCTGAATAGACAATCACTCAGTACTCATCACTCATTCCCATGTCATCAGGATTCAGCGACTCTGACGATGATGCGGCGGCAATCGCCGGTATGTTCAAATTCTACACCTACTTGACGTTTTCCGAGTCGTTGCCCCCCGCCATTCATAGTCATCGAACGCCCATGGGATCGACAATTCCAAGGACAAGCCGCAGACGTCTTGCTTCAGACTCTTACGACGCATCTTACTGAGGCTCCAAGTGGTTGTTTTGCCAATTGCGTCCCTATTGTAAACTCGTCAGGGACGGGGAAATCACGGATGGTTGATGAACTGTCCAAGAGGGTTGTTACCGTACCCATATGCCTGCGTGGGTCTAACGCTCGAGGTTGCAATCTTACCCTCCATTTTTACCCGCTCACATGTTACAATATCGCAGGTCTCCTGATGAACGTTTGCGTGATTGGTTACGGTCTCGATCACGGGACCAGCCCACCGAGTCCCAACGACTCCACGAATTCATCTGCTCGCTTTTGACCGTCACCAAGGAACGCCTGGAAAGGCTCGAAGGCAAACTACTCGGTGAGCTGTCTCGTGATTGTTGCTGTCGATGCGACGCCAACTGGTTCGTGAGGGGCATTCGATAGGGCGTCAAGAAAGGCTCGCGACAGCATTTCGAGAGTGCATGACAGAAGGTCAAGGATTCGAGGTGACAGGCCGATACAGACGAGAATTCTTTAGAGAGGTTATCAATCGGGCCGAGAATGTGAGTTGTCGTTCTTGTTTGTGGCATTACGCGGCTGATGACCCCTTGCAAGGCTATATGTGGTCAGGAAGGAGAGGAAGACCGATCGTCTGGTTCCCGCCTACCCACAATCCACGAAGGGGGAGTGCGGCGGGCAGCAGAAGAGCTTATTGATTTCATCTTCCCATCGGATGGCAGTTGCGAAGAGAATAGGCTGAGGCAACCCCTTGTGATTCTCGCCTTCGACGACGCTCATCAGCTCGTGGGTCGTCCATATTATCCGAATGTAGGCAGTGGGGGTTCGACAGTGCTCTCCCACTTGCGTCAAGTTATGGCGCTACTTCAGGAACAACCCATTTTCGCCTTATTCATTTCCACGGCAGCGGACAAGTTCAAATTCTACGGTGGTGGTGAAGTTCGGGATCTATGTCCCTTCACAGAGACGAGTTTCGATGCCCTTGCATACAACGCGGAGGAGGGGGTCACTACGTTAGATGAAGTGGCGCGGGACGAATGGATGGTTCATCTGGGCCGCCCAATGTTCGGTTCTCCATCTCAATTACTCCGTTGGAGGATTCACTTATCACCTTGGGTAGGTTTGCGGCCGACCATGATTCTTCGAAGACGATTTCTTCTACCCCGGACATTTTATGTTTTGCTCAACAAAAGCTTCTCTGCGCTGCCCCGGATACGCGCAACATGCCCTCCGAAGGAATTCTAGCTTGTTTGTCTGTGCTCTTCGCCCTGGAGTTCGACCCTTCCACTCCAGATGCCTAATACATTGAGACTACTCTAGTCGAGCGACACTTGCGACTCTGCTTAGGAGCTAGCCATGGTTTTGAATCCTTACGGACTGCTGCTGGGTCGGAGCCATTTGTAGCGAAGGCAGCCGCCGAGCTCATACGTGGCAGTGGGTCCACTTCTGTGGAACACTTGGGATACCATGAATATCTGCGTTGCATCGATTGTGACGGGCGAGGAGTGCTCCCGGCATCACTCCTCGTCATGCAAGCGCGGGATATAGTGTATTGGAAGTACGGGTTTCCGTTTATGACGCGCAAGAGTCGGGAATGGATATACCTTGCTGCCCCCAAACGAGTACAAAGCCTTGGTCTCCATACTGGCAGCATGCCACCTTCCCGGTGACCAAAAAACAGACGCTCGTAGGAGTACATGTATATTACCCTCTCTGCACCTCATCGGGGTGAGCCGAAGAATTCCAGTATCGTGTTCTTGAGGCATCATGTGCGTCTTTCTTTCTGTTGCCCAGGTCCGTATGGTGCAGCCAGTCTTGGGCCTGTGGGCACACTATTTCGGAACGTTTTCAGTTCTCTTCTTGTCTGCCACCAGATCTATAGGTCTCCATCATGTTCTCGAGGCTTCTACTCAACTCGCGACGCTTACTCTCAAGATCTGTATCCCTACTTACGTGAGTCAAACACGACTGTCGCGTCTCAAGAATATTGTTCCCGTCTCGACCTTCTTATATTGTGTTTATGTTCTATATCATCGGTCTGCTTCTCCTCCTCCAATGTGCTAGACTTCCAACGATTCGGAAGTTCTCTGAAGTCTCTCGCGCTCGCCTCGTGGACCCCCCTTGCGCCAACGCTGACTCGGAGATCCACCCGCGCTGAGTATAGGACCACCCAACTTCATTGATGGAGACTTTTCGACTACTCCAAGGTCCCCGATTCGATGACGCCCTTGCTAGCGGGGGTTGATCCAGGCTCGAGCCCAGACGCATTGTGTGGGGCGGAAGAGGGGCCAGCCACGCCCGGAATGGAAACAGTGCCACTAAGCTGTCCGGAGGTCTTGGGTGGTCCTGTCCGCCCTCCCTGTGATTGCTAGTTTCCGGTTCATCAGTTCAATACAGAGGACATATTGAGGACTGTCAAGAGAAAAAAAAACAAATAACGCCGACACACCTGCAAACTTAAGTGGATATAGCTCGGTTGTTTCATGCGCTCACGTAGCCGGATGCGGGACAGAAGCGTCTCAAACATGGCCTAAAAATGTTACCCCCATTCAGATGGGACGGGTGGAACAACGAAAGGGACACGCTCACGTGCGTGTACATCGTGCCAGAGGTCATGTCAAAAACACGGTAGGTCGTTATCTTTGGTATAAGGAACCATGATGCCAACGCTGCAAGGGCCCAGACTGTGGCCAGACAGCCCGTTTGGATGGTGCTGCGAACGATGTAATTTATCGTGGAGTCTGACCGGCGCATGCCGCTACGAGACTTGAGGAGCACGCGGGAGAGAAAAACTGTGCGGAGAGGGGGAATAGGTCTGCAAATCGTCGGGGAACGGTCATGATTGGAACGACGTACAGGTGATAAGGCACTCGACCACAGCTTGTATAGCGTGCCAAGCGATCGATAAAGTTTGTTGCACAGTCGGAAAGCTGCGAGCATTGTTAACAAAGGCGTGAAGGCTTGATGAAAACACCCATACGATTTCGTCTTCCAACTCATTACATCAGTGACCATTCCAAGCGCAAAGGCAATAGCGGAGAGCGCGATGACCGAACAATATTGCCAGCGACTCTTGGTCAGGTCGTAAATACTAGAAACATTTGGTGAGTATCCATTTAGTGCGAACGGGTCGATCAAACTTGAATATCAACTGACCGAGATGCGAGGAATATATTCGCCATTAGGATGATGACTAGTTGACATATCGAATTAATAGGCACCTCCCATAGCTGCCTTGGCGACGGTGGCGCTTGAATGTGTGTCAGCGACGATTGAAGACGTGAATACAGCATAGAACGGACGGATGCCAGTCATTTCAATGGTGAGGGGAAATACAACGCTACAAGATCGATGAGCATCGCATCGCCGACTTGAACTAGGGAGAAGAAAGAAGATTCACAATATCTCCCACGCCATATGCCACAAGCTGAGAACCACATGGGTCAACTGAGTACACTTCACGTCAAGATATGGGCGTGAGAACGAACAGCAGACTTTGGAAGGCAACAAAGACAAATTGGGCAACGACGAAAAGTCTGTGTAGAAGTGTGAGTGGCTGGATAATACAAGATGGTACTAGTGCCCACCTCAAACGTAATGTGTCCTTGAAGCCTACCGACACTGCCACCGTTAGAAGTAAAGAAGTAAAAGAACTTGAAACTCAACATACCGATGATCCAATAAGCATAGAATTGTTGGCTCACCAACCCGAAGAGGCCAGCATTCACTGTTCAGGAAATCAGAGGTGTCCCATTGCTAGGCGTTTTAAGGGCCCACTAAAGATGGCAATCAATAGTATGCCTGGTACCAGTGTCGAAAAGGTTTTTGTTTAGTCCGGGACTGCTCAAACAACGAAGGGAGGCCTCACCATTATTTGAAGCTGCATTTGGCGGCATTATAAACGGGGAGGGTACGTGGGTATGGTCCGCACGTCAATCACCAGCCAAGTCATATATACTGTTTGTTTAGACGCAGTGACTGCGTCTAAACAGACAGTGTGCCTTGGCACTGGCACGGTGCCAGTGCCTGGCACACTGGCACAGCTTCGCAAGTTTTAAAAAGTCACCGGTTCTTTGCAACGTATGTTCAAGGGAGGACGAGCACTGCGCCCTCGACGCCTCTGCAAAGCCAGGATGACAATGGGATGACTTTGAAATGGACGATTGAGTGAGTGAAAAAGGCATAGACGAACGAATACGGGATGGACACACAACACGTCATTTTCACCCTTCAAAAATCGATAGTATGGATCATTTAAATCGTCTCCCTTTCGTGCCATATATTTTGGAGTAGGAACTTGCCCCCCGGAGAATGCGACTGAGGGTCGAGAGTGCTGCGCCAGTCACAGTTCAACCAATCATCGATCATCATGTGCCATAGTCAAAAAATTTCGGATATCGCATTATGCCGAGCGGACAGTGAAAGTCTTTTGACCTGGCACGTTCATACAGTACGTGTTCATTACAGTACGTTCATTACCCACAGCGAAAGGAAAAAGTGTTGAGAAGCACTGTTGGAAGTTGCGTTCTCATTTTTCTTACTTGTGTTTCTCTTTTTGGTGACTTCATAATTTAAACACCCATCGTGTACATAGATACGATGCCGTATTTTTACATTTTTTTTGGAAGATAAAACGTGATATGGAGAGATCACTGACATCAGAGATCTTGCCACTCGACAGCGGGGTCAATATAAATGTATTGCGCCCATCCGCACAAAAACGCTGATCCACTTTACACCAAACTGTCACGGTACTTTTCTACTTGGTGTACCGCCCTGTAATGTAATAACACTCGAAGACAAATGGGTTTCTTGAGCGCTCGTTGATCCGATTCCCGCACGAGGTGCCATCCCTTTGGACGTGTTTGGTGGCTCCGCGCGCAGGTCGCAAATTCGCACTGTCTGTAGGTTGCATCCTCGCACCCTCATGCAGTCATGCAGTTTCGCCGTTTCACCATCTTTCACCCTCGCGCCGTCTCGCACCCTCGCACTGCACGCGGGTTGCACCTTCGTTAAGGTATGTCATCACACTACCGGTCTGTTTCAAAGGCAATGTACTCACCCGTGACAACATGTCGGCCATTTTCATCCAGGTCAAGAACAAGAAGGATATCCCTGGGAACCTCTTCGATTCCATGGACCCATTCGATGTCGGGCTATTTTCTGATGGAGACGAACAGCTACCAGTGATCAGGATGGTCTTCGCACTCGGATCCGGTGAATGTGGTATGAAATTTCCTGCCCACTGGCAGGACAAGTCCGATCAAACTGGCAAGTTCACTTCATACGACATCCGGTGTGCGGGGCTGTCACGCGACACGTTCGCGTGCGTCGGTGACGATCTCCACTGGTATGAGGACCTGTTGAGGCGCTCCCTCTCCTGAAGCGTCAATTCATCCTCCAAGTATCTCTTCCTCGTGGCCCGTCGTCGATATCAGCCGCCGTCACTGCCGTTGGCTGCCAATACAAAACGAAGTGACCCAAAACACGCAGACCATCCCTTCCTTTTCCTGACACAGACTGCCCGCGTCATTCAACCGGTTTCCCTCTTCCCCCTTCAAGTTCTCCTTTATCTCCCCTCTCGTCTACCTCTCGGACAGCTTCCCTCAGCGTTTCTTTGCATATTTTTCCTGTGCATCTAGTGCAAATGGACACACGCACTCACACTCTCATTTCCCCTTCAAATCTTTTTCACCCTTTTCACCGCAGTGTCCTGACTTTTGGCAGCAGCAAGAGACCATTCGGAACGTAGCATTCGGTACCTATGCTCCCCAAATAAGACTCTCGTAGGATTCATGTATATTACCCTCTCTGCACCTCATCGAGGTGAGCCGAAGAATTCCGGTATCGTGTTCTTGAGGCATTGTGTGTGTCTTTCTTTCTGTTGCCCAGGTCCGTATGGTGCAGCCAGTCTTGGGCCTGTGGGCACACTATTGTAACGCGTGCACGTGCATTGGGCTTGGAATGCCCAGATTCGACCAACGCCACAGGGCAGCGTGCGCGCGGCTGGCCTTATTCCATCTTTTCGTCGTTATGGACAGGTAGCCTTGGCTTCATTAGATACTTTTGACTTGTATTTAGCCCCTTTTGCCTGGCTGCAGCTTGGTGAAATTGGAGATGCTCTTTCCCCCCTTCTTGTGTGCCCTTTCCAGCGGTTGAGCGATTAACAACCGCGATCCGCTTTACTTTTCGCTCCATCGCGCGTTCTCGGATCGAACGTGCTTTGGCTCTACTGCATTTATCCTTCCCTTTCCTTCGAACTCATGCGTGGACATTTCGTCCTCGTACACTATTTCGGAACGTTTTCAGTTCTCTTCTTGTCTGCCACCAGATCTATAGGTCTCCATCATGTTCTCGAGGCTTCTACTCAACTCGCGACGCTTACTCTCAAGATCTGTATCCCTACTTACATGAGTCAAGCATGGCTGTCGCGTCTCAAGAATATTGTTCGCGTCTCGACCCTATTATATTGTATTTATGTTCTAGCTTACGGTTATAGCTGATCTTGAAATAGCGTACTTGTAACTATTAAAGGCCCCTGGTGCGACCCCAAATGTATCATCGGACTGCTTCTCCTCCAATTCCTGTACTAGACTTCTGACGATTCGGAAGTTCTCTGAAGTCTCTCGTGCTCGCCTCGTGGACCCCCCTTGCGCCAACGCTGACTCGGAGTTCCACCCGCGCTGAGTGTAGGACCACCCAGCCTCATTAATGGAGACTTCCCGACTACTCCAAGGTCTCCAATTCGATGACACCCTTGCTAGCGGGGGTCGATCCAGGGAGCCCAGACGCATTGTGTGAGGCGGAAGAGGGGCCAACCACACCCGGAATGGAAACAGTGCCACTAAGCTGTCCGGAGGTCTTGGGTGATCCTGTCCGCCCTCCCTGTGATTGCTAGTTTCCGGTCCACCAGTTCAATACAGAGGACATATTGAGGATTGTCGAGAGAAAAACAAAATAACGTTGACACACTTGGAAATTTAAGTGGATATAGCTCGGTAGTTTCATGCGCTCACGTAACCGGATGCGGGACAGAAGCGTCTCAAACATGGCCTAAAAATATCACCCCCGTTCAGATGGGACAGGTGGAACAAGGAAATGAAAGGAAAGGAACACGCTCACATGCGTGTACATCGTGCCGGAAGTTATGTCAAAAACACGGTACGCCGTTATCTTTGGTATAAGGAACCATGTTGCCAACGCCGCAAGGGCCCAGACTGTGGCCAGACAGCCCGTTTGGATGATGCTGCGAACGATGTAATTTATCGTGGAGTCTGACCGGCGCATGCCGCTACGAGCCTTGAGGAGCACGCGGGAAAGCAAAACTGTGCGGAGAAGGGGAATGACTCTGTAAATTGTCGGGGAACGATCATGATTGGAACGACGCACAGGTGATAAGGCACTCGACCACAGCTTGTATAGCGTGCCAAGCGGTCGATAAATTTTGTCGCACAGTCGGAAAACTACAGGCATTGTTAACAAAGGCGTGAAGGCTTGATGAAAACGCCCGTACGATAGCGTCTTCCAACTCATTACATCAGTGACGATTCCGAGCGCAAAGGCAATAGCGGAGAGCGCGATGACCGAACAATATTGCCAGCGGCTCTTGGTCAGGCCGTAAATACTAAAAAATTTCGGTGATGGGTATCTATTTAGTGCGAACGGGTTGATCAAACCTGAATATCAACTGACCGAGATGCGAGGAATATATTCGCCATTAGGATGATGACTAGTTGACATACCGAATTGATAGGCCCCTCCCATAGCTGCCTTGGCGACGGTGACACTTGAATGTGTGTCAGCAACAATTGAAAACGTGTATACAACATGGAACGGACGGATGCCGCCAGTCATTGAAATAGTGGGGAATACAACGCTACAAGATCGGTGAGCATCGCATCGCCAACTTGAACTGGGGAAAAGAGAGAAAACTCACAATATCTCCCACGCTATACGCCACATGCTGATAACCACACGGGTGAACTGAGTACACTTGACGCCAAGATATGGGCGTGAAAACGAACAGCAAACTTTGGAAGGCAACAAAGACAAATTGGGCAACGACGAAAAGTCTGTGTAGAAGTGTGAGTGGCTGGGTAATACAAGATGGTAGTGCCCACCTCAAACGCAATGGGTCCTTGAAGCCTACCGACACTGCCATCGTTGGAAGTAAAGAAGTAAAAAAAAACTCTACATACCGATGATCCAATAAGCATAGAATTGTTGGCTCACCAACCCGAAGAGGCCAGCATTCACTGTTCAGGAAATTAGTGGTGTCCCATAGCTAGGCGGTTTAAGGGCCCACTAAAGATGGCAATCAATAGTATGCCTAGTACCAGTGTCGAACAAGTTTGGGTTTAGTTTGGGACTGCCCAAACAACGAAGGGAGGGCTCACCATCACTTGACGCTGCATTTAGCGGCATTGTAAACGGGGAGGGAACGTGGCTATGGTCAGGAAGGCAATCACCAGCCATGCCATATATACTGTCTGTTTAGACGCGCCGGCCAAAGGGCACAGCTTCGCAAGTTTTAAAAAGTCACCGGTTCTCCCGGTACGGTATCCGTGCAACGGGTGTTCAAGGGAGGACGAGCACTGCGCCCTCGACGCCTCTGCAAAGCCAGAATGACAATGGCATGACTTTGAAATGGACGACTGAGTGAGTGAAATTTGAAAAAGGCATAGACGGATGAATACGCCATGGACACACAACACGTCCTCAGGCTTTTCACCCCTCGAAATTTGATAGTGTGGATTATTTAGATAGTCTCCCTTTCGTGCTATATATTTTGGGGTGGGAACATGCCCCCCGGAGAATGCGATTGAGGGCCGAGAGTACTGCGCAGTCACAATCAATCAATTAATTAATCAATCATCATGCACCATGGTCAAAATTTTCGGATCTCGCATTCTGCCGAGCGGACAGTGAAAGTCTTTTGACCCAAAGCGCCGTAAGGAAAAGGTGTTGAGAAGCACTGTTGGAAGTTGCGTTCTCACTTTTCTTATTTGTGTTACTTTTTTTGGTGACTTCATAATTTAGACACCTATCGTGTACATACGATGCCGCATTTTTACATTTTTTTAGAAGATAAAACGTGATATGGAGAGATCCCTGAGAAATCTTGCGATTCGACAGCGGGGTCAATAAAAATGTGTTGCGCCCATCCGCACAAAAACGCTGATCCACTTTACAACAAACTGTCACGGTACTTTTCTACTTGGTGTACCGTCCTGTAATAACACTCGAAAACAAATGGGGTTATTGAGTGCTCGTTGATCCGATTCCCGCACAAGGTGCCGTCCCTTTGGACGTGCTTAGACGACTAAGAGGTTGGTGGCATTTACAAAATGAACTACTGTCGATGTACAGTAGTCCCTCTTACGCGGCGAGTTACATTCCCTCAGCCTTTTCTTAGTGTCTTTTCACTAGGATGAACCCTTTCTTTCCCTGTGCGTTCGGTGCCAGTCCACATCCGGTGACATTCCCGCTCTCTCCCCATTCAGACCCTTTTCACTGCCTTCCCTCTAGTATCCAGTAACTATGGCCCAAAAACAAGACGCTTGTAGGTGCCACCACTTAGCACTTCGTGCATTCATACAGAACCGGTGTACTGGTGGTCCAGTAAAGCACTCGACAAGATGAATGCCGCTATCTTCTCTCGTACTTAGAGACCATCGTTGCGTATCGTAGAGCGATGGTTGGTGATGAGTGCGGTGCATCTGCGCCAGGAGACGTTGAGAGAAGGTGTGTTGGGGAGTGTTTTAAGGTGAGCGCGCTTGCTGCAAGTGACTACGGAAGGACACTGGAAGCATCGCCCCGATTGCCTCGTGGCCCTCTCCGCCACATCTCTCAACCCCAACTCCCTTTCATCCTCTCACGACCCTTGTTCTCTCTCCTCCCGGTGTATGTGTACCCTTACACTTAGACTTGATATTCTCGGATGACCATGTGTAAGTACACTATGGTCTCGTGTATATAGTAACTAGTCTGGTTGATCCCTCTCAAAAAGGACTCCCCTTTCCGCTTGCTCATCTTCTCTGATCATTTCCTTACTCTGGTCTGCTTCACAACTCACCAGAAAGTCCTCTAACTTGCTTACAGTGTGGTGGTGTTATGGTTGGGGGGGAGGTATGCGCTCTTGGGTTATCCTTCAAGTTGCTGGTCGCCCATCTGCTGTTCTTTCCTTTGCTGTAGGAATCGTGTTCGCAGCGAGCTAGCACGTAAATTCTACGTTTAAGGAAGTAATTTATGAATTGAGGGGATTGCTTGGTGAATGTTGTATCCATCTGCCGTGGATCACTCGTGGACCGTACGTAGCGCGTTGAAAAGAAAAACGGTGCGTGTTGACGTAATCGACGGGTCGCCAGTATTACATAATCCTAATGACATCATGGACTGTCATATGTCTCAAATGCACCCCTTTATGGGTTAAATGCATCCATCCATGGCCTCGCACAAAGGGAAACGCCGCAGAACAATCAGGAACACCGATCTGCCCAAGGCGAAGCAAAAGGTGTCAAGCTCAAGGTCCCAGAACGATGAAATGCTTCGGGCCAGCGACCCCGAGTCGGATGTGCAGATGGGCTCCTCCGAGAGTAGCGATAGTGACGTCGAGTTCGCAGACCCCACTAATCCAGAGAGCGAGCTAGTGTCGGACATGCTTTCCAAGAAAGCACACGCCAATTTGGACAAGAAGGTTTTACGACGCTACCCCTGGATAGATGATGACGAGAAGGACGACCACTCCATTTATTCGCGCGTTACTCTTATCCGGTCGCTTGCCGGGGATTACGACCAGTTGGACAAACGGTACACCGTATCAGGGACCGATTCATATCTCGACATAAGGACAATGTTTCACAAACATCCCTGGCTCATTTCCACTGTGAATGAATGTTGGAGAAAAGGCTCGTTCAGGAATATTCGCCTTCTCAGTGAGCATACTAGCGACTGGCGCACTGGGATGCCCCTGACCCCTAATTTGCACCGATGCGTCTCTGCACCCAGAGATTCTACAGAGTACCAATGCTATGTCATCACCACCTAAAACTAGAAGTCGTGACTGGGAGATGGCCGACCAAATCCGTGGTGTGTTCAAACTATATCTGCTTGACGTTTCTGAGTCGTTGACACTACACTAGTTGTCGAGCGTTCGTGGGACCGGAAATTCGAAGGACAAGCCGCAGATTTGTTGCTCCAAACCATTTCAACTTATCTTGAGGGGAAAAATTATTCCGCTTCTATGACTACTGCGAATTGTGCCCCTATTGTAAACTCATCAGGGACTGGCAAGTCGCGAATGGTCGATGAAATTTCGAAGAGGGTCGTTACTATACCCATGTGTCTGCGTGGGGAAGGTACAAACGGTGCTGTGATCTGGATATTTTCATTTTCCCCCGCTGACGTGGTACGATATTGCAGGATTCCCTCCTCCTGATGATCGTCTGCGGAACTGGTTGCTGTCCCGGAAAGCCGATCGGCCTGCCCAGTCTCAAAGGTTCCGCCAATTCATTTATTCGCTCTTGACTGTCACCAAGGAACGCCTAGAAAGGCTTGAAGGCAAGCTGTTTGGTCCGCTATCTCGTAATCTTTATCGAAGAAACGCTCATGAGTAGTGTCGTAGGTGCCGGTATTTCACAAAATGACTTGGATAAGAAGAATGCGATAACGCGTCAAGAGAGGCTTGCAACAGCTTTCCGGGAGCGCATGACAGAAGGTCAAAAATTCGAAGGGACAGGTCAATACCGACAAGGATTTTTTGAAGAAGTCATTGATCGGGCCCTAGACGTGAGAATTTTCATCGGTTTTGTTGCGCTATCAGTGTTGATGGGATTTCGAAAGGCCATACATATTGAGAACGGGACAGAGAAAAAACGATCATCTGGTCTCCGCTTGCCCAGACCCTACCGTAACACGGGCGTGCCGCAGGCAGGAGCGAAGCTTACTAGTTTCATCTGCCCACCGAAAGGCTTTTGCACGGAGAACCAGCTGCAGCGACCCATTGTAATTCTCGCCTTCGATGAGGCTCATCAACTTGTGGATAGTGTATACGGTCAAAACTGGTCATTGCTCTCTGAGTTACGTCGCGTACTATTGCTTGGACTGGCTGGGAAGCCCATCTTCGCCTTATTCCTTTCCACGGCGGCAGACCAGTTCAAACCGAACGATATCCAGGATCACCCTCCCATCACGGAGACAAGTTTCGACGCTCTTGCGTTCACAGCCGAGGAAGGGGTTACTACGCTAGATGAAGTGGCGAAGGACAAATGGATGTCTCACCTGGGCCGGCCTCTGTTCGCCTCTCTCATTTATTCAGTTGAAAGATTTACTCACCACCTTGAGCAGCTTCGCAGCTGATTATGATTCTTGGGGCAATGACTACCGTGCCAATAACGTTTTGGACTTTGCTGAAGAGAAGCTCCTTTGTGGCCCTGCTAGTGGATACAACATGTCTCCTACTCCGAGTCCTGGAGGGATTCTGGCTTGTCTCTCTGTACGCTTCGCCTTGGAGTTCGACATCTCCATTCCAGATTCCCACAGCATAGCGATCAATCAGGTCAAGCGGCATCTACGGCTTTGTTTAGCGGCCACCCCTGGTTTCGACTACCTGCTTACCGTTGCCGGGTCTGAACCATTCCTTGCAAAGGCTGCCGCCAGGATCATACGCCAAAGCAGGGACACTCCTGTAAAACTCTTGGCGACCCATCCATGTCTAAATTCCGTCGATTGTGGACGGCGAGGCGAGCTCCCGGCATCACTTCTCGTCATGCAGGCCCGGGATACGGCGCGCGAGGATCGTGAATGGATATTTGTTCGGAAGTTTATGGAGGCCTTGCTTCCCCGAGACAAATACGAAACCTTGATCTCCACGCTTCCAGCATGCCACCTTCCTGATGACAGGAAAACGTCGTTTGAGGCCACGTTCAATGACTCCAAGATATGGTTCAATCATATCATCAAAGTCCAACAAGGAGAAATGATTCACGTCCGTCATCTGTGGAAATTTGTTTCACGTGGCGCCATGATAATATGTCCTCCTGGGTACTTTGGCATCGACATCGTGCTGCCAGTGTGTCTCAAGGGCAATGCACTCACTCGTGAGAACATGACGGCGATTCTCATTCAAGTCAAGAACGACAAACGGCATCGCAGGGATTTCTCCGTGGACCCCTTCGACCTCATGGAGCCATTCGATGCTGGGCTATTTTCTGATGGAGACGTACCGCTACCCATAATCAGGATGGTCTTCGCGCTCGGATCCGATGAACCTGGTGTTACATTTCCTGCTCAGGAAAAGTCTGATCCTGTTGGCACCTTCACTTCGTACGACAGTTGGTGTGAGGGGATGTCGTCTGGGACTTTCGCGTGCATCGGTGATGATCTATCCTCGTATCGGACCCTATTGGATCGCTCCCTTCAAGATTCTAAATTCTACGATTTGATGGATCTCCCAAGGCGCTTTGTTACCGAGCGGTCTATCTCTGAAAGGGGAGGCGCGAGACGTCGAATGAGAAAATTGACAGGCAGTCACTACGCGCACAATGAAAAGTACGAGACTCAAACAGAAATAGAAGATGCGTGAGTGAGGGTGATAAAAGACACGCGAACGGAGAAAAAGGAAAAGACTGATGAGTAGTATTAGAGGCGGTTTTGTGAGAAGTATATCAAATTGTTTCTTATTCGAATGATACAACCAAATACACCAATCCCTTGTTTCCACCGCTCCGATGATCCATTGGATATCGTACTCTCAGATCGGTGACCAGATGACCGCACCTCCTTCAAGTCCTAAGCCTAAGCCACGCCTAGCCAAGGATGGCGATATCTCACATTTTTCATTCAATATTTTATTAAGAGCCCATTTCCTAACCGACATCTGTCGAGCCACTAGGTCATCAGGCCACAGCAAACTTCAGAGACCACATGCTTCGAGTGCTATTTCGGTAATCACGAAACGCTATGAGCCGCCACAACTTCGTCCATTTAATGGATGTTCCGGGGAAGACCTGATCCGAAGTCTATCGATGTTCCCAGCCCACTTTTCAGCTGGAACGAAAGACCTGATCGACGACGCAGATAAAAGAGCTGTGCTTGTGTGTGTACGTGCACCGTCTCACCTTTGGCGGCATGATATTGGAGGAATACACCGCGGACTCGCCAAACGCCATGGGTATTACACACATACATACTGTACATTTCCCCGGTATGAGTCCCGTCAACTCCGCGGCTTCAATAACGACCCCTCTTCGTCTGCGTCATTGTGCGCCCACAGACGCTTTTGTTTCTCCAGCAAGCGCTGCTTCTTCCCCTGACACCCTTGCTGCCCATGATCATCAGAATCGGCTTGTTGCGCCTTTCGTCGAGCTGCTCGGCGCCTCTCTCTTTCGCTCAGCTGACCTTTTCTCGGCCCTCACGACCGCGCGCCATCGACGCCATGCGCTCCTCGTAGTCTGCCTCGGCCTTCTTCGCGGGCCGAGAATGTAATCCTCTGAGACGAACGCCGCCGCAATTGAAGTCAAGTAGTGATCGAGCCATCATTCACATCTATGGCCCCACACGAAGGGAGACGCCCCAGAAAAATCAACGATATCGATACGTCCGGGGTGAAGCCGAAGCCGTTAAAGTCCTAGAACAAGGAAAAGCACCAGGCCAGCGACCTCGAGTCGGATGTGCAGGTGGGCCCCTCCGAGAGTAGTGATAGTGATGTCGAGTTCGTAGACCCCACTCATCTAGAGTCTAGAGAGCGAGCGAGTGTCGGGCATGCTTTCCGAGACTGCACATGTCAAGTTGGATAAGAAGGATTTACGACACTACCCCTGGATCGACGATGACGAGGAGGACGACCACTTCATTTATTCGCGCATGTCCGATATCACGACCAGTTGGATAGATACGACAATCACTAGAGTTTGAAAGTCCGTTTGAGTCCGGTTTTTCGACATTTTTGGTGCAACCGCAGCAGGAACCGGACCGGTTGTATGGCCTACAGTAACAAAGAAAAAGACCGGACCGGACCGCTCCCAACCGGTTGCAACAGACGCACCCCAAAGTCATGCATCAGGTCCTCGCGCCATTCTACCTGGCGGCTCCCAAACAAATAGCATGTGGCACTATTTCCCGACCCCAACGCCGATGCGAGCTCGACATCGCACTGCACTCCACATGACACCAAGTCGCCGCATCGACACCTTTCTCTCCCACCCGGCGCGCTCTCACTCGGTCCCAGGATAAAGACAGAAACACCTTGGGCTTTGCATCTGTGGTTCGAGACAACAGAGGCATCAAAAGGTGCGTGATTATTTTGTCATTGGGGTGCTGCTAGACTAACTGGTTCTTTTTTTGCCGTCGACTGTTCTCGTGGTCAACGAACCCCCCCCCGTGTCATGGTTTATCGTCAAGTCCCCCACGACGGCACTCTTTAAGGCAATGGTCACCGCCTCTCTTGGGTCCCCTCCTGGTAGTGCTTGGGGCTCGCCCTCACCCTCATCGAGTCCACTTGCAGCGGCGCCTCAAGTCCTGCGTGCGCACTCCCTTGGGTCCTCTCGCAGCGGCGCATCAAGTCCGGCGTGTGCGCACTCTCTGGCCCTCTTGCGGCGGCGCATCAACGCATCAGCTCCGGCACGGGCTCTCTTTCGGTCGAGTCCTTTCGCAGCGACAAATATGCTCACACCCAGCCCTATGCTCTCCCCAGGGTCCTAACACCTTGTCCTTTGCGGCGCTACTACCTGTGTTGCGTCGGTAAGTTCGAGCTGGCGGTGCCCCTGGTGGGGACAGGCTTGGCATCTATACACCTACCTTTCCCTTTCTCGGTGCGGGTCAAAATCTTCCAAAAGAACCATCATGCTTCACAACCCAAAACTTTATACTATGACGGCCCATGGATTACGTGTAACCACTAACTGGTGTGCCTACAAGGCTACGACGCAGTGGAATACAAGAAGGCAAAACCGATAAGTCCACTAACACGTTAGGAAAAAAAGACGGCGTCTCATCCCTGACGCGGAATGGCACTTATACAACAGCTCAGTTTGGTGTCGAGGAACAGTGGAGAAACATATATATACAAGAGATGACGCACCGCTTTCATACATGCAAGAACACTCACAATTTCGGCCTCAGGACGAAGACTGTAAGTAAAGACTCGAGAGTAACGGAGAACTGGCAGTCTGGGAGGTGGATCGCTCAGACAGGAAGTCAAAGTCCATGAATGTTGTGAATCAGCGGTAAGACAACAATGGGTTTAACGACGAATGGGCGAATGGGGTTGGTGAGATAAGTCCATGAATGAAATTGAAGGTGTGTCCGACCAGTTAATACGGTAAGGGAATTATCGAAGTCAGTGAGTGGGGAAATGATAGTCGAGAAGATGAGCGGGCGGGGGCCGGCCTCAGTGGCAAAAATTCTGGTCAATCTGAAACTGCGACAACAGGATTCTTAAGGGTCATCCCAGCGAGAAATATTATCCAAATTCGTCTTGCGCTGGGGCGGTCGACAGGGCTGAAGTGAGAGGTGGTCTTTCCGCTGCCGTATCAGATTCCGCATCGATGTTTCAAAGGCAAATACGATGATGATGTACCTAGGTATACTGCTCCTTGACCGTGTTTCGGGAGTGACTGCATGATACAACAATACCCTCCAGCTGGCAGTTCCTGGGATGAAACGTAATTCACACTGTTGTGGTCGGTTAGATCTAGACGGTACAGTACGAGGACTTGGGCAGCACATACATGTCCCTGTCGCGCGCTCAGTGCAACCGAGTCCACCAAAGCTTGGCATGGGCCATCACATCTGCGCCGAGGCCTATAAGGACTCACGCAACTCGGACTCGACTGACTTCCACATGTCCTTTGTGCGACGCCAAATGTCACGGAGTCCCCTTACCTCTCTCTGGGCTGTCGGACGACTCGGATCTGTCTGAGCTGCGCTATGCTCAATAAGGAACTGCACAATTTCGACATGTCCGTTCTCCAACGCCAAATGCACAGGGGTCGACCCATCCTTGTCCTGTGCTGTCGGATCTGCATCACGATCAACAAGGAAGCGCACGACTTCGAGGTGTCCGTTTTGCGACGCCAAATGCAAAGGGGTCAACCCATCGTTGTGCTGGGCCGTCGGATCTGCGCCATGCTCAACAAGGAACCACACAATTGCAACATGTCCGTTCGCCGACGTCATATGCAAAGGGGTCCACCCATCCTTGTGCCGGGCTGTCGGATCGGCGCCATGCTCAACAAGGAACTGCACAATTTCGACATGTCCGTTCGCCGACGCCAAATGCAAAGGGGTCGACCCATTGTTGTCCCGGGCTGTCGAATCTGCGCCATGTTCGACAAGGAACCACACAATTGCGACGTGTCCCTTCATCGACGCGAAATGCAAAGGGGTCAACCCATCCTTGTGCTGGGCTGTCGGATCTGCGCCATGCTCAACAAGGAACCACACAGTTTCAACGTGTCCGTTCCCCGACGCCAAATGCAAAGGAGTCAACCCATCCTTGTCCCGGGCTGTCGGATCTGTGCCATGCTCAACCAAGAACCGCACAACTTCGACATAACCATTCGTCGACGCAAAATGCAAAGGGGTCCACCCATCCCTGTGCTGGGCTGTCGGATCTGCGCCATGTTCGACAAGGAACGACACAATTTCGACGTGTCCGTTCATCGACGCCGAATGCAAAGGGGTCAACCCATCGTTGTCCCGGGCTGTCGGATCTGCACCATGCTCAACAAGGAACCGCACAGTTTCGACATGTCCACCCGCCGACGCAAAATGTAAAGCGGTGAACCCATTTCTGTGCTGGGCTGTCGAATCTGCGCCATGTTCGACAAGGAACCGCACAGTTTCGACGTGTCCGTTCATCGACGCAAAGTGCAAAGGGGTGAACCCATTTCTGTGCTGGGCTGTCGGATCTGCGCCATGCTCAACAAGGAACCGCACAGTTTCGACATGTCCATCCGCCGACGCCAAATGCAAAGGAGTCGTCCCATCCTTGTCCGGGGCTGTCGGATCGGCGCCCTGCTCAACAAGGAATCGCACGACTTCGACATGTCCGTTTTGCGATGTCAAATGCAAAGGGGTCAACCCATCCTTGTGCTGGGCTGCCGGATCTGCGCCATGCCCAACAAGGAAGCGCACAACTTCGACATCCGACGTCAAATGCAAAGGGGTCAACCCATCCTTGTGCTGGCCTGTCGGGTCGGCGCCATGCTCAACAAGGAACCGCACGACTTCGATGTGTCCGTTTTGCGACGTTAAATGTAATGGGGAAAACCCATCCTTGCTCTGGGCTGTCGGATCTGCGCCATGCTCAACAAGGAACCGCACAGTTTCGACATGTCCGTTCACCGACGCGCAATGCAAAGGGGTCAACCCATCCTTGTCCCGGGCTGTCGGATCTGTGCCATGCTCAACAAGGAACCGCACAACTTCGACATGTCCATTTGCCGACACCAAATGCAAAGGGGTCCACCCGTCATTGTGCTGGGCTGTCGGATCTGCGCCATGCTCAACAAGGAACTGCACAATTTCGATGTGTCCGTTCGCCGACGCAAAATGCAAAGGGGTCCACCCATCCTGGTCCTGGGCTGTCGTATCTGCACCGTGCTCAACTAGAAGCCGCGCAACTTCTACATGTCCACTGTGCGATGCCAAATGATTCCACTCGCTCTTGTGCCCAGCCATTGCATCCGCCTCGGGCTTGGGATGGAAGCGTAGTGGTCCTGTATATCTATGGCGCAACGCCGCGTACACCAAAGTGCTGCCTTGAGCTGTCGTATGCATTCCGCACTCAAGAGGGTCATAGGTGACTTGAGCACTTGCCTCTTGGGAAAATAGATAAGATAGCAAGTCGATTTGTAAGCCTCCATGCAACTGCGCCAGCCTATTCTCACCCTCATCCTCGGCTCTCGGATCTGCACCACTGTTAGGATCCTGTGGATCTTCAACGTCTTCAGGTTCCAACGCCAGATGGAGTGGTGTCGATCCGGCCTTATCTCGGGCGGTTGTAGATGCGCCGTGCTCAAGAAGGGCACGGACGACTTGCAAATGTCCTTCTTTTGACGCCACATGTAACGGAGTCCGGTCGTCATCGTTTTGAGCTGTCACATCCGCGTCACCCTCCAAAAGGACGCGAGCAACCTCCTCATGTCCCCAGAGTGACGCCATGTGCAGGGGAGTCAAGTTGTCGAAACCCCGAGAGTCCACGGCACGTGGGCGCTCAATAACCAACACCTTTACGAAGGTGTGTAAGCCGCAAATGGTAACATAATGCAGGGGGGTTCCGCTGGGTGGCAAAGGCCTTTCGCCTTGTTTGAATAGCTCCCAGGAAGGCAATTCTGTGTTGTGTAATGAGACCCAGACGGCGAGATGCGGTTTGCTCGAATCAAGCAGGATATTCATCCCATCTTCTATATTTTGTGACACCCCCTCGAATCGGGCATGATCGACCCAGTGTAGGGCGGCATATGGAGCGAGAGGAAAATTCTGGAGGGCGTCTTTGGCGATGTTTTCATCGAGGTGAAGGAGGATTCCGAGGCAGGCTTTTGCAACGAGTGTGTGAGCGGGTGTCATAGATACATGATAACGGGAAATCTCCTGATTTGCTTCGGCAAGGCGGGAGGACGTCAAGAATTCCTTGACAGAAAAATGGGAAAATTGGATAATTTGGGAACTTCCGATATCGACGATGGTAAGAAAAGTGGGACAAGTAGACTGCACTGCATTGATTGGATCTTGCAGACGCCATCCCTCGTTGAATCTTGGGATTGGCCTCACGTTGAAATCGAATGCGAGGAACTCCACCAATTCTTCGACACGGAGAGGGCGGGAAGCCACAGCGACAGATTGAAACAGTCGGTGCGCAAGTTCCCAGTCTGCCTTATTGATCTCTTGCAAAGTACGCTCATACGTCTCATCGAGTGTCTCCGGTAATTCGGCCAGAGCATGCCGTATACGTCCTGGGTGGCAGCCGCGGAGATAGAGCACCTGGCAATACACCCACCGGAACCTACATAACAGGTATCAGCGAGAATACTCAAGACGTTAGGGATTGGCGG
>Ga0307512_10001625_pt1 | contig 31166 bp, 41 predicted proteins | sample 14_EM_MG_FD_200267 | JGI IMG/M metagenome (GOLD analysis project Ga0307512, IMG submission 200267) | Populus trichocarpa ectomycorrhiza microbial communities from riparian zone in the Pacific Northwest, United States - 14_EM | ecosystem: Host-associated > Plants > Roots > Unclassified | place... | reverse complement strand
TTAGAAATTAAATGACCACTTAGAAGAGTACTGATTATATGATAAAATATTTAAAATAAACTGCATGTTGCAGGCTTGGAAAAACCATTTAGCCAGGGAAAAACTATTGAGCCTGAAGGGTTTTTCCAATCTCCCTCTAATTTTTAATTGTTCAAGTATTCTTATTTAAAATAAGGTAACTGAACTTATTAGACATTAATTGGACTATAAGCAGACCATAAGCAGACCTGGCTTATCCATTCTTGCCTGTTGTGTAATGTCATATTGCTGATGTAAGCTGACCTGGCTTATCCATTCTTGCCCTTGCCCGGTTACAGTCCCTTACCTAACCTGTCAGCAATTGCGGACTGGACTGAACTTTATCGGTTCCTGCCCGCCTTGATAAGTAGCTCATCTATATTCGTTTGAGCCGTGCTAGCGAATGGGATTGCAGTGATAACGAGTTTGCAGAAGGAGTTCACAAGCCCTTCACCGTGATAGGGGATCCCTAGATCCCTCCTCGCACACATACTACAGTAGTATGCGCCTCTCACCCCGAGAGCATGAAAAACTCGCCCTCCACCAGGTAACATATCGTGTCCGCCCAACACCTCCGCAGCTTATCATTACCACGAACAGCTCGGCTTTCTTGCTCAAAGTCGACTGGCGAGAGGTCTTCGTCTGAACAAAGCCGAAGCGACTGCTCTCATCGCTTCCCAGCTCCAGGAACGAATCCGCGATGGAGTCCATTCAGTCGCAGATCTCATGCAGCTTGGAAAGAATCTCTTAGGCAGACGTCATGTCTTGCCTTCTGTCCCTGCACTTTTGCACGAAATTCAGGTCGAAGGCACCTTTGGCGACGGGTACATTAGGTTTATCACTCCTCTCTCCATTATACCCTGATCTCCCGAGAAGCGTCTTTTTAGTCACTGTCCACGACCCTATTGCATCAGAAGATGGTGATGTAGCGGCAGCGCTCTCCGGATCGTTTCTCCCAATCCCCTCCAATGACCACTTCCCTGTGCAAGATCCGTCGCTCTACTCACGCGAGAAGCTGCCTGGTGCAATCATTCCACGCAAGGAAGATATTGTTATCAACAAAGGTCGCGAGCGCGTCCGTTTACGCGTTACGAATACCGGCGATCGCCCCGTGCAGGTTGGTAATTTCAAGTGATACACGAACATGACACTGAATGTCCGCAGATCGGTTCTCACTACCACTTCATCGAGACGAATGCTGCCCTTTCGTTTGATCGCAGCCGCGCATACGGAAAGCGCCTTGACATCCCTGCGGGCACCGCAGTCCGATTCGAGCCAGGGGACAGCAAGACTGTTACGCTCTGCACAATTGGTGGCGCGCAAATCATTTCTGGTGGCAATTTGCTTGCATCTGGTCCTCTCAACCACGCGTCACTGGACGTAATCCTTTCACAGTTACTGAAGCGTGGCTTCCTATCCGCACCAGAGCCACGGGCGGCAGAAGTGCGAGAGGATACATTGGTTAGCCGCGTGGCGTACATAGCAATGTTTGGGCCGACCACAGGAGATTGCGTACGGCTCGGAGACACTGAACTTTGGATAGAGGTGGAGGACGATAAGGTGAGTTGATGCCTTCACACACAACCTTACTTAAGTGGAGTGCAGGCCGTATACGGCGACGAAGTCAAGTTCGGCGGAGGTTCGTCCCACCTTCGGAATAGGGTGTTGTTCTGACCTGTCACCAGGTAAATCCATCCGCGAAGGCATGGGACAGGCAACGAATCGCCCCGCATCGGAGGCACTTGATCTTGTGATCACGAATGCGCTCATAGTTGACTGGTCTGGAATCTTCAAGGTGAGGACACATCTCGTTTGGCACGGCCTCTCTGATGCGCCTCTGTTCAGGCGGATATCGGTGTCAAGAATGGGTCGATTGTGGGCCTCGGCAAGGCTGGAAATCCAGATGTTATGGATGGTGTCCATCCATCTTTGATTATCGGTTCAAGTACCGAAGTAATCGCAGGCGAGAAACTCATTGTCACTGCTGGCGCCGTCGACGCACACGTCCATTACATCTCTCCAACTCAGGTCATCGAGGCTCTCGCCTCGGGTACGACAACCATGATCGGTGGAGGAACGGGTCCCAGCGCTGGCACGAACGCGACAACGTGTACCCCAAGCCCATTCTATCTCCAGCATATGTTAGCTGCTACAGACACCCTACCGATGAACTTTGGCTTCACTGGGAAGGGAAACGATGCGGGTCCATCTGCCCTAGAGGACATCGTCAAGGCCGGCGCCGCAGGCTTGAAACTACATGAAGATTGGGGTTCCACCCCAGCGGCCATCATTAACTGCCTGAATGTGGGAGACGCCTATGATGTCCAGGTTTGTAGCACTCGTTGGCAATGGAGCCACCCTGGACTCAATCACGTACCAGGTAAACATACACACGGACACGTTGAACGAATCAGGGTTCGTAGAGAGTAAGTCCCACGGTTAAGTCACCTCTCCTTTGCTCATTCTATTGCAGCAACAATCGCCGCGTTTGGCAAACGTACCATCCATACATACCATACCGAAGGAGCAGGTCAAGGACTGTGACTCGTTTCCATCCCAGAGGCTGACTATTTTCAAGGCGGTGGGCATGCCCCAGACATCATCACGGTCTGTGGCCTTGATAATGTCCTGCCTTCTTCCACAAACCCGACGCGGCCCTACACGAACAACACACTTGATGAACACTTAGATGTGAGTTCAACCTTTATGTTAGTATCCAACCTCTTGACCATCAACAGATGCTTATGGTTTGCCATCACCTGGATAAATCGATTCCAGAGGACTTGGCATTTGCGGAGTCACGTATACGCGCGGAGACAGTCGCAGCTGAGGATGTGCTCCATGATACGGGTGCGATCTCGATGATTAGTTCTGACTCACAGGCTATGGGTCGCGTTGGTGAGGTTGTAAGTAGAACATGGCGCACCGCGAGTAAGATGCGCAGTTTCCGCGGCCCGCTCACGGCCTTGGGTGATACCGAGGGCCGCGATAACGCACGTGTCAAACGATACATCGCGAAGTACACCATTAATCCGTATGTACTTAATTCCTTCATCGCTCCACCTTGCTAAACGCTCTTGCATAGTGCGATCACTCACGGAATCTCTCACTTGGTCGGCCAGATCGCCGTTGGGTCACTCGCAGACCTCGTCCTTTGGAAGCCGGAGAACTTTGGGTCCAAACCCGAGATGGTGCTCAAGTCCGGCGTCATTGTCTGGGCACAGGTACGGCTCTAAAGTGACTCAGCGTTCACCACCAGCCTCACTCACCTCCGTAGATGGGTGATGCGAATGCGTCCATCCCTACCGTACAGCCGTTCTTTGGCAGGCCCATGTGGGGTGCACACCCGGGTTCTGCTGCACGCAATTCTGTCAGTTTCGTTTCAAAGGCGTCTATTGACCACGGAATCATTGCAAGTTACGGACTGACAAAGCGCGTGGAGGCCGTCCATGGATGCCGTCACGTACGAAAACGAGACATGAAATGGAACGACGCAACGCCCCATGTGACCGTCGACCCGGAGAGCTATGAGGTCTGCGCCGACGGCGAGCTCGCTGACATCGCCCCAGCAGAAAAGTTACCGCTAACGAGGGCTTACAACATATTTTGAGGCGGAGCGCGGAGGCCCTGAAACGTATATCGCGTAGGTTTTATGTAGGATTACAATGCTGCAAAATTGGAATTGGTGTTTGTTTTACGCTGGCAGTTGCCTGCCAGAGATGACATCAGTGACAAGCTGATCATGAAGGTCTCATTCTCCCGTCGGCTGTCCTTGTTTACACGTCGTAGATAGCACTTTGCAACAGACGATGTTGCCCATATCGCCTCCATTCAACCTGTACAGATGGAACTCAAGCTAACCATGCTGCAACAATCATCCACTGTAATGATTTTTGAATATCTACCTATCTATATGAAGATTTTGATAACACTGCACCCGCAACTTTCTCATCTGCAAGAGCATTGGTAACCCTATATCATACTGTAGATATCATATAAGAACCTCCATGTTAGGTTACCATTGATTGTTACTTCGTGTAGCATCTTCATGATTGCCATACTTGCTGCGGTAGGGTAGTTCCACAGGTAATCGCGACCAGCGAGAATGTCAGGAGTACGACATACACCAACCCACCACCCATATATCCCTTTGCCAAAGACAGGGAGAACAACGACGTGGCAGTCGCCGGACCAAATGCGCGCACGATGGAGACGAGGACCTGTGCGATCCCATTTGTCGCACCTAACGATGCACGGTTGGGGGATGCAGCAGCGATGTAGATGAAGATACAGCCTGTAAAACTCAAATCAACACGAAGGCACTAAATGCTAATAGTCACCATGTCCTACTGTAGCACGAACTCAGACCAAGAGCAAACACGACTTGAAGCGCTACGACAGAGTACACCATCGGGCCAACGCCGTAAACACGAGCCAAGGCGTTCATGACGGGAAAGAGTGCAAACATAGGAATCGCACAATACAGCCCCCCGACAAATAGCCTCTTTGTACCCCACAGGGAGTGCGCACGCGTGAAACAAGTGAACTGATAGATACCATTGAGTGCACCATATGACGCAAGAATCTTGCCGATCGAGGGTGGGGCGAGTCCAAGGCCACCTCTTTCTATGGGTGTGCTGAAGAACAGAGGTTGGACCGCGCGATAAGCGATGTCGACTAGCGCAAGCGTCGCATAGTTAATCACGGACAGCAGCACCCGCCGTGTCATCAACTGGCGTAGTGGATACGGCTTCTCTGCGTCATCTGTTGAGGCGCCATCAAACGTCGACTGTTGAGGCTTTCTTGACAAAAAAGTACGAAGATTTATGGGCGAACGAACTGTCTAAAGTGCAAACCGTGAGTTGATAGTTAAAGAGAGATGGGATTTCACGCTTACCTCCCGTAAAAACACAAATGTGATGACCCATGCAAACGCCGAAAAAGTCGCGGAGACTGCACAGGGAAGGATGTACGGATACTTCTTCAGAAACCCGGAATTTCCAAAGGTATCCGGAAAGCGCTCCACTGGGTGCGATAATGACCCCCCAATCGTCGGACTGCAAGGATCGGTCTGCATTACTGACCAATAAGGGTGGTATCCCACTTACCCGAGCGCCCCACCGATGGACCAAGAAAGTGGCATATACGCATAGACCAATGGAAGACTTGTGGGGTCGGTGATCTCTGCAATGATACTTTTGATGACGCCAATATTGCCATTGAGGACCCCGTTGAGACTCCGGCTACATGAGCCCAGCACCGTTAGAGCGGATTGAACCGAGTGATATGGAGTTATGAGCACATGCCTGAGAGCTGCCCCCCAATAAGTAGTCGAAAGCCCAAAGCTGTACATGGATAGAGATAGGCCGAAGAGTCCCGTGAGGATGATCGGTCTCCGGCCAACAAAATCGGAGAGCCTACTCCAGTGTAGTACGGTAAGGGCTTGAGTGGCAAAGAATAGGGATTGCTATGCAATGATATGTGAGACATGTGGACAGATTGACTCCAGGTCATACCATCATGCCAACGTAAAATCCCACACGAGACTCATCACCATCGGTAATCCCAACGTTACGAACGAACTGTGGAGGACGCATGAGAATAAACGCAATGGGTCGGGCAGGAATTGACGAACCTCGGGTGTGAAAGGGTATATGACCTGGGATGTGAGTGGTTCTGCGAGCTGGAGAACGAGCAAAATCCCGACTTGAAACCACGGAACAGGGGTGGACGGTTTCTTCGAACCTCGGTCTGAGGAGAGGAGGGGGGTCTCCTCATCGGGGGAAACATCATCGTCACGGGTAATTGCAGACATAACAAGTGTTGAGTGTTGAAATTTTGAAGAGGGGCAGAAGATGACGGTTTTGTGAGCCCAGGTATGCCGCGATCGAGGCACACTTATAAACTCTGAGTCAGTTCATAGCCACAGGGAGCCCACCAGTTGCTTGGGGTTGGGTTGCCAGCATTGTTGCCGTGTCGGCGATAGAGCCCGAACGAAGATCGAAGTACGATAACTGACGCATGACCCTATTATTACCAGTCAACGAATGAGGTAACAGCAAGTCCGACGATCCTCCAGTTTTGCGCTTACCGACTGCCATTTCCTTTTTATATTTTGCGCACGTGTACAGCGTCGGTCCCAAATCGGCCGTCTTCACAGGTTCTTTCCTTGATCCCTTCGAATGTGGGTCTGTGGGTCTTGTGTCTGCCAAGATGACAAACGCTGCCGGTATTCGTGCAAAAATAGTCGCGCTACGAGATTGAAACTTGGGTAAAAATGGCCTGTGATGGATAGCGTTTTTAATCTTTACATACTATACCAAAGACACTGTCAGGGCAGGCTCAAAAGTCCCACCTGTCGTTTGAACCTGTACTTTGAATGACCGTTCTGAGCTGGCGAGCTGGCGCAATGGTAGCGTGCTAGTTTCCGGCGCTAGCGGTTCTGGGTTCGAGTCCCAGGCTCGTCGTTTTTTTTTTCTTTGCGCCCCACGATCCTAGTCTTTTCGCGCTAAAGGAGTCTCTGTGTGTGCCCTTTATCTCAATACCTTCATGATGGTGAAACTTCTGGGAGGGATTGATCCAGACGCTTTGTGTGCGATCTTTCACACATTGATTACGTAAGACGCGCGCCCCTAAAGAGTCACTCGTGGGCCACGCGTGAACTGAGGTAACTCTCTGACTGAACCATGGCTTTCTTTGGGGCAAGTTCCACAACCGCAAACGTTTCCTCTTCGCCAGAGAAGGATGTTGAAGTTGCGGACCCTCCCCCCGATGCGATCTCTTCTCTCTCTTTCTGCCCCGTCGCAGACTTCCTTGCTGTTGGGAGCTGGGACAACAATGTCAGCTGCTTCTGTTTTGTTCGTTCACATTTGTCTTTCTGATGCCTCCCATAGGTGCGAATATATGAGGTGGGGCAGAATGGCCAGACGCAAGGAAAGGCAATGTATGGGCACCAGGCGCCAGTTCTGTCAGTTTGTTGGAATAAAGTAAGCCGCATTGCTGAACACCGCGTCGAGATTCATCCAAACCATGCTCCACAGGAAGGGAACAAGATCATCTCTGGTGGCGGCGACAATTCTGCGCGTATCTACGATATTCAAACCGGGCAGGCCCAGCAGGTCGCCCAGCACGACGCACCGGTCAAGGTCGTTAAATGGCTCGAGACACCCCAAGGCAGCATTCTCGTCACAGGCTCGTGGGACAAAACAATCAAGGTAACCCGCGATCACCTCTCTTTTACTCTTTGCTACGCTCTGATGTTCGTCCTTCATGCATGATTGTAGTATTGGGATATGCGCACATCAAATCCTGTCTCGACGGTTCAGCTGCCCGAGCGCTGCTACACGCTCGACGTCTCGTACCCACTCATGGTAGTCGGCACCGCAGAGCGCCACGTCCAGATTTTCAATCTCACAAACCCTACTACCCCGTACAAGGTGCGACCGTTGGACGCTTGGGTGTCTGCCGCAGAGTTAACACGGCCCCTTAGACTATGATGTCGCCATTAAAGTGGCAAACACGCGTAATATCCTGTTTTCCCAGCAGTACCGGCTTCGCTATGGGTAGCGTAGAAGGCCGCGTAGCCATCCAGTATGTTTTCATACATTCCCCATTACCCGCTACGCTGCCATTGACTGATACCGCGTCCGCCCCTAGATATGTCGATGAGAAGGATTCGCAGTTCGTATCTTTTCACTTCCACTTACGTCGAGCGATTTGCTGATCAACAACTTATGTGTAGGAATAACTTCTCTTTCAAGTGTCATCGGCGCGACCAAACACCAGCTGCAAAAGATCAATCCCTCGTGTTTGCCGTGAATGACATCAACTTCCATCCAATACACGGTACCTTCTCCACCTGCGGTAAGATTTGCTCCCCGGACTTTTTCCAATCTCTTTTGAACATGCACTACTGCAGGGGCGGATGGGACGATCAACTTCTGGGACAAAGACTCACGTACACGGTTGAAGAGTATTTGACTTCCCTTATGCCTCGTCTTGCATGCATATTAACCTCTATCTGTAGCGTTCGACCCATGCCCTGGCCCTGTTCCTTCATCCGCATTTAGTCGCAACGGATCGATCTTTGCCTATGCTATTTCGTACGATTGGTCAAAGGGTCATTCTGGTAATACTCCCGGTCAACCGAACAAAATTATGCTGCACCCGGTGAAAGAGGATGAGGTGAAGAAGCGTGCAACCAAGCGGTAGTGAGCTGCTCTGCCCTCATCACTTTCGCTTGCTGCGTTTTGTATCCTGCCTACACTGTATGTATGGTCCGCATATGTCAAACCACGTTGTTTACTTCACGCCTCGAGAATTGATGGCACGCGATTCTACCGTGACGGTATACATCCGTCCTCCGCAACTCTCGTATTAGTAGATTGGTAGATATGCATACAATAACATCGAATCATACTTGTATGGTCAGTCGGTCGATTATCATCATAAACTACTCCCCCTTTCCGAGTAGCTCTTTCTTCTTTGCCTCCTTTGCGGCAAGTGCCTCGAGCAGAGGATCGAGTTCCGAGGCCGGGTGGCGATAAGAACCACCCCATCTATCCGCCCAAGTAAAGTATTGCCCATAATTCACGGTGAAAAAGAGGTGATGTAGCGTGTGATGAGCTGGTCCATTGATAACATTCTCGAGGGGATGACCGGTGATCATGTCCGAGTCGTGAATCTGTTGCATTGCGTGAAAATCGAGGCATCAGAGCGATTGCAACAAAAACTTACAAGGATACTCCAGAAGTTCACGAACACAAAAAGACCGAGATAAAGCCATCGGTGCAACGGGAAGAGGAAAATGAACAAATGATAAGGCACAGATTGCAGGTAACCATCGAGGGGATGGAATGCGTGGGAGGCGAAGGGAGTTGGAACTGCGGAGGAGGGTGAGGAAAGGGAGTCGAAAGGGGAAGGAAAGGACATACTGAGCCACTTGTGGTGTGGCTTGTGGACATACTTGTAGATCAACGGATGGTGCAAGGTGCGATGTACCCAATAAATGCCGTAGTCGGTGAAGACCAGGAAACTATGACTTCAATGTCAGAGAAAGGCCCACGAGGGACATCGGACAGCGTGGCTCACAATGGTATTGAAAATATTAAATAAGCAAGGCCATAATCATCGACGTTATCGTACAGCTTGGAGTACCCTCGAACTTCGGCTTGAAACCAAGGTAGAGTGAGGAGAGTCATTCCGGGGAAAGCGCGTAAACTGCATTGAATTTCGAGCTTGACTTGATTTTTGAGGAAGCGAGGATGGCTCATCATATCATGATTGAAGATATACCGATAGGAGAGGCCAGCGAACACAAAGTAGAGGGCAAAGATGCCTATCAAGGTTATCACGGAAAGGGATATAAGTTGGCGGGGAATGTAGTCGCGAGGCCATGCAGAGACGGGAGTGAGGATGGAGGGGTCATATGCAGGTGGTAATGGTGGATGAGGCAAGAGGGAGACGAGGTGACGATGCCACGATGTTGGCTGGTGAAGGAGTGCAATCGGAGCCAGGCTTGATTGGGAAATATTAACTACCTGGGTACGAGTCACAAAGACAGATACTGGGACAATGAAAGCCCACGCCTTGTCAAGGAGATATTCATCTGCAACGCTTAGGACGAGGTCCATTTGTGAATCACGGGCAACTGAACCCACCGCTTCCCGGAACCGCTGTTATTTATGCATCAAAATTGGAAAAAAAAGTCAGGCCATTCCGCCACGCCTTTGAACGCTCGAGCGCCGGCTGCTGATTAATCAAATGCGACTGACACGACCTGACAGGCGTCACCGGCCTCACCTGTTGACTCGAAAGAAAAAAAACTTGGACCACCTCCGTCGCTATGACATTGTCTATCCTGACCTCCTCGGCTTCCTCTCACAATTGCTGAGCGTCTTTGCTGGTCCCCTGTGCCCGTAGTGATCTTTTGTTCGATCACTTGGCACCTTGAGTAATCCTTGATCGACAAGCCTCTATGGGCGGCCGGAGTGTGCTGCGCCGGCGCCGAGAGAACGTCCACGTGTCCGCCAAGTGATTCCGTCCCGTCCCAGTCCGTCCGCGGGAGGCAACACGAAGTAGACGCGGATTCGACTCCGAACGTGAACCATCATCATAAACCTCACAAGCCAACACCAGGACAGACTTGTTTCTTTATGGGCAGGCGTCGTCGCTCTCCCCAGATTGCTCAATATTTGGTCAATCGGGCTTCAGTCACATTACGGAACACGCGGTGCTTCGCACAATGGCTGGTGCCCCATACACCCTTTTATTGTTCTGGTGCCGCGCCCGTGCAGTTAAGGCGTGGACATTGGATCGGCCCTCAATGGCAACCATTCATTCCTAACAACTAGCCGATTACCAGTATTTGACAACAAAAACAGAACACGCCGTCCTCCGAGTCTGACACACCCCGTGTTCATGTGGTTGTGGCTAGCTTTCCATCTTTCTGGTTACCACAGCCCCGGAGAATGCGTATAAAAAGACATTGCCTTCTTTCGCTCTCTTTCCACCTCTACAAACCCACCACTCCTTTACATTTCCCTATAGGCTGGTCCTTTCCTCTGTATCTTGAATAACCCACACTATCCTGCACCAGCATCATGCAGCTCACTCCTTCCTTCATTTTGCTTCTGGGAAGCCTGCTCGCAGTAACTCTCGATACTTGTGCTATTCCCCTAACCCGTCAACAAACGGGAGTCGTGACGCTACCCATCAAGCGCACTCCCATGCGGCGTGACCTTCAACCTCACATGGTCAGTGCCACTCCCCAGAGAAAGTTAGACCTATCTTCATGGCAAAAAATAGCTCCTCCAAATGCATAGTGTTCGCTCTCAACGGCGCCTCGCTCGTATGACAGGTCGTGAGGTGCCTTCCACCGATGTGCTTCTCGATCGACGCTCTGTCCACGAGGCCCACATAGCTGGTCGCGGCTCACCTCGTGTTGGTTACCCCGGTGCCAAACCTGGGGGCAATAATGACCCTAGCGTGGTCTCCACGTGCGCACTCTTCCATTCTTCAGCATTTCATTGTCCTCACGTGCCATATCCCCCCAGCAGCGAAGATACTCCTGATGTAGATGCCCCCGTGTTTGCTGCTGAGGTCGGGGAAAGTGAAGGCTTTAACCCCGCGAATGAGCAAAACAGCACCCTCACCCCTGCTATCGCGCCTCAAACCCCAAACTCACTCGGACTTGCCATTCAAGCCGATGATGTGGGCTATATTGCCACTATCCAGATGGGCACCCCACCTCGCGACTTCAAGCTCCTGATGGATTCCGGCTCTGCTGATCTCTGGGTTGGTGCGGAGGGGTGTATATCCGAAGACGGAGGTGACTGTGTAAGCTCGTCAGAATCCTTCGCCTTTTCCGTGCTAATTCTTCGTTGTGAAGGGGGATCACGTGTTTCTTGGACCGCAATCCTCTTCTTCGTTCGTGGACACACAGAACCCTTTCCAAATTACGTATGGTTCCGGAGCTGTGGCTGGGAACATTATCACGGACAACATCGCCGTCGCAGGACTGCAGCTTCCCAATCACACCTTTGGCGTGGCCAATCGTGAAAGCGTCGAATTCTCATCGTCTCAGACAACTTTCGATGGCATTATGGGTCTTGCTCAGAGCACGCTCTCGAACCAAAAAACCCTCACTCCTGTGGAATCCCTTGCTGAGGCAGGTTTAATTCAAGAGGCCATAACCTCATTCAAGATTTCGCGCCTCGCCGATCAAAAGAACGACGGCGAAGTCACTTTCGGAGGTTTAGACGCCAGTAAATTTGACCAACAAACCCTTGTCACGATTAACAACGTCAACCAGAATGGCTTCTGGGAGGCACCGGTCGATGCTGTATCAATGAATGGGAGAACGCTCGCTCTCAATGGTCGTACCGCGATCCTGGATACTGGCACCACCCTCCTTATTGTGCCCCAAGAAGATGCCCAGGCCATTCATCAGGCTATCCCAGGCGCTGCAGACGCTGGTAACGGTAACTTTATCGTACCGTGCACGACCACAGCGAGTCTTGCGCTCACATTTGGCGGGAGGTCTTTCGCGATTGACCCCCGTGACATCGTGTTCGTACCTGTTGACCCAAACAACCCCAATGGGGACTGCATTTCAGGGATCAGTGCGGGTCAGATTGGTGGCCCGGAACAATGGTTAGTGGGGGATGTCTTCCTCAAGAACGCATATTTCTCCACGGATGTTGGAAAGAATACAATCCAGCTAGCGAAGCTTACTTAACCCCATAAATCCCTTGTATTAATCTTACGCGTTCACCTCCTTCAGTATGCTTTTTACACGTTCGAGAGTTGTAGTACTTGTCATTATTAGCAGCACTGGTTCCGTAATCTCGTACATCTATATATACCCGGTAAATGCAAGCGTGGATGAATAGGACACTTGGTTGCGACGGAAGGAATGCCTTCATAGACGTTACCCTATGCCTAATACCCATGTTCAGACCTCAGAGCAAGTCAACACTGGAGTGACTGTGTTCACTCTCCCACGTGAGCTTGGTTGGTTTAACTTGAAGGCGGACGGGTTACTGGAGGCTACGTAAGGAAGATAGTTTGTTTTTGTCCTTCTCTTGTGTCCCTCCACGCAGCTGTGCCTAGCTCCGAGCGACCATCCCTTTGCCATCGGTCACGCATCCTTCCATGGATTGCCATAGTTATTTGAGTCACCGCAAAAGCAAAAATTGTACTCCGAGGCTGCGTGCTTTTTCAGAACGAGTTCCGTGTAATCCCACCACCCTGAAACTGGAACTTTCCTAAACCCGTGATATTGTATGTTCGACGCCTTGTACATGGAATCAAATACGGAACACGAGCGACAGCCCGAGAATGTAACCGGGGACGTATGAGTAGGTAGACTCACAGACGGAGCAGGGGTTTCGCAAGGTGTACAAACTGGGGAGTCTAGATCCGAAGACCGTTAGCGCGGGGGCCCGAATATCCAAGGGTATGAAGTAAGCAATGTTAGTGATCCAACTCGGGACCCCAGGGAGGGAGAATATGCCGGGAACCAAGCAGAGGAGCAAAGGGAGACCACCGCTGGAACAAGGAAAGGATGCTTGGCGGACAGAAATTGACTAGATGCCAAGCTGAACGTTGAAATACAACGCGGCGATACTGTAATCGCTCAGATGACGCGCCGTTCACATCTCGTTTCGTCGTGAACACCTCGGCAATCGAGACTGCAATATGGCATGGCACATTTTTTGCACTTGTAGTTTCCCCAATACCCACAGACGGTGCACAGAAGCCGCTTAGGCTCTTTAGAGGGTGCGGCAGCAGCGGTCAGGTAAGTTGGTATCGACGAAGGGAGATTTGCGAGGCCCTGACACATCGGTATGAACAGGCACTCTGGGCAACAGCACGTGGGCCAACTCACGGATTCCTCGATAAGCGTGGCAAAGTTTTTCCTGTAGAGAATTGCTGTGCGAATGTTCATGTTAGTCTTCTTCCTCTTCGCACTAGGACCAGCGAGCTGTCGTTTGTCCGAAACGGTCTGACGTGCACGACCCTTGGCGGATTTCCCGGTTTGATCGTCTTCATCCATACCAAGATATGAGCTGGATGGCTCTGCATAGTTAGAGCGCTATTCGTAAATCGGCTTCCATGAGATAATGGGTCGGAAGCGAGCCGCAACGGAACGAACGTACCTCAAGCTCGTCAAGATGTCGCTTGGTTCGTTTTGCGATGGTCTCTGGGTCGACGGGCAGGCTCTCTTGAGCCTTTCTCACAGCTAGGAGAATGGATGAGGATAGGATAGAGTATTCAGAGGGGCAGAGGCGTACGTTGTCTTCGAGGCATGTCGAAAGCAGAGCTGCTCGTAATCAATCGTTTTATTACAAGAAACGGCCGAGAAGGTCGGCCGAGGCCAGAGAGTCGAGAGATCATCAACGATCATTATTCCGCCATCGGGTCCCACGAGTATTTCAATGAAAGACCGTCCCTCTTTGTGTCCCCTCTCTTGTCACCCACGATGTCTCATCTGGCGCACAACCAGGGTCTCATCAGAGACTATGAATTGCCAACTCCAGAGCCAGATTCGCCATTTCGTCCGCGCAAACCGTACCGCTTCGGTACCCTTTGTGCGACAGTAGATAATCCCGACCAAAAAGATCAATACGGCTCAAGCTCAGTTCCAATATACCAAACTGCCACATTCAAGGGCGTCGACGGCCAATACGACTACACAAGGAGTGGAAACCCTACCCGGAGCCACCTCGGTGAGTACAGAGTCCGTTCTGCCAACCATCAACCCATCCAATGTCTTATTCACTTTACAGAGCACCACATCGCCAAGATATCCTCAGCGGCTCATGCATTCGCCGTCTCCTCCGGCATGGCCGCGCTCGATGTCATCCTCCGTCTTCTCAAGCCAGGTGATGAGGTCATCGCTGGCGATGACCTATACGGTGGAACGAATCGCCTGCTTACCTATCTCAAAACTCATGGCGGCGTCATCGTGCACCACGTGGATACTACCAACCCCGTCAATCTTCACAAGCACATCAAAGCAGGAAAAACTGCCATGGTGCTTTTGGAGAGCCCCACCAACCCGCTCCTAAAAGTGGCTGATCTTGCGACCATTGCTGCTCAAGTCAAGCAACGTGCCCCAGATGCCCTCGTCGTGGTCGACAACACTATGATGAGCCCTTACCTGCAGAGGCCGTTGGAATATGGCGCGGATATAGTGTATGATAGTGCGACGAAGTACCTCAGCGGCCACCACGATCTTATGGCGGGCGTAATTACCTGTAACGATGACGACTTGGCCAAAGTACGTCCTTCGCTCTACTTTCTGTCTGACGATTTCATGGACAATACTTGCAGCAACTAGCGTTTGTCATCAACTCGATCGGTAATGCTCTCACCCCCTTCGACTGCTTCCTCCTTTTGCGTGGCGTTAAGACGCTTGCTATCCGCATGGACCGTCAACAGACCTCCGCAATGGCTGTGGCTACAACGCTGGACCGACTCGGTTTCAAGGTTCACTACCCCGGCTTAGCGAACCATCCAGGGCGAGACATTCACGAACGTAATGCAGACGGTTATGGCGCGGTGCTCTCTTTCACCACCGGCGACAAAGCACTCTCTGAACGCATTGTTGGTGCGACGCGTCTCTGGGGAATTTCAGTCTCCTTCGGTTGCGTCAACTCTCTGATCAGCATGCCCTGTGTCATGTCGTACGTACTACATCTTTCAACTTTCATTGTGTCTCTGACACCCACGCAAATAGCCATGCATCTATTGATCCGGCTTTGCGTGCGGAACGTGGCCTGCCCGAGGACCTCATTCGCTTGTGTGTTGGTATCGAAGACCCGGTGGACCTCATCGATGACCTTGAGCATGCCCTCCTCGAGGCCGGGGCAATCACTGTCTCCGCAGGCGCTGATCAACACCAGTTTGTTCGCGCCACTCTCCCCCGCGGAGGAGTCACTATTAGTCGCGCAGTTGAGAAACTTGCCTATAATGAGCATTCGACGAGGAAAAGAGAGGACCGCGAATGGTTCGTTAGCGCGCCGGGAAAGGTCATCTTGTTCGGAGAGCATGCCGTTGTTCACGGTGTCGTGAGTAATGGTCCCATTTGCCTTCACAGCTGTGATTTTGATGCTCCTGCAGACTGCTATTGCGGCCTCCGTCGGGCTGCGTTGCTATGGTCTTTCCGCACCCCGCCACGATGGCAAAGTTTCGTTGCATTTTAACGACTTAGGCAACTTCTCCCACGAATGGAACCTTGATGACCTTCCGTGGGACGCTGTTACATCTGTTGGTGTGGGCGACCCTCATCCTGATGCACTCGATCAGCGACTAGTCGATGCAATCCAACAACGTGGACTCCCGTCAAACATAGATCAGAACTCGCAGGCTAAGGCCGCTGCTATAGCATTCTTGTATTTATATATGGTGATGACACACGGGGGCGAAAGGTAACTAAGTGTGCTCCTCTCTACTTGACGACGAAGCAGTTCGGGCTGACATTCGTTAAGGCCGTCATTCAGTTTTGCTGTAAGATCCACGCTGCCCGTTGGTGCAGGTCTCGGTAGTTCCGCCTCCTTCTCTACTTGCGTTGCAACGGCCCTTCTCCTTCTCCACCAGCGCGTCTCATTACCACCACTCCCGGAGCCGTCTCGCACCCCCGATGAAGAAGGACACGATCCTGGACATGTGCATGTGTCTCATGAAGGACGTCGCGCTCTTCCACGCCAAGTCGCCGAGGAAGTAAACCAGTGGGCCTTTGTTGCGGAGAAAATATTGCATGGAAACCCGAGTGGAGTGGATAATTCAGTCGCTGTGTTTGGTGGAGCGCTTGCGTATACCAGACCAGGGTTCGGACGGAAGAGCGGCATGGAAGGAATTCAAGGGTGAGTTTAAGAAGTGCAGTTTTGTCCATGATAAATAGCTCACGTGGCCGGATACCGACAGCTTCAAATCATTCCGATTCTTACTGACAGATTCTCGCGTCCCTCGGGACACAAAGAAACTTGTGGCAGGAGTTGCCGCGAAGAAGCTCGCAGTTAGTTTCCTTGTTGTGCACACCCCGCTCAGCCCCAACGGTCTTATTTTGATGTATCACAGGAGCCTGCAGTTGTTGAGCACATCCTCGACTCAATCCAGAGTATCAGCGATGAGGCTCGACGTGCTCTTGGCGACGCAGAACTACCACGGGAGGCGCTACTTTCTGCTCTTTCAGCTCTCATCACAGAGAACCATGCTCACCTCGTTTCCCTTGGCGTCTCTCATCGCGTGCTCGAAACTATTCGAGCACAGACCGCAGCAGAGCCATATCGCTTGAGCACCAAGCTGACAGGTGCTGGTGGTGGCGGCTGCGCTGTTACGCTTATCCCTGATGGTGGGTTCCTTGTTTTATTTTCAAACTATCAATGGTTTTCTGACAGTGAGCAATAGACGTGAAGGAGAGCGTTCTGCGTGCCCTCACGGAGGAGTTAACTAGCTCAGGATTCCACCCATACCTGACTTCTGTCGGTGGAAGCGGACTAGGCATCCTCTCCCCATATGATCCGGCGAACTACGCGGTCGCTTCGCCGAAAGGGGAAAGTCCGGATCACCAGCCTTCTCTACGTGAGGTGTTTGAGGCACGAGGAATTGATGAGCTCACAACATGGGCAGAGCAGCGTGGACGATGGATGTATGTGTAGGTCAAAGTGATTTCGCCGTTAGAATCGTTAGAATCGCTTTGTGCCCTTCCCATCACGAATGGAGACTGTTCCGGCCTGGTAATCAACCGATATTGGATCCTTAGAGGGATTTGAGAGCCAATCTCACTGCCTCACGAGATTGTACATCCGAGTGTAGGTCCCATACTGAGCTGAGATTGTGTATTGACATATCCTGTAACACAGCCACCACTGTCATTTGAACAAACAGGAAGGATCAATTGTAACCAGTACTAGCATAATGGCCCCCCTACGTGCGATCATCGGCTATGGTTATAGGGCGGTGCACTGAAATTCCAGGAATGGATAGAGGTGTACGTTTTCGTCCCTCATTAGGTCGCTCTGCGACTGTCTCCGAGTCGGTCACCGGGGCAAACATGCCTCGCAATTCAAATACTGGTCAATAGGACTGAACAATGTCGCGCTTATCACGTATCGGTGCCGGTGTTCGTTGGACGTGCCAACACATACAGAAATATGTCGATGCGGAACAGATTGCGTACCGCATCAACACTTTACCAGTGGGCGCACATGGCACATTGCTCACAAATGCACGGCAGGCTTAAGATAGGACCCGGTAATGTTTTTGGCCGTGTCATACATGACTCGTCTGCACTGGATGGTTGAGACGGAACTTGAGCTTAACTCACGGGCGCGCGAGTCCGGGCGAACAACAGATACGCGAACTGGGTGACTTTTGATCTGGAGGGGTAAGTAACAGTGAACAATTGCTGGTAACCAGGGCGCACGCACAGGAGCCATGCTCGTTTCGTCTTCAACTTTGGCACCCCATGTCCAAGTATCTCCGGAATCATGAAACGTCTGTGTGGCGATGCCCCAGTACAAGTGAACCTTGCGTATTCAGGTGCCGCCATGCGAGAAACCGTGACCGCCAGGGGATAGCTGTCCTCGGAACAGACGGTCCGGGATGGTTATATGTAGTAAGGCGGTGCAGCGCCCTCTTTCAAAGTTGCCTCCCACGGCCACTGCCCACCGTAATCGAGATCTCGTTGTCGTGATTGTGATTCAAACATTGCCGCAGCTCCTACAGTACGGCCAGTTGATTGCTTGATGGGAGTACTGTCGACAACTCAAGTACAAGCATCGCTTCCACCTGTTTCATCCCAGAAGCTGGCGTCTTTGTCCTGTCCTGTAACTGTTATCACCGGCTCCACACGATGGTAGGGTTGGTGTAATGAAATGCACAATGTGCCCAGGGCTCGTTATCACGACATAAAGGATACCTTACAGCCTTGGGTATATTAACGATACATATATTGGGAATCAAAAACGGGAATGATGTCGCATCTGTAACGCGCAGTAAAAGAATCGGTTCCATCAAATCCTCGCTTACGAGTACATACATGATAAATAATGCAACATTAGAGAAGAGTAGCGTATTCATGTGAAGGCTGAAGGCTCTGAGTCTGCAGTAATGATACTAAACAAAATGTCAACGAGTCACGAAGGCCGATATGGATACAGGATTGAGAACACATGATCGAGAATTAGATCAGTCTGAGTCGGTATCACTGTCGTCCCTCCGCAGGCTCAACACGACCAGACGCGTGCGCCTGATCTCGTCGTGCAGGGGACCGAAATATCGATTTGTTTCAAAGCTCCATTCAAGGTTCCCGATGGGCCAGTTCTCCATGGCACGTACGTATAGCCGTACATCAGCATCGACGTGAGGACCGAACGATGGTAACCGCTTGCGGTCTGCAAGATAACACTCCATGAGTTCAGCGTAGTGTGCGCCGATGAGATCGCTGGCAGTCTGCAGGTCACAGCCCCGGGCTTTCATCAAGACGGTGACGATGTTATTCCCCATGTGACCTTTTGCCTGTTCCATGTTATATGAATAGACGTCCTGGAGTGCCTCTGTCAGACAACGGCATTGAGTGGCGGAGACGAAATGCTCACGTTTGCCCAGCAGACCATGTCAGCCGCGGCCCAGTAGTGACGTTCGAAGACGGGGTTTTCGAAAACCTCGTCTGGAAGGTCGATCCCCAGGCTATATTCAAAAAGCCCAAAGCACAGTCGGATTGCGCTGTTTTCGCGACGAAGGTGCTTAAATGACTCCATATCCAGAACTTCGCCACGCTCCCGGTATTCAGCTTCTCGTGCCACGCACTCAATGTAGTCCTCGCAGTGTTTAAGGAAACGGCGGAATGAGCGAGGTCCTGAGGTACGTGTGAGGCGTGCACGAAATCTGGTAGGTGTCGATCAGAAGTGAACAACTGCAACTGTAAGGCTAACACGTACTGTCCGGTCATCTTCGCCAGTGGTGAACCATCGGTCCATCCAGGGTACTTCATGGCGTTGAGGTAAACCTCTCCGGTGCTGCGCGCGTCGGCGCCGTTCTGATCATCGCTGACTTCATCAACGACGAAGAGCAAATTGACAAAATCGCAGATGGTGCGAAACTCTTCATACCCCGCGTGGGGATATGTGTGGGACACCAAAAGTTCGTTGCAGCCTTGGACGAAGAAAGCACGCTTCCGGTCGGTGAAGATATTGTAACTATTGATCCAGGCTCTGGATTCTGCTGCAGCCTTCCTGTAGTGGGGATTCGTGGTCCCCTTGAAGGGCTTAGAGAGGGAAAGGAGATCGGGGAGGTAAAAAGACGAGGCCGTTGGGTACATGACTCGAAAGGTCTGAAAAGGATGGAAGATGGTATTGAGTAGCAGCATGGGTGGCCTCTTTATACGATCCCATGCATCGCATTAGTCGCTCTGTTCGAAAGCAGGTGCATATGGACGAGCCATCCAGGGGAGGGCGCTCGGTGAACAGGCACTGTCCCGGGGGCATTGCAGTGTCCGATAGTGATCTTGTTTCTGGAGGGGACCAGCGAGATGGCCGAGACGAGGACAGGTAGACTCCGAATACCGGAATTAGTGCGAGATACTTTGGAGCGCGCCATTTCCTACAGTATGGGCAGCATCTGGGGGCCCGATCCGCAGCCATAATACGTTTGACGAGCAATCCAACGAACTCGTGTCACGATATCAGAGTAATGGCGGCGCTCCCGATGGCATAGCGTGCCATACTGGACAACCAAAGTAGACAGATCAACCGCGATATCAATCGTTTGCCTGACAAGGCGACACGGACCGTGCTGTGACCACCCGTCATGGTGGTGATTGAGTAGATCACGGGCACGTAGTCCGTCCGCTGGTGCCGGGCATTCGGCGGCTGACATAACGGTTGCGAACGGAGCGAGTCAATTGTGTGACTCATAACTTACAACCAAGTGGCGTCTCCATCGAGTCCTTGTATCTCCGACTGTAACTTCATTCGGACCTGCGTGGGATCCAGTGCTTTGATTCATTCGTACTGTTGACTTAACCCTCTGATATAGGAACTATGTTACTGTTATCCACTGTACCGCCGGTCGGCTAGACGAGGAACGGTGCCTGTCTTGAAACGCGCATACGGTAAAACTTCTATCGCAGCAACTTTGGCAGGGGATACTGTGCTGTGGTATCATCATTCTGTTGAGGTTGGGGTTTAATTCAGTCTATCCTATCGTTCGGGTTATGATCTGCTTTCCCAGGTTGGCGATAACCGATAACCGATGTGATGTATTTCTTGACTCTTCTTGACCACCCACGCACCGCTTCTCGTCGGAAACCTGGGAGCCGAGTCAATGGATTGATGACAACCTGTATCACGCACCCCCAACAGGGCTGAAGGCTGTGTGCGACGTCTCTCATTTCCGAACGAATTGGGGGGGGGATCTACCCGCACATGGAATAGCTGGGTAAGAAACTGTTAGGAAGGGCGTCGACACCTTTCTTGCACCGCTCCGCACTTTGTCACACTCCGTGGAGTATCACCTTGAGTATCATAAACTTTGATCAAGGCCGTTCGCAGTGAGCAACCATCGATGGACGAGGGGCATAATTATGAGCCGAAGAAACTGCGGCGGTGCGCAGAGAGTCCTGACTCACATCTTAAAGTCTTGAGTCGAAACCATTTAACCACAACAGCTGACGCATCCCCGGGTACGATTACAACACGAAACCTTCACCAGACGATCATCCTGACTGATGAGACGCGCCAGGGGTTGGTTCTCCCACGGCAGTTTGCCAGGGGTGCAAAGAAACACAAACCGTGTCAAACAATCCAACGGCCAATGGATTAGAATTCTACGAATTTGGAGAGACCACTCACAGAAACGACTTGCTCGCTCCCGTGAATACTAGAAACAGGCTTGGCATGGGACCCCCACCCGACGATAACTCGCAGCTACTAACCATACATGTATCAAATTCGACGGCGGCGCAGTGCTACCCTGATTCCCCGTGCCGTAAAGCAATTTAGTGTAATTAATCCCCACGGAGGCGATGGCTTGGGGTACAGTACCCCTACACCATCATCTCATACAGCCGAAAGGGGGAAGTGGAGCACAATGTACGCAGATGAACTGTCAGGTACCTGCTGCCGGCGTATCATGGAAGAGACGTAAGGCGCAAAGGGGCGGGCTTTACAGCAGGTACGTGAGGGTGGCGAGATAATTTAATGTCTCTCAAGAGTACTACCCAGCTGAAGCCTGCGGCCATCAGTTACGGCAGCTGCAATTAGTTATCCCACGCGTGAGTAAAAGAGCAGCGAACGATGATCATAGCGATGCCCCAAATGGCTGTGCGCTGCCCGGTGCTTCACGGTTATGTCCCCAGTTAGAACAGTAGTCCGTGGCACGAGGAGGTTCAAAAGGGAAGCGGTGCTTCCCGATCCGAGAGTATATTGGCGAGCAGGAACTTGAAAGACAGGATGTCCGATAATTTTTTTACACCAAGTCTTGAGCCCTGGAGCTGCCTATTAAATCAATTTTATTGCTATCGTAAACCATGGGTAGCGCTGGACCAGTAAGGCAACACCGACGATGACAGGTGGCAATGGATGGGGCATTAACTGATTGACAGGTCAGAAACATATGCGGTAGCTTGCATAGCGCCCGCTCGTTTCACTCGGTCGCGTAATTTTGACGACCTGACCGCGCCGCAAGCCATAGTATCGAGCGATTGGATCAGCAAGTTGTATCCGAGGAAGCTGTGTCTCCTTCAAGCGGCTGCAGCATTGTCAGACTATCGTAAGCAGGCTGGATGGGCAAATCCGCTACGCACTATCGCTCCAAAAGGAGTCTTTTTTGTTCCGAGTCCAAAACTTCGTGTTGTGGTACGAGTTTATGGTGCGTTATATTCACGAGTAGGTCAGCTTCGGCGAATTCCTCAAGCTTAAATCGTGCCTGCATCGCAGAAATGACCTGTGATTGGGAGAGAGAAGCATGAACATAGTGGTAGATGTACCCAAGTGAAAAGGGAACATACCTTCCTCGCGGAAGAAGTCATAGTGCCCGGGAAAATGATGATGCCTTTTGCAATATTCTTCTCCTCCAGGATGTTGAGTAGCCTGAGAGTAGAATTGAAAATCAGAACTTGTGAATGTTGCCCTAAAATTCTTTATAAATCCACCAACTTTCGCATGGTCTTTACACCAACACTCTTTTCATCGGAGAAGAAAACGAATATTTGATTAGAGGGATCTGTCCGGGCATTGGTAAAGAAATTCAGTTGGTTTCGACTAGGCAAGGCTACATAGTCAGTAAGGTGTTTCTGGGGCTTCAAAAGGAGTGGCGCACTCGACAGTGCCCCCGTTATTCGCATATTGTGCCTTAAAATCTGTGAGAGACATGTTGATCTCTTCGTCCGCCACCTGGTAGCCCTACGGGTCGGCGCCTTCAGCCAGATGTCGAAAGGGGAGTCAAGAAAGGCTTTGCTGCACCCTATCTTTAACAAGTTCATGTATTGTGCGATTAACTTTCCATAAAGCTGCAGAATCGTCACCGTCAGACATGATGAGCAGAGCAGAAGGAAAGCACGATTTGTAACTCCGCCCCAGGACGCGTCGCGCTCAACGCTACGTTCACAGCCGCCAACCCCTGCACCATGGCGCCTCCCAATCCTGCTAATGGCATGATGACTGTTCCCCTCACCAATTCGCTCATGGTGAGGCGTACACTGCAACGTATACGGTGAGGCTGACTCGAGGATTTACAGACCAAACTAAAACCTGCAAAAATATTCAAAGCGGCCGTTGAGCCAGCTCCCCATCCCCCACCTGGAACCCGTGCCCCTGTCCAACAACGTCACATCACTGGCCTTTCTTTCGATGATAGGGGTGATCAACTCATAACTGCCGCGGAGGATGAGACATTTAGACTATACAATTGCAAGACCGGGAAGCAAGTTGCCCATTCAGTTCTCTTCCTCGCCAAGGTCCAACTGATAGTAGCTTCTAGGCTCACAAAAACGTTGCATTCCAAAAAGTATGGTGTAGACCTTCCACGATTCACGCACAAAAATACCGCCATTATCTATGCGTCGACCAAGGAAGATGACACCATCCGCTACCACTCACTTCACGACAACAAGTATCTACAGTACTTCAGAGGCCACAGCCAACGCGTCAATTCACTCGAAATGTCGCCAGTGGACGATGGATTCATGTCAGGTTCTATGGACAAGACTGTCCGCCTGTGGGATCTACGGGCTCCTCAATGCCGTGGACTTTTGAGCTTACCTGCGCCATCACTTGTGGCATATGACACCACAGGCGTCGTCTTCGCCGTTGCATTGAACCACTATTCACGCATCTTAATGTATGACCATGCCAACTTTGACAAGGCACCATTCCTCACCATCACGCTTGAGGATCCAACGCTGGCACGCGTGAGCTTTCCACCGCGTGCCATCTACATGACGTCGCTGGCGTTCTCAAGCTCGGGCAAGTACCTTCTCGTGGGTTGCTCAGGTGATGCACACTATATCATCGATGCGTTCGAGGGACACGTCCTTGCCAAACTGGAGGGCCACGTAGGGCTGGAACGGCGCAGACTCGACACTCCAATTAGCATCGAACCACAGCGGGGATGCTCCGGGGAGGAGGTGTCTTGGACCCCAGATAGCAAGTACGTCGTCGGAGGCGGACTCGACGGGCGCATCTGTGTGTGGGACGTCCAGAATATGCCCCCACGCGAAGGCCCGGTAGACCTCACCGTCTCACCAATGCGTATCCAACCCCTCGCAAAGATGGATGGTCATCCAGGCCCCGCGCGCTGCGTCCGGTTCAACCCTCGCTTAGCAATGATGGCTACCGCCGGAGCCGAATTGGTCTGTCACCACTTTGTTCTTCGCTGTGTTTCCCTGACAGAAACCAGGCCTTTTGGATCCCAGATCAGACAGCGGATGCCGACGAAGTCGCCAAAGAACTGCTGAGAAAGTCCGGAACGTGACTGACTACATGTACTCGTTTATTGAAATGCTCTATACCATACAGTTGTCTTAATGTACCAGGCAACCCGTGTAGGCTGGTCCTGAGATTGTAAACGAATATAATATATGAGACCATTTTCAACGCACCGACGCGAGGTCATGTGATCTGTAAAGTCGACCGTTGGCAATTGACGTGGCTCAGCGCTCCTCACGCGACACTGACCACCTGTCCTGTCCTGATCAACCAGCCAACGCACCCTCAGCAACGGTTAAAATGCGCATTCTATCCCTCCTTACTGCTGTTGCTCTTTTGGTAACTACCGTATTCGCAGTTGAGATTGTTGGTACGTCTGCTTTGGTCACATTTACCCTCCTGTGGTGATTCACCATCTCTTCGCTCAGCATCTGCACCAGAACATGAGGAGTCTTATGAGCTTCCTGTGGAGGATCCTGTGCTCGCAGTCACGGCGTCGTTCTCCGAAAGCAACCCATTCGGTCGTATGTCTCTTCTTTGTCACGACCTTTCTTCTCTACGTTGCTCAGGACATGGCATGGCACACAGACGTTGTTAATGGGGAACTCAATAAACTGTTCTTGACCATTGAAAATAAAACGGGGAAGAATGTCACCCTCCACAGCGTGGCCGGGGAATTTCTCGACCCTACCTCGGACCAGCTGATCAAGGCGGTATGTGCTTTGCCATGGCATTGGGATAACTCTTATTCGTATTTCTTATACCAGGCGAACAACTTGACATACGGGATCGATTTGCCTGACACGACGCAGATTCAACTCCCATATAGCTTTCACAGCGAGTCAGTACATGTTCCGCTTTGGCGTTTCGACCGGCTCATGTTTTGTACAGGTTCAGAACCGGTGATATCAAACTCAGAGTTTGGCTGGAGCACATCATTGAAGGTGAAAGGGAAAGAATATCCGCCTTTGATTCCATCGTTGTTGTCGTGGAGCCCGAGCTCTCTATCTTCGATTTTAAGCTGTACGTCACTCTCCCTTCAATGTGCTTGGGGCAATACTCAGATTCGGTTCTCAGTCTGAGCACATATGCGATGGTCCTTGCGATTCTGGGTGGTCTTGGTTATGTCACCTATCTCTCTTTCGTCCCTCAATCCAAACATAAAAAGACAGCGCCGATCCCTGCGCCAGAAAGTACCGTTACCGCAACCGGAGCAGGCAGATACCAAGAGGAATGGATTCCGGAGCACCACTTGCGCAAGACCAAGGCTCGGAAAGCGGGCGGCGCACTCAGCTCAGGGGACGAGCAAAGTGGCCCAAGTGGGACTGAGGCGAGTGGCACGGAGGGAAAACGACGCGGTAATCGGCTCAGGAAGTAACGCGTAACGTGTTGCTGTGTCTCGATGCGTATGGTACTTTGAATAAGATCTATGTGGGCGTACTCTTAAGTTGATGAAGTTTTGGTGGGAATGAAAATCATCAAAGTCTGGTATGAACATGCCACAATGTTGTTATACGTCAACCTGCTTGTAACCCTTCACCTGATGATACTTGTCAACAACATAAAGCTCCTAGAAGGGCGAATCGTAGACGCACCCGGTTCTCTCTAAGAAGCGTAAGATACTTCTCCGAGAGCTCGCGGCAGGTCTCATAGTGGTTGACGCCCTCAGCACGATAGCAACTCTGGAGCTGGTCATGGACAATGCGAGCCTCCATCGCTCGAACCCAGGATTCTCGGACGTGCGCGTCGCGGGCAGCCACCCGCGCTGAAAAAGTAAGAAGTATGAGTGCAAGCTGTGTGAAAATGTACTTGAAAGATATGTACCTTTGAGTTCTGCAGCTCTATCGTCACTCATGCTGGTTGTTTTGCTGGATGCGGTCTGTTGTCGTGGTCGTGGTCGTCGGAATTCGGATAACTGACGCCGGCAGAACCCAGTCGGCAGTCGGGTCCTCAACTCAAAGGACATTTCACCCTCAGGTCACCACGCCACTAAGGCTACACTTAATATTAATGTACCGTACTGTGCTGGTACTCCGCGAGGTGTTCTCCAATAGATTAAAGTTGGAAAGCTTGTCCAGGTGGGTCTATAATATAAGAAGGTCTCATCTTCGACACCATGACCTCGTTTGAGTTGACATGTGTTTCCTTCCGGTTCGGTTAAACAAACGGAGCCAAGTCCGAGGACTGTATGAATGACTGACCCCACAGCAACTATTCGAGGTACTAATGTCTTCAACATTCACTCTCCGGCTCCCCGCAGGCTCCCAAGCACCATTCCTGACACTGTCAAGACGTGTGTTTCTTGTTTAAATCGATAATTCACCCAGCAATAATCACTACTCCTCCAGCTTCTCCTATCGTCTGGCAAATCGAACTGCACAATGGCGTCGATAACCGTTTGGTCAAGGCCTTAATCAATGATGCTCTCAAACCCGCTCTTCAATTTGTTGAGCGCGAATGGCGCAAGGAACGTGCGGAGGGTAAATCCAAGGGTGACAAAAACGCAGGGGCTGCTGCCCTTGTCATCGTCGGCCGTCTAGACCAAGAGAAATTCTTCAGCAATGGTATGCACATCTTTCCCGACGCCACCCAGGATATTCAAGCCCTCTTTGGCTAGGGTTGGACTACCCCAGAGCCACAAGCGACCCTAGCTTTTTCCCAGGTGGGCGCACTCGTGTTACTTCTTTTGCCCCCAGGTTGTTCAAACCTCACAGCGACCTTCGATCCGCTCCTACTGCACCTGCTCACCTTCCCAAGTAAGCACCTTTATCGTCCCGCGTCTTCCGTCCTCATTGGGGTAATCGTCCCCTCGTCCCCTACCCGAATAGTTCCGACTGTCGCTGCCATCAATGGCCACTGCTTCGCGGCTGGCGCCATGCTCGCCCTCGCCTGCGACTATCGCGTCATGACCGACGGCGCTAAGCGCAACGCCTGGATGTGCATGAACGAGGTCGATTTTGGTGCACCCTGGCCCGTCTCGTTCGCTGCCGTCGTGCGCGCCAAGGTGTCTGCCATGCGTAGGTTCGCGCTCGAGGGGCATCGTTTCACACCCTCGGAAGCGCGCGACGCGGGTCTTGTCGATGAGATCGTCTCGGGGGGTACACGGGGCGTGCTCAAGCGAGCTTTGGAGATTGCTGAGGAGAAGGCACCCAAGGCCCGTGAGGGGGTGTGGGGCGTGATCAAGGTTCGTCTCTCTATGCTCCACCGAGAAGTACATACGAATTCTGACACATTCATCATGTCACACGCAGGCAGAACTGTATCGTCCTGTAATTGAGCTCACACGACTGCTGATTCCGCCCATCAATGTGGCTGGGGATGCGGCTGCGGCAGAGGTGAGGCTAGCGAAGCTTTAGCCACTGGCAAGACCGCGCCTGGCATCGGCACCTCCAAGCGTCCCGTTATAGGAACGTGTGATGCATGTAGTCACGATGTACTTCTGGCGCACAAACATATGAATAATCGAGGTACACCTTTGCCAAGGATGCGACAGTTTCCGGTTTCATTCGTGAACATGGGAGAACATTGGATTCGCCATCCTGCGTTGCGCGCGGACGAGTAAACGGATACAACTTATCCCGGTGGAGACACTTTTGTTGGCGTTTCATGCGTCGGAGGGTAGCCGGAGCTCTTCAACAACGCCTTGAGCACGGTATCTCTTAGGAATGCTGGTCGACCTTCGAGTTCCCGGAAAATTCCGTGCATGAAACAAACTACAGACCGAAGAATGGGGCTGCGGGGTCATACGACGTCCGCTGTATCCACGATTCAGCGCTCAGCACCGACCCGGCCCACGCGTCATGAATTACTTGTGATGAAAGCGAACAGAAAGTTACCAACGACAACGATCGGGTGAAATATCCATAATCAAAGAAAACATGACGCGGTATTGTTGCCCTTGACGGTGACGTTGTAATCTTTTTGGTGGTCCATGGTGAGTACTATGGCAGTTGGGGGGATCGTTCGTCTACGGCAACCAGTTTGATACGCCACCGGCCATCAGACATCGTACGAGATCCAAACTCGCACTGATGGGTAGATCCTGTTCAAAGTTGTGATCTCGTCTGGCTGGTTTGTCAGTACACAGCGTGTCGCATATTGGTAACTAACTCGCAGGTGGAGGCTCGGAGTATTCGTTGGCAGCAAGCACCGGAAAACATGAGCTCGTGCAGAAAAACATGTGGCGGCAGGGACAGTGACAGGACTGGTATGATCCGATTGGACGACGATGTGTGTAATTACGATCTGTTCTAGAGTCTAGATCCGAACATGACAGCATGTACAACACGCGTGGCCGCGGCGAAGCATGACAGGACTACAGTACATCATTGGGGTTTGCAGCCATCCGGCAATAGAACCCTACAGTAGAACAGTGGTGTCTTTCCCGTTCCCGGGTCATGCCAGCGGTGCGTACGACTAGCAAAGTTGCCCTGAATAGGTGTGGAGCGTATGATCCATGAGACTCGGATTCGGAACTGGGGGGCGTTTTTCCGGTTCAATTGGCTATATACGATAGACTGATGGGCTTAGGCAATACAGGTGTCACACTGAGCTTGCGGGCACATAGCAAATCTTCGATGCGTGTACTGGTCAGCGGGGGCAAATTTCAACAGAGGTTCCGGTCATCGTCCGAATAATCCGTAATCCGCGCTTGACGGGACAGACCGGCCAGGCCGGTCAACATTGCAAACTGACTGCACAGCGACGAACGCAGAAACGGTTTTATCAGGCTGCATGTCAAGCTGCATGTCTTGATCCTTGTTTATATCGTCGTCATAGCACTGGCGTACAATATGACTACCTACATGATCCTAACCGAATTATTAATACGGGACTTCCCTTCGAGTCGCAGGCTCGTCTGCCGAAACGTGATCCTCGTCTTACATGGCACCTACAGTCCTACTCCCATCACCAGCAAATCTTGTATTAAAAATACCCACCGTCCGGAACAGGAATCAACAAGATTTTGGGGCATGTTACGTCCTAAGATGTGGATCGAGACGTGACACTCTGTTCACAACTGCAATCAATCGGCTATCTGGTCTATCCAGATGATTGAACCGAACACACTGTCACGGGGGTTGCGTTATGGAATACGGACAATTTCCGATTTCAGAAACAGTGGACGTCGCCTAGTCCACCGCCACCGTGGTTAAATGGTGGGCCCCTCGGTGTAGGTTATTGATGGTCAGTCATTGGTGGCATCTCCACCAAGTCGATTGGCCACATCCACTCTCGCGTGCTAGAGGGATTCTCGTTAAGGGTACACTCGTGATCATCATGGCCTGCGGAACTGAAGAACGGCTTCCTCCAGTGACGACGTTAGTACCCCTCATGACTTCGTGACTGCGTGGGTGCTGTGACAAACGGGATGGTGTCTAGCGCATCACATTACTGGTCGTAGTACATTAATCTTGGAATGTGGACAGGACCTACTGAGTAATGACAGGGAATGGCTACGTTTAAGGGGTGGATTCTCCCCTGAAATTGTGCCCATTGATGTGGAGGCGTTGGCGACCCTGTGGAATGAATAAGGCCAAGTTGCGTTCAGGGCTGTCAGCGAAATATGACCATAAGTCGGTCGAGACTGAATGCTTGTCCTCGATAGATTGACCCAAATTGAGTGACGTGTGTAGCGAGGATGAACAAGCATTCGCGAACTTCACATGGTAAGTTGAAACCAGGTACAGTATTTCAAAGGTACTGAAACCGGCACGCCAAAGAGATAGTCGGAGACGGGACGGAACCTCAGGCCTCACGTTATAACTCCATTTGGCTAATTATCTGGGTTCAGAAAACGTCCCGACTCCATTGCAGCTGTTGAGAGCCGTTGTATGGTCGCTGTACGGCACTAATTCAATTCGACGAAAAGGGCCAAAATACGGAAGATCTGGATTAGCAGTGCGAGGAATGATGTGCCTGTGACTAGTACGCGTACGAATTTGTGGGACACTGTTGAAGAATAAGTACGAAAATATAAAACTTGCTTATCAGTTATCATGCCTGCCAGTCACGGTGAATTTCACTGAACGCTGCATCACTGGCACTGTCCGATGGTCATGGTATGCTTTACAAAAAGCAGCAAACTCAGAGGGCAATAATTGACAAGAAGAACACATATAGAGACTACAGCCCATATCCACACTTTGCTCTAGTGGATTTAGACTGGGGTGTCAGTAAATTCATAAAACTTGGTACCTGTGGGAGACAACTAACAGAGTGGACCACACAGTGTACCTAAACATAACTCACCCATTCAAGAACAAGCTGGATGATTTGAACAACGCATCAGGAATTTGGCCGAATTCATGTGAGGCAGCGTGGCGCTCATGACTGAGATCCGGGCCGGGATGAGGTCATACCCCCATATAGCTATTACACATTATCATGCTTTTCTTATGAGAGACTATATTTTATTTGCCTTAGTACTGGTCTATTGGTAGTGAATCACAGACGGAGAGTCCATATGAGAGTTTGAAGTGGAAGGAATAGATGACGATGTGAATACAGGGAGGTGGATTGGTGGTTGTTAATTATGCAACCACTGGCAGAGGAGGAGAGAGAGAGAGAGAGTGTGTGTGTGTGTGTGAGAGAGAGAGGGATGTGAAGGTGCAGACTGCAATGGGCATGCATTGCTCCAACAGCGCAGCTGGGGGTTCATAAGGTGTAGGGCTTGAGACAGAGGGCATGCAAATGGAAAATAAATAAAGGTGG